>Ga0315277_10003486_pt1 | contig 21312 bp, 17 predicted proteins | sample YL17G05_15_MG_FD_203695 | JGI IMG/M metagenome (GOLD analysis project Ga0315277, IMG submission 203695) | Sediment microbial communities from Yellowstone Lake, YNP, Wyoming, USA - YL17G05_15 | ecosystem: Environmental > Aquatic > Freshwater > Lake > Sediment | place: USA: Wyoming | collected...
AAATCCTCAGGCAAGGCGTGAGCGCGGACATACTCGTGACGAGTAGCAGTGCCGTCACAGCTGACGGCAAACTCGTAAACGAGGACGGACGCGGAAACCGTGTTGCGGGCATGATCTTCGGTCCGAAGAAAGTCATTCTGATGGTCGGAATGAACAAGGTTGTCCCGACGGTGGACGATGCACTCACCCGCATCAAGAATGTTGCTGCACCCCTGAACTGTATCCGTCTGGGTGCGGACACTCCATGCGCTCGGACAGGCTTCTGCGATGATGCCAACTGCCATGCTCCTCAACGGATCTGCAGCCAGATCGTCATCATCGAATCAAATAGAGTGAAGGATCGGCTCACTGTTGTGCTGGTGGGAGAGGAGTTGGGGTACTAGTGGACAGAGAGGGATAGGGAGCGCAATCCACGATGCCTTGCGGGAACGCGTCCCCGGCCGTACGACTCCTGCCCACTCTTTTACCAGGAATCGGAATTCCGGTGCGTCATCCTCCCTGCCGATAGGGGAAATCCGCTCATAAACGGAAGAACGCCCAAACGGCACAATATTTGTGTCCTTCCTGACATTCAATACCTGAACAGGATGAGGGATATGCCCCAAGCAGCAGAACAGCCAAAGAAAGCAGTCGGGAGTGTCATCATCTATGCCGAGCGGTGTAAAGGGTGCGGTTTCTGCGTGGAGTTTTGCCCACCGGAAGTGCTTGAGCTCTCCGGCGAATACAACGCCAAGGGATATCATCCACCCGTCCTGGTGAATCGGGACTCCTGCACCGGATGCAACATTTGCGGGATGATGTGTCCTGACTTCGCAATCTATGGTTTCATCACGAAGAAGAAAATCAAGGAGGTCTAGGCGTGCACGCAGATCCAATTGGGGTTCTTACAGGAGCTCATTTCATCGATGGTGACCATGCGTGCAGCGAAGGGGCCATTGCGGCGGGCTGCCGATTCGTGGCTGGCTATCCCATCACCCCCTCGACCGAAGTAGTAGAGCGAATCGCAGAACGGTTTCCGCTCGTCGGCGGCATCTTCATTCAGATGGAGGATGAGATCGCATCGTCCATCGCCATCCAGGGAGCTGTCTGGGGCGGCAAGAAAGCGATGACGGTGACGTCGGGACCTGGATTCTCTTTGATGATGGAACATATCGGCCTCGCGGCTATGACGGAGACTCCGTGCGTGTTTGTTGATGTGCAGCGAGCTGGACCGTCAACCGGTTTGCCCACAATGCCTGCACAGGGTGATATGATGCAGGCACGGTGGGGGTCGCATGGTGACTACGAAATCATCGCGCTTGCTCCGAATTCGCCGCAGGAATGCTTCGATCTCACCGTTCACGCCTTTAATCTTTCTGAGCGATACCGCGTGCCGGTTCTGATGATGATGGATGAGTGCGTTGGACACATGATCGAGCGTGTGGTGATTCCTTCGGCAGAGCACATTGAGCTGTACGAGCGAAGGATGTATGAAGGTCCGAAAGAGAACTTCCACCCCTTTGAAGCCGGAAGGGATCTCGTTCCGTTGATGGTCAAAGCCGGTGATGGGTATCGCATTCACGTCACGGGACTCACGCATGATGAGAGGGGTTATCCCGACATGTCTGTGAGCGCCCAAGGGAAGCTGGTGCGACGGCTCCTCGATAAGATCCGGCTCCACGCGGATGAGATCATCATGTTCTACGAACAAGATGTGGAGGGGGCTGATGTTGTGGTGGTGACGTACGGCATCACCTCGCGGACAGCAATTCCGGCCATCGAGCAAGCCAGGGCCAAAGGAATGAAAGTGGGCCAACTGCGGCTTGTTGTCGTCTGGCCGTTCCCGGAAAAGCGGATCCGGGAGCTCGCGAGCCGCGTCAAGGCGTTTGTCGTGCCCGAGCTGAATATGGGTCAGATGGTTTATGAAGTCGAGCGATGCGTGGCGGGGAAATCCAAGGTTGTATCCGTGCCGCACGCAGGCGGAACAGTCCACCAGCCGAAAGATATCTACACCGCGATCGAGAAATCTTTGCGAGGAAAATGATCAATGGCAGAAGAACTCTACGACGTTGAGGCGACAATTCCGGGGAATCCGATCGAGGAATTCTTGCGGATGGATCGAATGCCGCACATCTGGTGTCCCGGTTGCGGCATCGGAACGACGGTGAATTGCTTCGTCCGCGCTCTGGAGACAAGCGGACTGAACCTCGACAAGGTCGCTGTTGTTTCCGGCATCGGCTGCACGGGGCGAGTGGCGGGATACGTGAGGCTGGATTCGTTCCACACGACCCACGGTCGGGCGATCCCGTTTGCGACCGGTCTGAAGCTAGCCAATCCCGAGCTGAAGGTTGTTGTGTACAGTGGTGACGGCGATTTGACCGCTATCGGCGGAAATCACTTCATTCATGCGGCGCGCCGCAATGTGGATATGACGGTCATTCTGATCAACAATGGCATCTACGGGATGACGGGGGGACAGGTCGCCCCGACGACCCCCGTCGGTGCGACTGCTTCCACGACACCTTATGGAAATTTCGAGGAAACGTTCAATCTCCCGTTCTTGGCCGAGTCGTGCGGTGCTGTGTACGTTGCGCGGTGGACGTCCTATCACGTTCGGCATTTGACAAAAGCCATCAAGGAGGCGTTGCTCAAAAAGGGGTTCTCGTTTGTCGAGATCCTTGCACCATGCCCGACATTATACAGTCGGCGCAACAAGCTCGGGGACGGGCTCGAGCAGATGATTTACTACAAAGATCACAGCGAGATCCGCAATGGTGCCGACACTAAGACAGTCGCGCTTGAATTCCAGGGGAAAATCGTCGTCGGCAAATTCGTCGACAAGGAACGGCTGACCTATCTTGATGCAATGAACGAGCATTTCCAGAAGAGGCTGGGCGACCGATACGTGCCTTCTGATGAGATAAGGAAGCTGATCTATGCCTAGGACTGAAATCAAGATTGGCGGGTTCGGCGGACAAGGGGTGATCCTCAGCGGTTACATCCTCGGGAGGGCTGCTTCCATCTATGACAATAAGCATGCGACGATGATTCAAGCCTTCGGTCCCGAAGCGCGCGGCAGCGCATGCAGTGCGCAACTCATTATCTCCACTGAGCCGATCAGCTATCCGTACATTGTGGCGCCCAATGTGATGGTCGTGATGTCACAGGAAGCCTATTCTAAATTCTCTCCGGAACTCGCACCTGGCGGAACGCTGCTCACCGAGGAAGACCTTGTGGTGACCCACAATCTCCGGAGGGACATTCAACACTTTTCGATCCCCGCGACGAGGTTCGCAGAAGAGCTGGGCAAGAAACTTGTCCTCAACATTGTCATGCTCGGATTCGCAACTGCCTTGACTGGCGTTGTCGCACGGGAAGCTGCCAAGGACGCTGTGAAGGTATCTGTGCCGAAGGGGACGGAGGAGCTCAACCTTGCTGCATTTGGCAAGGGGTATGAATATGGCCTGCAGTTGCTGAAGAAAAACCCGATACCCGCTGTCTGATCCGGAATACTTTCGAGCGAAACCCAGTACATGAAAAGCCCAAGGCGATCAAGCTTTGGGCTTTTTCCTTTTCCCCGAAGGCAAATTTCTGACGGATGATTCTCAGCTCCAAGGGACTCCGGGAAAGAGAACGCCGTTTCGCGATGGGGTGCCGATCACGGGTTCTCATGCTCATCCCGATTTGCCAGCGTCCAATCCATGGACCATTTCCCGGCCCCCACAATCAGGAGGAAAACGGAACCCAGCAGCATGGAGCAATCCGTGCGTGCTTCATGAGCCATGCTCCAGAAACCCCGTTCAAGCAGGATCGGAATCTTGGTGGTTGCGATGGCGACGAGCATGTCAATGATGAGGGCAACGGCCGCGGGGCGGGTCAGAAAACCCAGAAGCACAAGTCCACCACACGCTATTTCAACGACGCCCACGAACGGCGCCATGATTTCCGGGGCAGGAATCCCGATCTTGATGAATCGGCCAACGCCCAGCGTGTCAGGATAGAGAAACTTCTGAATTCCCTCAGAAAGAAAGACCAAGCTTACCATCAACCGAATGAGAATAATCGCTCGGGAGCCCTTGCCGTGAATTGTCGAGACCGTTCTCGTAAGGCTTGACTTCAGCGATTCGGACGCCATCGGGAGCCCTCCTTCATGTTGTTCTTTGAGACTACGGTTGGCCAAAATCATTGAATCCCTGGTGCCAACCCGATTACTATCAAGCCTCGCTGCCGGGGTTCAATATGTCTTCTCCAAATCTCATTGTCAAGAATCTCTTTTTTCCCTGCAGTGCTCTCTGAAAAAGTACGAGGTCCAGCCGTGTCGAGGTGGATGGATGGTAACGAAGAAAACTAGTGCCGCTCCAACAAAATGATTGTACGGTAGCCACTCGTTTTGTGTAGTTGGAGCGAGCACTGTGCCTCTTCGTCCGTAAAAGGATTTAGTTGTAGAGGCACTAGAGAGTGTTTGCGCGGCTGAATCTTAGTCAGCAATTCAGTATCTTTTCAGGTGATTTCTCGACAGTGCAGGGTTTCTTTCTGCTGCATTCCCATCGTAGCTTTGGATTCGGTCAAGGGCCTCGTACTCAATTGACAACTGTAACTGAGGAGCGGATGATCATGAACGCACGTAGCACATCAATCTTGTTGGGCGCACTTCTCCTGGCTGCGACCAGCTTCGTTTCAGCGACGCCAATCCAACGAAACACGGAAAAGAAAAACCGCGAAGTCCCGATCGGATCTGCAAGGGAAAAGCTCCTGCTCGACTTTGGCTGGAAATTCCATCTCGGAGATGCATCAAGCCCGGGCGGAGATTTCAATTTCGGTTTGGGTGCGCCGTTTGCCAAAGCTGGAGAAGCAGTGGGCGCTCTGCACCCGAATTTCAACGACAGCACGTGGAGAACACTGGATCTCCCTCACGATTGGGCGGTCGAGCAGGAATTTGTGAACGTTCGTGATGATGATGTCAAGAGTCATGGGTACAAACCCATCGGCCGCCAGTTCCCCAAGACAACGGTTGGCTGGTATCGGCGAGCGTTCTTTATACCGGAGTCAGACGAGGGGAGAAGACTCGAAGTGAAGTTCGATGGGATCTTCCGGGATTGCATTGTCTGGCTGAACGGTCATTATCTCGGAAATAACCTGAGCGGTTACCGCGAATTCGGATACGACATCACTGACTACGTTAAGTATGGGCAGAAGAATGTTCTGGTGGTCCGCGTCGACGCGAGTCAGTACGAAGGTTGGTTCTATGAAGGAGCCGGAATCTATCGTCATACGTGGCTGCTGAAGCATGGTCACGTCCATATTCCGGATTACGGAATCTTTGTGCATACGGAGGTTGGAAAGAATTCGGCCCGAGTCAAGGCTGAGACCGAGGTCGTGAACGATGGCGACGATCGTGTCACGTGTGAAGTTCTCTCGTCGGTTGTTGACGAGCGTGGAAGAACCGTGGCGAGCGCTCTTGCCCCGGGGGTAACTCTCAGGGGAAGCGAGCGAAAAACCGTTCGGCTGAACATTGCGGTTTCAAAACCTTTGCTCTGGTCGCTTGAAGACCCTCACCTCTACACATTGATTTCGCTCGTGAAGTCGCGCGGGAAGATCATCGACAGCGTGACGACGCTCTTCGGCATTCGAACCGTCCGTTTCGACAAGGACAAAGGATTCTTCCTCAACGGCAGGCGTGTGGAGATCAAAGGTGTGTGCTGCCATCAGGATCACGCCGGGGTTGGCTCGGCACTGCCGGATAGATTGCAGTACTATAGAATTGAGCGACTGAAGGAAATGGGATGCAACGCCTACCGCACGAGTCACAATCCGCCCACGAACGAGCTGCTCGAAGCGTGTAACAGACTCGGCATGCTGGTGATGGATGAGAATAGATTGATGGGAAGCTCACCGGAGCTGATGGGGCAGTTTGAGCAGCTTATCCTTCGCGACCGCAATCACCCTTCGGTTGTCATGTGGTCGCTCGGAAACGAAGAGTGGCTCATCCAGAACACCGACGTTGGCAGGAGGCTTGCGCAATCGCTCATCCGCAAACTGAAGGAACTTGATCCGACACGAATCTATTCGTATGCGGCCAACAACGGGAATCAGTACGAAGGAATCAACAGCGTGCTCCCGGTACGAGGATTCAATTATATGACGATCAGCGATATCGACAAGTACCGGAACGATCATCCCGGTCAAATCCTTTTCGGAAGCGAGGAGGCGAGCACGCTCTGCACGAGGGGCATCTATGCGAATGACACGATCAGGGGTTACCTCTGCGACTACGATGTGAACGCGCCTGGATGGGGAGCTACGGCCGAGAAGTGGTGGAGGTTCTACGTTGCTAGGCCCTGGCTGGCAGGCGCTTTCGTGTGGACGGGCTTCGATTATCGCGGCGAACCGACACCCTATAGCTGGCCATGCATCAACTCCCATTTTGGTATTATGGACATGTGCGGCTTCCCGAAGAACAACTTCTTCTACTACCAGGCGTGGTGGTCCAACAAAGATGTGCTCCATATTGCGCCGCACTGGAACTGGCGTGGCAAGGAGGGGCAGATCATCGACGTGTGGTGCCAGAGCAACTGCGAGAGCGTTGAACTCTTGCTGAACGGGAAGAGTCTGGGCAAGAAAACGATGGAGCCAAATTCCCACCTTGAATGGAAGGTAACGTACGAACCCGGAGTGTTGGAAGCACGCGGCTGGAAGCAGGGAAGGGTGGTGACCACCAAAGTTGAAACGACAGGCGAGCCTGTGAGCATCCGTTTGAATGCCGACCGCTCAGCGATTAGCGCCGATGGAGAAGATGTCAGCGTTGTGAATGTCACGACTCTCGATGACCGGGGCAGGGAGGTGCCGATTGCTGACAACCTCGTTCGCTTCGAGGTCGTAGGAAACGGGAAGATCATCGGCGTGGGTAACGGTGACCCGAGCAGTCACGAACCCGACAAATATCTCAGCGACAACTATCAGCGGCGACTGTTCAACGGCAAGTGCCAGGTCATAGTCCTGTCTACAAAGGAAGCCGGCGCGGTTGAGCTAAGGGCTTCATCTGAAGGATTGAAAACGGAAGTGATCACGATCCGAACCGAGCCCTGTGAGCCTCGGCCAAGTGTGAGCGTCTACACCCCGATGATACTGAAACACAAGGCAGTTGGAAAGAAGGTGGGATACATGAACACTTTCCATCCGAGGTACTCAGCAGGTGGGCCGTCAGCTCTCGTCAATGGAATGATGGGGTCGACAGAATTCGGGGATGGTCTATGGCAGGGGTTCGAGCACGATGACCTGGAGGCTGTGATTGATCTCGGTGAGATCACTGCAGTCGAGAAAATCAGCTCGAACTATCTGCAAGATTCTCCCTCCTGGATCTTCCTGCCAACGTCGGTTGAATATTCGGTCTCAGAGAATGGTGAAAACTTCAAGGTGATCGCGACTGTCCAGAATGACGTGCCCGTCGACAAAGAGGGGAGCTTCGTCAAGGCGTTCTCTGGGCAATTCCTGCCGACACTGGCCCGATACATCAAAGTGCACGCGAAGAATATCGGCAACTTGCCTGCGTGGCACCGGAGCGCCGGCGGAAAGGCGTGGTTATTTGTGGATGAAGTGGTCGTCGAGTAGATTATCGCCGACTTTGATCGACACCGAGATGCTCACAAATTACCAAGAGGAATGAACAATGGGTGACACACGCGTAGACTGGCACGAGTATTTCATGAAGATTGCCGACCAAGTCGCGACACGAAGCACCTGCGACAGGAAACACGTCGGCGCAGTTATTGTTAGGGACAAGAACATCCTCTCCACGGGCTATAATGGAAGTTTGCGGGGGGCGCCGCACTGTGACGACATTGGCCACGATATGGAGAGTGGGCATTGTGTCCGGACAGTCCATGCGGAAGCGAACGCCGTTGCGCAGGCTGCAAAGAACGGCGTTGTGATCGACAACTCGGAGATTTACGTGACAGCCTCTCCATGCTTGACCTGCTTCAAGCTGATTGCCAACTGCGGTATTCGATTTGTGTACTACAAGGAGTTCTATCGAGACGAGCGAATCACACAGTACGCGAAGCAGGCGGGGATCCAGCTCATCTATATGGGCAAGACTCCGTAGATGTCCGTCATCTCACTTCAGAATCGGCCCAGCAAGATGACGGACATCTTCCCACCCACCAGCCAAGGAGACCACCGTGAACAACACCATGAGGTTGCTCTTCCGATCGCTGTTTCTCCCATTTCTCTTGGTTTTCAGCTGTTTGCAGATTGCTCCCTCGTCCACAGCGTCGCATCCAAAGAGTCAGAATTCAAGTGACCAATGTGTTGATTGTCACCGAAAACTCTCGCCGGCGCTAGTGATGGAGTGGGAGCGTTCACGTCATGCTCAGGGCGGTATTGCCTGCCTTGACTGTCACACGGCGGAGAAAACGGACATTGACAGCTGGAACCACTACGGTGTCCAGGTTGCGGCACTCGTCACCCCAAAAGACTGTGCACGATGTCACGAACAAGAGTACGAGCAGTTCTCGCGCAGTCACCACGCCAAGGCGGGGCAGATCCTCGCAAGCCTCGATAACGTCCTCGCTGAGAAGGTCGCAGGAATGCCGAGCAACAACGCAGATGCTGTGAATGGATGCTGGCAGTGTCATGGGACCATCGTGAAAATCTTAAGAGATAAGGAGGGGAAAATTGTCAGAGCAGGCGAAGAGGGAAAGCCTGTCATCGATCCGACGACCTGGCCCAACAGCGGCATGGGAAGAATGAATCCAGATGGATCAGAAGGCTCGTGCCATGCCTGCCACTCCAGACACTCGTTTGAGGCGAAGATTGCGAGATCACCAGAGAATTGTGGCAAGTGCCACATGGGTCCTGATCACCCTCAAATTGAAATCTACAACGAATCGAAGCACGGCATCGCTTTCTACGCGAACCGAGACCGTATGGCGCTCGACAAGGATGGCGACTGGGTTTTGGGAAAGGATTACTCGGCAGCCCCCACGTGCGCAACGTGCCACATCAGCAGCTACAACACACCATCGGCCGTGGTTGCCGGAAACACACATGACGTCGGCGAGCGCATCAGCTGGACCCTGCGTCCTGCGATCAGCAAGACGCAAAACCTGGTCATCTTCGAGGACGGCGCGAAAGAGGATTATCCAGCGGACCGACCGTTGCCGAAGATCGGAGATGTCGTCCGGACAACTGACAAAGTTGTGGAGAACGAAATGCTTGTGTCGAAGACGATCGACCGAAGGGTTAAGAAAATCCTCACGTGGGAAGAGAGGCGAAAGACGATGAAGGACATGTGCGCCAACTGTCATAACGGCACGTACGTCGACAACTTCTACAAACAGTTTGATGACCTGATCGTGCTTTACAATGAAAAGTTCGCCAAGCCGGCGACGAAAATGATGGCTGATCTGACTGCGGATGGAATTCTGAAACCGAATGCTCCTTTTGAGCACGAAGTCCAGTGGACGTACTGGGAGCTCTGGCACCATGAAGGTCGCAGAGCCCGCCACGGTGCCGCGATGATGGGACCCGACTACACGCACTGGCATGGCATGTATGAGGTCTCAAAGCATTTCTACACCAAGTTCCTGCCTGAGGTGATCAAGGCGGCAGGGGCGAAGAACGCGGCGATGAAGAAGAAATACGAGAAGATCGTCGGTCAGATCTTGACACAGGACGAACACATCTGGATGAAGGGACTGAGTCCGAAAGAGGTCGAAGAGCTGCGCAAAGCGTACAAGGGGAGGTACAATCAGTAAAAGAGATGTTGGATCTGAACAGTCGGGGCGATGCGGTCTTCGCCCCGACAATTGTTATGTTTTTCCCTCCACGATCTTGATCTCCTCCTCAGTCAGCCCATATAGCTCATACACAAGTGTGTCGATCTGTTTATCCGTTGCCTCGATCTCCCGCTGTATCACCGTCTTCTCCTGCTCCGTCTTCGCGGCGGGAAGCTGCTTGTGCAATGCCAACATCTGCTCCACTAACTCCACCATACGGTCGTGACGGGATTTGTCCGAGGCGTCAACAAGACTGACATGTGGAAAAGGCAACCGCCTTGCATCCGTGATAATGATTTTGGGGAACAACCCCTTTTTCGCTTTCGGCGCAACGTGCGAGAATGCCACACTCATCAGAGAACTGTTCAACACCCCCAAAACAAACTTCGGCGAAACAGAGTCCGGGTGTGGCAGAACCGCCAGTACGCTTGGGTTGTGCACGAACACGCCCTCGGCATGGGTTGCCAATAACACGTGCGGCGAACGACCAAGGATCTCACGTATCAGAACTCGCGGGCCTGAGAAAACTGAAATCGGCAGATAGGTCGAGACCCACTCGCCATACCGAACCCAGACACCTGACCAGTTAAGGTAATACCTGCCCACATCACCACCTTGAAGCGCTCGCACATATTCTGAGTTCTCTCGCCGCGTCGAGTGCCACATCCGTTTCTTGACAATCTCCTCTGCCTTGGCACGCCCAAACCTTCTTGAGAGTGTCGTGGTTCGATAAGGGATGTATCCTTGTTTCACATCGCAGTAATCCGCGAGGACAGAGCCGCTCCTGGCCAAACGATTAACGAGGCGGGACTGTGGTGTTTCTTTTACGAAGAATTCCTTCCAAGTCTCTGACGCTTTCATTTGCTTCTGGGACACCGTTCCAATTTCTTCAGCACTCGGAGGGTGTATTCTGAACGCGAAGACATGACAATTGCCAGCGGCACTTCGACTCGAAACTAGAATCATTGATCGGACGCTGGGGCCTGCGAACACATCTGTCTCAGAGAGATCAACCATTATAGAAACCGAAGTCTCGCCGATTGTTCGTTCTCTGCACCTCCGTGCGAAGACATTGAGAGCAAATGTGTTGGGGATAATCATGCCAACTATCCCCTTGGCATCGAGAAGTGAAATGCTTTTCAGCAGAAAATACTGGGACGACTCAAAGTCCGCAACATCAGGATGCGCAGTCGTCAAGTAGGGACGCTCCATTTGGTGAATCTCGGCCCCCCACGGCGGATTCCCAATCACCGCGTCAAACCCGCCCGCATCCATTATCTCCTTGAACTCTGTCTTCCAGTCGAACACGTTGATCCGCAGTTTCTCTTCATCATCGAGCAATGACAATTGCTTTCCTTCGTAGAAGTCGGGACCAATGAGCGAGTTGCCGCACTTGATGTTGTTGCCGAGGTCGGGCAACGCGCGCTCGTGGAACATCTTGAGTTGCTGCGAAATCGTTTGTTCGTTCTCGCCTTCGAGCACCTTGAGCAAAAGCGATAGCTTCGTGACCTCCACAGCTTGCGAATCGATATCAACGCCGTAAATGTTGTTGAGCAGAATGCGTTTCCGCTCAGCCGTCGTCAGCCGCCATTCGCCAGCCGGGCCTCGAAAGAGCGCAGCGCTCCTGCCTTTCACATATTTCTCCGCGCCGTCTTTTTCATACCAGTCGCGGTGCCAGTCAAGCAGGTACTGATATGCCCCGATCAGGAACGAGCCTGAGCCGCAGGCGGGATCGAGAATGCGGAGCTTGGATGCTTCTCTTGGGGTCAGAGATTTTGCATTGCCCCGTTTGCTGACCCCCTGACTCACGCGATGAGCAGATTCTTCACTGCGCTTCGCTTCGTTCAGAATGACATTTGCTTCTTCTGGGACAGCTTCAGAGAAATCCGGGTTGAGGAGCTTGCCCACGGTGTTCTTGACGATGTAATCAACGATGTACGTTGGCGTGTAGTATACGCCGCCGGCCTTCTTTACTTCCGGCTTGTCTTCGACCTTTGCTTGATGGCCTTGGGTAAGTCGTATGACCTTTCCAAGAAATTGCTCGTACACCTGGCCAAGGATGTCCGCGGGAAGCACGGAGAACTCATAGGGACAGTCGGGATAGTAGAGATTGCCCAGGATCTCCTTCAGCGGCTTGTCATCGAGATGCAGATTCGGAGTAAGCTCATCCGGTTCCTCGGGCCGTCCCTTCTCACGTTCAAAATGAAAAAGACCCGAGTTGTATCTCTCATCCGCCCGGTAGAAGTATTCGCAGAGGCGCCGGTAAGCTCGCTCCCCGTTGACCAGCGACAGCAGTCGGCCATACGTTTCGATTCCACGGTCCTCGCAAATGCGGAGAAAGATGAGCCGGTCGATCGTGCGCTGCACGGCGACATTGAGCTCCCTCTGCGAGAGCTTGAGGTTGCGCAGTGCGAAATTCTTTGCCAGAAGCTGCCGCCACGATTCGATTTCTTTCAGAAAGGCGTCGTCGACTTCCGCCGTGCCCTTCTTCCCCTTAGCCGTTTCAGCATACTTGTCAAACGAACCTTTGAGGACTCCCTCTTTCGAAAAGACGGATGCGATCAACTCCCACTGCTCTACGTAGTCCTTGTATGTGAGATACTGGATGCGGCCGGTAGAGGCTTTGTCGGTCTTGAGCGGCTTTGCGCGGCAGTCGTACACCGCGAATTCGTCGAAGTCCGTGAGAATGCTTAGCGGCAGTTTTGCGGACCAGGCATAGCGGCGAAGCTGGTAGGCAGGACTGATATCCTCTTTCAAATTCACAGAGGGATTCTTTGCTTCCACGAAGAACTTGCGCATACCCCCGATTCGAAACGAATAGTCAGGCGCCTTTGTCGCAGTTCCTATCTTGACTGCGTCTTCGTGAATGACTTCTTTGTACGGCTCGGCAAATCCCTGGCGGTTCTCCACATCCCAACCAAGCGCGGCGAAGAAGGGATTGAGGAATTCCTGTCGGAGTTGCGCTTCGTTGTAGTCGCCTGAGGTGTACTGGTCCCTGTTGCGGTCAAAACGGTCGACGAGGTCGACGATTTCTCTGGGCGCGGTCATGCTTCGCCGTCATTCATTTTGAGGGTGAGTGATTACAGGGTGTCCGGTGTTGGAGTGACCACACAAATCTACGGGAAACCAGGGGGAAAATCAAAGGGAGAGCGGCGGGGAAAGGATGTCATGGCCGCGTGTCTTTAGCTGCCATCCACGGTATCAAACTGGCGGGGACGGCCGCTCGAGAAAAGCAAGAGCCCAAGATCGACTTGGGCTCTTTTGCTCAGCGAATCTATCAGATGCGCCATGTTTCATTTTAGACCTTCACTCCCTGTTTCCGCGCCTCATTGAGAATATCTTCCCCATAGAGTCTCAGAATCTCACTGTCGTCTTCATCAAGGACACCGCCAAGATACGCCGTAAGTTGAATACGGAACATACCGAGGAACTCTTGTGACAACATCATCGGCGTCTTTGCGTCGGGATAAGGTTCAACAGCGCGCTGATGAGCGACTTGCGTCACCTCGAGACGTGCAACACCTTCTTGAAATCCGTACCTGACATCGGGGGGCAAGTAGAACTTGCTCGTGTAATGAAATGCCTGTACAGAAATCACAAACTCCTGCCGGATTGCTTTCTTGTCTACTGAGAATATTGGCGTACAGATCAGCAACTGCTCTGAAGAGAGAGTTGGCCATCTGGTGAATCCTTGTGCAAGCACCACAGCCGGCCGCCGCTTGCCGCGGACTGCGAAAAGGCTCTCATCAGAGGCAAGATTCAAGCTCTTTATAGGAACCTTAAACTGTTTCTGTTTGATTGGGCTTAGCGTTGCGGGTAGACGCTCCTCGGATGGATCGGATGAAACGTCGATATCAATGATCATCGGATCCTTCTCCGGGTATAGGCAGGGCATCCAGACTATCTGTCCGGGGCAAAAGCCGCTAGTGGGTGCTGGCTCGTAGTAGCTCTTCACCAAGCCGGATATTTCAACTCCCTTGCGCGTCAGAGTTGGATTGAGGGTTGATTGTTACGCGAATCCTTTTGACAGCATTTTCATCGATTGCGGCAGATTCGTCCCAAGCTTGCAGAGCTTCGAAGTACGCATCGCTCTCAGGATCACTTCGCGGCCGTACCTCGCCGATTTTTCTCAATCGAGCTGCGATTTTGTCGCGTAAGATTCCCACTCGCGCCTCCGCTTCCTTTGATGCTTTCAATGGGATGACTTTCGGAAGAGGTTCTCGTTTGATTGAAGAGAAATCCAGTTCTTCGCCTCTTTGTTGGACCGCCTGCATCGGTTCCGTCTCGAAGTAAACGTAGTCAAGCACCATGCCGAGGGATTTGTTCCCCCATTCTGCGACGACTCGTTTCACCAAGAGGCCGGTCTTTGCGTCAACGATAGAGCCATAGGCTCTTGGCGCTTCTGCCACTTTGATTTGGATAAAGGTCTTCTCATCGCGAGTCTGCTTGGTTTCCTGCGAGAATTCCGGTTCGGCAAGGACGGCTTCGAGCTCGTGAGCGTAAGGCCCATAATAGTAAAATTTCCATTTGAGATCGGTCAATCGCTCCCCAGTTTGCCGGTAGTGCTCGACCTCAACAAGATAGAGCATCTTGACAAGGTGTGTCTTGCCAATGGACAAGTTCTTTGAGGAAGCCTCGGCGAGGACTTGTAGCAGTATATTCTTGGCTGGGGTCAACTGGATGCGGGAGAGGTTCTAATCTGAAAGACGTTAAGAAAACTTCTGAATAACGTCAAGGGCAGCATTCATGGACGTCACTTGCTGAAATCTCGGCGCTACTGTTGCAATCGCGGTGCTTGACTGACTGAAAGTAAAAGCCCGAGATGAACTCGGGCTCTCTTGGTCAACGTATCTACTGGATGCGTCACGTTCACTCTTCCACACACACTTCCGTGCTTGGTATGACAATCTCCAGAAGCTCCTGTTCCAATTCCAGCATTTGCATCCGCATGGCCTCGCGGTACCGCTCCGTCTCTTCGACGAGCTTCGGGATGAGTGACTTGTAGTACGCGATGCCTTCTTGCAGGTTCGCCCGGAATCTCCCGAAGTGCTTCTCCTCTTTCGCAGTCCACGAATCGAGCCGTTTCCTGATCTCGTTTCTGAGGTATTCGACGTTCAACCGCAGCTCGTTGACGAACAAATTCGGGCGGTCCGGTGTAGTGAGGAGCTGGACACGTCCATAGATGTGCCCCACCATTTCTTCCAGGGTGGCAATTTTTGAGAAGTATGCCAGGTTCGGGCCGGGGCAAATGGCTACGGCGTGGCTTTCGGGCGATCCATTTGATTTGCTGTTGAGGAGCGCGGCGGCTGCAAGATCCTCGCAGAGGCATGCTTTCTCAAGGACCTTCCCAATCTTATGATCCAACTCCCCTGGCGCAAGATCCAGACTCTTCAGCTGTTCAAGCTTCAGTGACTGGTACTGTCTCGACGCCGTGCAAATGGGTTCTTTGGTGAATTCCGTATTGGAAATGAGGAACTTCTTCACGCACGGACTTCCGGGTTTGCCTTCCTCGGCACGTCGGCGTATCTGCTGCTCGCTTGAGCTGTCACGGAGATTGCTGAATGGAATCCCAAGCGGCGAAGCGTCGCTCAGGTAGTAATCTTCTTTCCGAGCGGTTGCCAGCTTCCTCCGGGTCTCATCGTCGACATTCGTAGCTTCAGGAACCAAGAGAAACGGCGATGCCCAACCCGTTCCGTCGACCTCATAGAATTCACGCAGAAACGAGTCTTCGTTGGCTGTGCCGATGCCCCCTTGGACGGTGATTCGCACCTTCGGTGGCGACAAAGGCACTGCGATGCCTTTTTCCCGAAGCGTTGCGCAGTACAATTCGTGCAATTCACGGAGCAGGTCGTGCTTCTTTGTCTTGAATTCCTCCAAAATTGGTCCCATGAGAATTCCGTCCGTCGCAAACGCATGACCTCCGCAGTTGAGACCCGATTCGATGCGGAATTCTGAAATCCATATCCCCTTCTTTGCCAGTATTTTTCCCTGAATGTATGCCGACCGGTAGTCGCTCACTTTCAGAATGACTTTTTTCCTCAGCGTGCCGTTGCAGTCTGGAAGAAATTCAGGGCATCTTCCCATATAGCTGAACAACCGTGAATTCAGTCCGGCAGAAAGGACAACCGAAGATTCGAGATCGCTCTTTGTGAAGCCGCGGAGGGAAGCGAGTGCGTCCGAGAACTCCGGAGGTAGCTCCTTTCGATTCGTGCCGGTGTTCGTCTTATCCACTTTAGTCATGATATTCACATCAATAGCACCTGGAACGATCTTCGCTCGCAGTTCGTTTTCCAGCGTCGCTCGAGAGATCGGGTCATCGACCTTGATCATTCGACGGTAAAGGGCTATTAACGGAGAGCGATCCGCCAGCATCTCAAAGTACTTGACGATTTCGCTTCCACGTTCAAACGCCGAGGCTTTCAACTCTGCAACTTGGCGTTGCACAATCCGGTTCACGAGATTGAGATACGCGGTAATCCTTCGGGCGCGATGGTCGTCATCTTCTGGAGAGATGGGCGTGTACGGTTCGCTGTGCAGGCTGGAGTAGTGCTTTCGCATGTGTTCGATCAGAATGTCGTCGACGATCGAAATCACCGAAGAGATGCCAAATCGAGCGACTCGTATCGGGGTGTCGATGGAGAATGCCAGACCCATGACCGGGATGTGAAATGTGTGGACCCTAGGATTTTCCATTCTCTTGTTTCCGATCGAGATCGGTGAAAATGTGGTTGGCGTAGGCGGCGCAATTTGCTCAAAACATACGGGCGGTTAGGACTCGAATTGCCAGCTGCTCTTATCTCTTCCGCCGTCTTGCAAGCATCTGTAGAGCTTCAACATCACCCCGTACGAGCGCTTCCTTCTTAGCTCGGCTCCATCGCTTGACTTGAGATTCACGTCTCCCAGCTTCGGCAAATGTGTCGAATGTCTCTGCGAAGGCAAGTTCCAGTGGTGGGTCCAGTCTTGTCGTCCGACCACCGAAACCACCGAAATGTTCTTTCGTGCGCTTTGGCAAGTTCCTTGTGGCACCTGGGTACAGCCCACAAGATTTCAAGCGCAAGATGTAGAACCATGCTGGCATGAATTGTCAGTTCGCCCTTCGACTCTCCCTCGACTCGTGACAGGAACAAACGGTGGACTCGCTCGGGGTCGCTCAGGGCTGTTTGACTCGCCTGGCTTCTGGAGATTATCTCCGTGTCGCTCTCTGTAGTGAAAGGGCTCCGAAAGGAGCGGTGAGCGAGCCACATCGCAAAAAGAGTCGCGCCATCACATCAGCTGGCAATGGGGCAAGTCGAACCGCTCCACAGGTAGGACTCGAACCTACAACCCTCCGGTTAACAGCCGGATGCTCTACCATTGAGCTACTGTGGAATGGTATTGACGAAAGAACCCGGAGCAGATTCTCCGGGTCGCTCCCAATATATCTCAATTCGGCCAGAATGTCAAACAGATTTTGTCGCGTGGCTCGATTCGGAGTTGTGTTCAGAAATGATGCGCCGCTGCAAAGCCCGAGGAGCACTTCGTTGACATTCCTCGCATTTCAGACTATATTGCCAGCAAAAGTCAAACGAATTCAACTCAGAGAGACGAAGGAGCGCGTGATGCTTAAGGGCGGGATGCCGAATATGCAGGGCATGATGAAGCAGCTGCAGAAAATGCAGGAGAAGATGGCTCAGGTGCAAGCGGAGCTCGAGCAGAAGACGGTGACGGCCGATGCTGGCGGTGGAATGGTCAAGGTCATTGCGAATGGGAAACAGCAGATCATCAAGATTGAAATTGAAAAAGAAGTGGTCAATCCAGAAGAGAAAGAGATGTTGGAAGATCTTGTTGTGGCTGCGGTGAACAAGGCTTTGGAGAACGCCGCCGCTCTGGCACAGCAGGAAATGCAGAAGGTCACAAGCGGCATCGTTCCCAATATTCCGGGCATGAATTTCCCGGGTCTGTAACGTCAAAAACAGTAGATCCCTCCGGACAGTATGATCTTCACCGCAGAATCGGTCGAGCAACTCACTGAACAATTCGCACAGCTTCCCGGCATCGGTCGGAAAACGGCCCATCGCCTCGCTCTCTACGTCGTCAAGATGACCCGCGAAGACGTGGTCACGTTTGCCAAAGCGCTCGTCAATGTGAAAGACAAAGTGCGGTATTGTTCTCTTTGCTCGAACATCACGGAAAGCGATCCGTGCTTGATCTGCTCCAACACCAAGAGGGATCGCTCGCTCATCTGCGTCGTTGAGCAACCCACGGATGTCCTGGCACTCGAAAGGACGAATGAATTCAAAGGCCTCTACCACGTCCTCGGCGGGGCGCTCTCTCCGCTCGACGGCGTTGGTCCTGAAGATCTCAGGATCAAAGAATTGCTTCAGCGATTATCGAACGCGAATGTGGATGAGGTGATCCTTGCCCTCAATCCCAATGTGGAGGGAGAGGCGACAACGCTGTATCTCTCCAAGCTCTTGAAACCCTTGGGGATGAAGGTCACCCGCATCGCTCGTGGGTTGCCGGTGGGCACAGATCTGGAGTACGCGGATGAAGCAACACTCAGTCGTGCCTTGGAGGGGCGGATTGCTGTCTGATGAATCTCTTCCGTGAAGAGTGGTTGACGAAGAATGTGAGGTCCCGAGTCATTTGCATTACCCTCATTGCGCTGGCTGCAATGGTTTCCTGCAACATCTTTGAGACCCGGGAGCCCGAGCCGCCGACGCAATCGAGCTCAAACTACGTTCCCCCCACCGAACCCGCTCTGGTGTTTTCGAATATGATCAACGCGTTCCGTGATATGAACAGTGTGAACTACCTCAAGTCGTTTGCCGATTCTGCAACTTCCGGACGCAGCTTCGCTTTTGAGCCGACACCGCAGGCAAAGCTGAAATATGGTGGGGTGTTCCTCAGCTGGTCCAAGCAATCCGAGCAGCAATACTTCGAAAACCTCCGATCGAAGATACCAAGCGGCTCTTCCGCATCGCTCGCGTTTGACGCTCTGACTGCACAAAGCTTGCAATCGGATTCGGCGCAATACGAAGCGACCTACCGTTTGACCGCGCAGCACTCGGTCGCAAGCATTCCAAAGGAGGCGCGAGGCCGAGCGCAGTTCTTCCTGCTGGCTGATCGCTCGAGAAACTGGGTCATCTGGCGCTGGGTTGACGTGCCGACAGGCGCGAGCACGTTTACGTGGAGTGATTTGAAAGGGGAGTTTGGGCAATAGAAGTTATCAGTTCTCAGTTCCAGGTTTACTGTTTCAAGTTTGGGTAAGCCGACAGTTGATTTCTGGCCGCTCATGCAGCGCATAGTGATCATATTCCCTCTTTGCCTCTTGCTCGGCTCCTGCAATCCGTTCGCTCCGGGGTTGGATGAGAACCTGGAGGAAGGAAATTCCATCCTTGGCGATCCTGCTACGATCGAGGGTGTCTTTCAGAACATCAAGTATGCTTACACATTTCGCGACACGACAATTTACGGGCAGCTGCTCAGCTCGGACTTCTCGTTCGTCTTTCGCGACTACGATCGGGGGGTCGATGTGACGTGGGGGAGAGATGAGGATATGATGACCACTCACGGCCTGTTCCAAAACGTCCAGCGGCTCGATCTTGTCTGGAACAACATCATCTCCGTCTCAACCGATTCGTTGAGCACGCGAGCAAACGTCAGTCGCAATTTCAATCTCACGGTCACCTTTAACCCAAGCGACATCATTCGAGTTGACGGATATGCAACGCTGGCGTTGGCTCGACCCGAGCCCCAAAAACCGTGGCTTATCATTCGCTGGCGCGATGAATCGAATTTCTAGCCCCAAGTGACTCGCAGAGGGGCATTGAGAGCGAGACTATGCAGATCGGGTACATTTTCCGGGAAAGTTTTTCGGGCTTCACACGGGCCAAGCTGTCGACGTTTGCAGCGATCACGACCATTTGCATATCCCTGCTGTTGCTCGGGGCCTTTACTATTCTGGTCCTGAACGCCAACGACGTCGTTGAATCGCTGCGCGAAAAGGTGGAGATGGAAGCTTTCCTGGCGGACCATCTTTCTCCGATTGAAGTATCCATCGTGCGTGACAGCATCGCTTCGCTTGAAGGGGTGAGGGAAGTTCGGTACGTCTCCAAGGAGCAAGCTGCTGCGATCTTCAAAGAAGAGTTCGGTGAGGATATTCACAAGGTTCTCGACTTCAATCCACTTCCGGCATCGATCAAGATTTTTCTGAAAGATGGCTTCAAGACCGCGAAAGCTGCTGAGTCAGTCTACCAAGCCGTCAAGCAGATCAAGGGGGTGGATGACGTCATTTACCGCAAGACGTTGCTCGAGATGCTCGATCGACGAGCGACAACGTTCCTCTGGCTCATCTTTGGCATCGGAGTCTTCATCACGATCTCGTCGATCTTCCTGGTTGCGAACACCATCCGCCTGGCAATCTATGCGAAGCGGAAAATCGTGCAAACCATGAAGCTCATTGGAGCGACGAAGTCGTTCATACGCGGTCCCTTTGTTCTCGAAGGTCTCGTCCAAGGTTTCATCGGTGGATGCGCGGCAGCGGGAATTCTCTTTCTCGTTTTTGAATATCTTGCCCGCTGGATTTCCGTCGAGCTGTCCGACTTTGTTCGCATGGAGCCATTCTACTATGGGGTTGTCATCGGTGTCGGATGTCTGCTCGGTATTCTTGGAAGTGCGATTTCCATCAGGCGGTTCTTGGGCGAGAGCGTCGTTCATCAATGACATTGAGAATTGATTTTTCTCCAAATCTTTTCTACTATCACACAGCAGAAAACGCGGTTCCATCAGTATCTGTTGCATCCATCCGATGATCCCATCTCCCGCTCCAAAGGAGTCCCTTCAGGAAAGGGAGACCTTCTGCAGACAGTGTTTGGCTGCGGATTCTGCCCAGCCTTCCCGTGAACACGGGAACCGAGTTTAATTGAAGGTTGATCAAACCACAAGGTACCTCTGTATGAACAAGTTCATTGCATTCTGGCGTTCTTCCATCGGCAAGAAAATTATCATGAGCCTGAGCGGGCTCTTCCTCTGCATCTTTCTCATCGTGCATGTGTCTGCGAATCTCTTCTTGTTCAAGCGCGATGGCGGTGAAACGTACAACGAGGTCGCACATTTCATGTCTTCAAACCTTGCCATCAGGATCACGGAGGTGGTCCTGTTCATCGGGATCGTAGCCCATATGATCAGCAGCGTCGTAGTGTGGATGAAGAACTGGCTCTCACGGCCCGTACGCTACGAGATGTACAGTTTGAAGGACAACACGCCGTTTTCCTCGCGCCGGCCCATGCTGACCACGAGCGCAGGTCTCGTGGGTTTCTTCCTGGTCTCGCACTTGACCACCTTCTGGATCCCGACGAGATTTGGAGCTGAGCCAAAGCCTCCCTACCAAATGGTTTCGGAGGCATTTTCTGACCCGGTTCTGAGCATTTTCTATATCATCGCTGTTGCTTTTCTCGCTTTTCATCTGAAGCACGGCTTTCAGTCGGGCTTTCAAACGCTCGGACTCAACAACAAGAAGTACAAGCCGCTGATTGACGCGTTCGCGATAATTTTCTGGCTGATTATTCCACTGGCA
>Ga0315277_10003487_pt1 | contig 21312 bp, 21 predicted proteins | sample YL17G05_15_MG_FD_203695 | JGI IMG/M metagenome (GOLD analysis project Ga0315277, IMG submission 203695) | Sediment microbial communities from Yellowstone Lake, YNP, Wyoming, USA - YL17G05_15 | ecosystem: Environmental > Aquatic > Freshwater > Lake > Sediment | place: USA: Wyoming | collected...
AAAGCAAAGGCGGATTTTGTTTTGATAGAAATCGGGGGTACCGTTGGAGAATACCAAAATCTGCTTTTTCTTGAAGCCGCAAGAATGCTGAAGCTGAACCATCCGAAAGATGTTGTTTTTATTCTTGTAAGCTATTTGCCTGTTCCGAAAATGATAGGTGAGATGAAAACAAAACCTACCCAATATGCGGTAAGAACCTTAAATGGAGCCGGCATTCAACCCGATATAATTTTAGCAAGGTCCGTCGTTCCTCTGGACGAACGCAGGAAGAGAAAAATATCTATTTTCTGCAATGTAAAACCCGAGGACGTAATTTCGGCACCGGACGTTAACTCTATATACGAAATACCTATTAATTTTGAAAAAGAAAATCTCGGTAACCGAATTTTAAAAAAATTCGGTTTACGACCGAGACAAAAGCATGATTTAAGTGAGTGGAGCAAACTCGTAAAAACAATCCAAAGCACAAAAGAATCTGTAAAAATAGGGATAGTAGGGAAGTACTTTGAAAGCGGCAGCTTCACGCTAATGGATTCCTACATTTCCGTAATTGAAGCGATTAAGCATGCGTGCTGGTTTAATAAAAGAAAGCCTGAAATTGTTTGGCTTTCTGCTGAAAAATACGAAAAGAGCCCGAGGTCAGTGTCAGAACTTAAGAAATATGACGGAATAATTGTTCCCGGGGGTTTTGGAGACAGAGGAATCGAAGGAAAAATAAAAGCAATCGAATTCTGCCGAAAGAGAAAGATTCCATATCTGGGACTTTGCCTTGGAATGCAGCTGGCGGTAGCTGAATTTGCCAGAAGCGTCTGCCACATGGCGGCCGCAAATTCTACCGAATTTACGCAAAATACAAAATTTCCGGTAATCGATGTAATGCCTGATCAAAAAGTGCTTTTGAAGGAAAAAAAATACGGCGGAACAATGAGGTTAGGCGCCTATAGATGCCAGCTTAAAAAAGGCACAAAGAGCTTTGAATCATACGGAAGGCAAAATTATATATCCGAGCGTCATAGACACCGCTACGAGCTAAATAATGCGTTTAGAGAAGATCTGGAGAAGAAGGGCATGGTAATGGCCGGAATTAACCCCGAAAGAGATTTGGTTGAAATAATTGAGCTGAAAAACCATCCTTTCTTTGTAGGCACCCAATTTCATCCCGAGTTTAAATCGAGACCCCTAAAGCCAAGCCCTCTCTTCAGGGAATTTATTAAGGCTTGCATTAAAAAATCATGAAATACGATGTAATCATTATCGGCGGAGGACCGGCCGGTCTTTTCGCGGCTTATTGTTTGGCAGAAACGAAACTGAAAGTGGCTCTTTTTGAGAAAGGCCATGATATCCGGCAAAGACGCTGTTCGAATAATCTGTATCAAACTCACTGCCTGCAGTGCAGTCCCTGTAATATCACCTGCGGTATCGGAGGGGCGGGAGGATTATCCGACGGAAAATTAAATTTCGTTAATCCTGAATATCCTTCGACTTTTAAAATTGGCGGAAATTTTTTAGATTATATGACTCCGGAAAAGGTAATCGAAGAAATGGCCAAGGTAGATAAGATTTTTGTGAAACACGGCGCCACAAAAATTTTTTACGGCGAAGATGAAGAAAAAATAAAAGAACTTCAAAGAAAAGCGAATTCCGTTTCAATTGAAGTGGTTCCATTGAGACAAAAACATATCGGAACATCAAAGCTACCCAGTATAATTGACAGTATGGAGCAGTATCTCACTGAAAACGGAGTAAAGATATATACCAATTCAAGCGTTGAAGATATTAATCCTGAGGTAAAAAAAATAAGACTGGGAACGGGCGAGGAATTTGAGTATGGATATCTCATAATCGGGGTGGGCAGAGAAGGGGCAAAGTGGCTTGAAGACATAAGCCAAAAACACTGTATTAAAATAAAAGAAAACGGGGAGGGGAAGGGAATAGATGTTGGGGTTAGAGTTGAGGTTCCCGCTTCAATTATGGAAGATATAACCTCGGTTTTATACGATCCGAAGCTTAAAATAATCACCCAAAAATACGATGATTACCTGCGAACATTCTGCACCTGTCCGCATGGAGAAGTAATGAGGGAAAACTATGACGATTTTTGCCTAGTCAACGGACACACCGACCCAAGCCGTAAGACTACAAACACAAATTTTGCGCTTCTCGGTCATTATACTTTTACAGAGCCTTTTAAAAAACCAAACGAATGGGGAAGAAGTCTGGCTAAAATCACCACAGATCTCGGAGGAAATAATCCGATTTTACAGCGACTTAAAGATTTAAAACTTGGGAGAAGAAGCACTCTTAACCGAATAAAAAACAATGTGATTCTCCAACCAACGCTTAAAACCTGTATTCCGGGAGATATAGCCCTGGCTTATCCCGGAAGAGTTGTTGAAGATATTGTTGACGCATTGGAACAAATAAATAAAATAATCCCCGGTGTTTCCGGAGATTCGACGCTTTTATATGCGCCGGAAATAAAATTTTATTCTTTGAAAATCGACGTTGACTCCGAGATGAAAACAAATCTTCCCGATGTTTATGCCGTTGGAGATGGGGCAGGAGTAAGCAGAGGAATAGTAGGAGCAGCTTTAACAGGCCTAATTGCGGGGGAAAGCATAAAAAAACTTAACAAGTAAATTATTTTTTTTCGGCAACTGTTATAACATCAACAACCTTGGCAATTCTCTTGCTCCCGTCGAAACGCGTTCTTCTTATTGTTCGCAACCTGACTTTTCCTTCTTTCATTGCATAGAGAGTATCATCTCCGCCGCGCTTAACGTTTTTTCCCGGAAAATATTTCGTTCCTCTCTGTCTGACAATTACCATACCGCTTCTGGCAACCTGTCCGTCTGAAATTTTAATGCCGAGGCTTTTCGGCTGAGAGTCTCTTCCTAAACGCGTTACACCTGTTGCTTTACCCATTTATTTTTGCCTTTTGCTCGTGTTTAAACTTCGCCAAGGCTTTAATTTAAAATAAATAACGAATTTATGCTAACAAAAATTATATCCTTTGTCAAAGATCATTTAAACGATATTGTATTACTAATTGGTGTTATTCTGATATCTCTGCTTTCTTTTGCGGCGGGCTATATAGTTGCAAAGCAGGAAAACAAAGAGCCAACTAAAATAGAGCTTGGAAAAGGCAGGGGAATCGTCTGAAGTCAAAACCTTGATATAAAAAATAGGAAATGATATTTTAAATTGTTAGAGAGTCACAAAACGCTCATTTACAAAAAAGCAAAACCTGATGAAGAAAGGGGACAGAGAATGTTTGTACTAGCTCCACAGGTAAAACTATTTGCGACAACCGGATCTGAGGAGATAATGGGATCGATTTTTGAAGGATTAAAGCGAAGACTGAGCCCAACGGTCGAAACCGTAAGAGGCAATACTTACGTAAAGCGTTTCAGTAACGACAATTTACTGGTCCAGGTTGACGATGTTTGCGGGAAAATCGTTTTCGTAATCCACACCCAAGTACCGCCGGTAAATGATCGGCTCTTCGAATTGTTGTTGCTGCTCGATGCCATTAAAGGGACAAGCCCTGCTGCCGTATGGGTCATATTCCCATATTTTCCATACGCAAGGTCTGACAAGAAAAACGAGCCACGGATTTCCGTTGGCGGACGACTGCTCGCCGACATAATATCGACCATTGGGGTCAATGGGATAATCATACTTGACCCTCACGATTCCCATTTGTGTCAATATTTCCATCCTTCGGCTGATGATGTTTCCGCAATCTATCTTTTAGCCGATTATGTAAAGCGCGAGTTCATTGCAAAATCAAGCAATCCGAAAAACGATTTTATGGTTGTATTTCCCGATTCTGGTTCTGTAAGCCGCTATGAAAAACTTGCGGGATTACTTGGACTCGACAAGGCGTACATAAACAAAGAGAGGGAAGACGATTCAGAAAAACCTAAGGTTCACGGAATTTCCGGAAATGTACGGGATAAAACGTGCCTGATGCCGGATGATGAGATTTGTACTGGCGGAACGCTGGATGGAGATACCAGACTCCTCATGGAAGACGGTGCAAGATCTGTTATACCAATGGCCGCGCACGGACCTTTGAGCATCTTAAACGAAGCATCTCAAAAAATAGAATGGACCGGAGTCATCGAAAAACTGGAAAGCAATCCCTCAATTAAGCAAATTATAGTTACAAATAGTATCCCAATCAGCCATAAGCTTGGGCCCCAAACCAAGTTTCGTGTATTGCCGGTGCAATTTCTAATTGCTGAAGCAATTGCAAGAACTGTTATGGGAAAACCACTAAGCGAACTATACGAATTGAGCAACGTAGGCCTTTACAGAGAAGGGTAGTTTCTAAGAAAGAACTTTACCTGCTTAATGCGGGCAGGAATTTATATTGAAGCTGTGGAAAAGTATCCTTGACATTATTTCCTGCTTCGGCGACAATTTAAGTAGCGAGGAATCCTATTAAGGATAAATCGCTAATCTCCCTAGGAGATTAGGAAATGGTTCTTTGAAAGCATTATAAGCGCGAAAGCGCAGTATATATAGAGGGTATACCACACGGTATGCCCTTCTTTTTTTAAATTTAAAGTATCTTATCATCAGATATTAAATATAATGGAAAAATAATAAATGAATTTATGGAGCCCCACAGGCTAAAGCCTGTAGCTCCTCTACATGCTTCGTCGGGTCTCTTACGCTTTCATGGCTTCAGTAACGGAGCGCGGCACATTCTACTACTCCTTTGGAGTTTTAAAGAGTAACCTCCCCGCATTTATTCACAGCCTAAAAACCCATGCTTGCTCTCCGTTGTAAGCTTCAGAAAGCAGGCGTGGCTTTCTGCGTAGGAGGGTAAAACGTTTATTCATAATTATGAACTAAATTATGTTTATTTAATATATGTCGGATGATATATCGGATGATATAAACATCATAAAAATTATCCACATTCTAAAAATTTGATATTCTGCTATAATAATATAGATATTAAATATGAAATTTAGCGAATATACAATTAAAGATACTTCTGCGGTTTTAAGCCTTCTAATGACCTCCGAAAAAGGCCTATCCGATGTTGAGGCGAAAGAACGTATTAAAAAGTACGGTCTTAATGAGGTAAAAACAAAGGAAACGACATTATTCGATGTCTTTTTAAGGCAGTTTAAATCACCATTTTTCTATCTGCTTACCATTTCGGGTATCCTGGCTTTTTTTATTGGAGAAAAAGTGGATTGCATCGTGATTTTTATGTTTATTTTAGTCAACATTTTTCTCGGTTTCTTTCAGGAAGGCCGAGCTCATCATACGATATCTTTGCTTAGAAAATATTTTCCTGAAAGAATAAGAGTTTTAAGGGATGGGGTTGAAAAACTGATTGATAAGAAATTTCTTGTTCCAGGCGACATAGCTCTCTTGGAAATAGGAACTATAGTGCCTGCAGATATCAGAATATTAAAAACCCAAAATTTATTAATTGACGAATCGGTTCTAAGCGGTGAATCTGCCCCAGTAGTTAAAATATCCTCGCCCTTATCAGAAGAGGCAAAAGAAATTTTTGAAGCAAGAAATATATTATTTAATGGGACGTCCGTTGTTTCCGGAAAAGCCGAAGGAATAGTAATTGGAACGGGAAGAAATTCGTTTTTTGGTGAAATTATGAATGTTGTCTCCGGAATTAAGCGGGAAAGTGCTTATGAAAAAGAGCTCTTAGGTTTTTCTCAGCTTATCTTAAAGATTGTGATAGCTGCAATAATGTTTATATTCATTGGACGTCTGCTCATTAAAGGCACGTCTAATATATTTGATTTTGTAATTTTCTCCGTTGCCTTGATTGTCAGCATTATCCCGGAAGCCCTTCCAATAATCGTTACTTTTGCCATGTCTGAAGGAGCGCTAAAGATGGCTAAAGAAAATGTGGTAGTCAAAAGATTATCGGCAATTGAAGACCTGGGCAATATCGAGATCCTTTGCAGCGACAAAACCGGCACATTGACAGAGAACAAATTAAAATTGGAAAAAGTTTATGCCAAAGATAGAAATAAATTTCTACTTTATTCGCTTTTAACTTCTTCTTTTACAAAGGAAGAGATAAACACTTCTTTAAGTCCGTTTGATATTGCTTTATTCGAGCAAGCATCGGAAGAAATAAAACATTCAATAAAAGATTTCAAGGAGATTTCGGATATTCCATTTGATTCTCACAGATTAAGAAACAGCGCTCTGCTTGAAAATAGCAATGGTGAGCTTGTTTTAACGGTAAAAGGAGCTCCTGAAGTCATTTTAGGATTGTGTTCTGACGTTGAGATAGGATTAAGCAAGGAGGAAGTTTCCCAAATGATAAGGACAGAAGGTTTAAAGGGACGAAGAACTTTAGGCGTCGCTTATAAAAAAACAACGCAGAGAAGCTATTCTGAAACCGATGAACGTGATTTTTCTTTTATCGGATTTTCTTCCTTTATTGACCCTATAAAGCCGAGCGCCAAAGAATCAATTCATTTAGCTCAGAAATTAGGGGTAAAAATAAAGATTCTTACCGGTGATTCCAAAGAGGTTGCCGGTTCGGTAGCTGAAGAAGTTGGTTTAATTAAAAACTTGGAGGAAGTTGTGATGGGTAAAGAAATCGATTCTTTGTCCGATGAAGAATTCGATAAAAAATGCGAGGATTATTCTGTCTTTGCAAGAGTGTCTCCTGAAACAAAATTAAAAATAATTAGATCTCTTCAGAAAAAATTCGAAGTCGGTTTTTTGGGAGAGGGGATTAACGATACTCCGGCTTTACAAGCTGCAAACGTAGGCATAGTAGTGAAAGAAGCTGCTGATGTTCCCCGAGAATCAGCAGATATTATTCTTCTTGAAAAAGACTTAAAAGTCTTAGTTGACGGTATTAAGCAAGGAAGAACTATGTTTTCCAATATTAATAAATACATAAGATGCGCCTTGGCAAGTAACTTCGGTAATTTTTATTCAATCGCTGTGATTTCCTTATTTATTGATTTCTTGCCGATGCTTCCAATTCAGATCCTGCTCGGAAATCTATTGTCGGATTTTCCGCTAATCTCGATTGCTACTGACGACGTTGACGTTGAAGAGTTGAAGAAACCTAAGTTTTATAAAATTAACCAATCAGTTTGGATTATCATTTGTTTAGCGCTTGTCAGTACGGTTTTTGACTTCATTTTCTTTGGAATTTTCTTTAAGTCGCAACCGGCCGTGATGCAAACGTTATGGTTTATTGAAAGCATTTTGACCGAAATAGCCTTAATTTTCATAATAAGAAGCCGTCATTTCTTTCTGAAAGCTAAACGGCCGAGTTTACCGCTTTTATTCTTTACTATATTCGATGCTGCTATAATTACTCTTTTACCTTTCAGTAAATTCGGACAGGATTTCTTCCATTTTATTACTCCTCCAATCCAATCGCTCTTGCTTGTATTCTTTCTGGTTTTCAACTATTTTATAGTCAGTGAAATAGTTAAACTAATGTATTTCAGGTTTGCAAAGGCAGAACAAAGGAAAAACGGAAACAAATAACAGAATGAACTACCCAGCCCAAGGGGCGGGATATCCTCTTCGACAGATTCGACAAGCTCACCGTAAACAAGCTCAGGGGCAAGTTCCCTGCCTGCAGCCTGCCTACCGCCTGCCTGGCGGCAGTCAGGGTAGGCAGGGCAGACAGGTTTTGCGGCTTCATCCTTGCGGCAATACCGCAGGGTATTCTGCCGTAAAATATAAAAAAAGCTCTCAGGAGACCGAGGGCTTTTTATTATACTTTATATTATATTATTTTCTTTTGTTGTCTATTTGCTAGAGTTTCTGCCAGTTTTTTCGGTGTTCTGCCAACCTTGGCAAAGTACCTATAAAAAAGACTGGCTAAATCATCCGGTATATCTTCTCCGCAAACAAGATATGCCCAGTTTAGGATACCTGTTATTTGATACCGATATATACTTGGCGTCGGACTCTGCAAGGCTTCGAGTATTTTGTCATAAAAATCCAAATGCTTATCCGGGGCGAGAGCCAATTTTCCCCGCCAAATTCGGGTGCCAAGATAGACGATCGGCTGCCCCTCAAACTTTTTGAACCAACTCAGAGAAAATCCATAATCCTTAACAACTCTGCTAATTTCTCTTTCTAGTCTGACAAAATCAATCCGTTCAGCCGATGAAAAACAGATATTATCCGAATATCGGGTAAGAACAAGCGACCCGAACCTGTTCTTTAAAGATTCGAGATCATCGTCTAAGGGCTTAATGACAAGGTTATAAATAATGGGGCTGGAAACGCAACCTTGACGCGTTCTTCCGTTAACGATAAGAAGGTCGATAATAAAAGCGACTGCCTCCTCCTCCACGTTTATTCCTGCCTCAAGAAAACAGGCTTTAAGTCGTTTTTCAATCATGGAAGATGTTATGCTTTCAAAAGCGTTTTTCAGGTCAAAAACTAAGGCAAACTTCGATTGTTGATGTCTTTTCACGGCTGCGAATACGCCCCGTCCTCTGTGGTAGCAATAATCGTCGCCCAAGGGAAAATGATTAGTTATCCAGTAAGCCAAAATGATTTGAACAAGTCGTAATTCTTTATCGGCGGCATAAATTATCCTATTGCCTCCATTTTTTTTCGGAGCGGGAAAACAGTTATATAGCTGCATTTTCGGTGTTGCAACCACAGTCTCTAAGAATTCTAGATATCTCCGAGCCAAAATAAGATCAGACGGCCTAGTCAATTCCCAAACAATCTTTAATACTTCGCTTTTTTCCATCTCTCTGCCTCCGCTTACATAGGACCGAATATGAAAACCTAGCTATTTATTTTAAAGCAACATTCAGTTATTTTAAGGTACTTTTATATTCTACTACTTTACAAAAAAGTAATACAGATATCTTTTAATGGCCTACTTACCGTTTATTTGGTATTATTATTGATTTTCTTGTTCAAGGCGCAGATTATATTTGACAAAAAGGAATATCCTGAATAAAATTATATCTATACCGTATCGGACAACTGCTATTTGAAAGACAGGAGGGGGGCAAGGTAAGTGAAAAAAGCAGGCGTTGACCTTGATGGCGTACTGACGAACTTCGGTTTCCTAAGCATGAAATACGTTTTTCCCTGGTTTTTCTATGTTCTGCTTTTTTTAATACCACCTAACAGAAAAATGGTTGAAGCGCTAAGGAAGTGGAAAAATCTGGAATGGTTCATTTACATAATTTCTGCCAGACCGAAACAAGGCCTGATAAAGAAAATAACCTTGTTTTGGCTCAAGATTCACGAGATACCATTTGACTATCTTGTACTAGTTGGAGCGGAAAAGGGAATTGCCAAAAGAAAGCTAAATGCAATTAAAAAAGCCGGGGTTATTTTTTTCATTGACGATGACGAACATGTCGTTGAGTTTTTAAGAGTCCACGGCGTTAAAAATGCTTTCTTGCACAAAGACAAAAAGGGGCACTAGCATAAAGCTTCAGTTCCCCTTTTATTTTTTTCATATTAAAAAAATCCGATCCTTAAGACCGATCTGAACGTAGTCATTTCCTTTCAATACAAAAAGCATCATTCCTTCGGCCCTCACCCTTAGCATTACAACTCTTCTAAGCCATTCGTATAAACCGTAAGGGAAGGCCTTTTCTATTAGGGCTACCTTCCTGTTCGAAATCCCAAGCGTAATATTTTCCCTTCCTTCGGGATAAGGATCAATCCTGCGCATAACGATGGAAAGATACTGGTTTCCAATTTTTTGAAATAGTTTTTTGTCTTCAGCAATAAGACCCAAATCTACGGCTTGAATTACCCAGTCTGTCGGTGATAATCCGCTTCTTTTTATTTCAACGATTAATCGTTCGGGAAAAAACAGATTAACCACTACTTCGTTTTCCATTTCTAACCTCCTGTGTTTGCAATCAAAAAAGACTTATTAACGCTCAATACCCGATATTTATTTATTTTAATGACCTGTATTATTATATATTTTTTATTAAATCTGTTAAGACCGGAATGAATCAGACTTTTTATAAGTTAATTTATAAGGTATACTATCAAAAGGAAGGTTCAATAAGAAATTTTCAGGGCAAGACATAAACTTGGAAAGAAATCGGTTTGTTCAAAAAGGGGTAGAGAAGACCGATTTGTGGATATACAACCAATTGACCGAGTGGTTTCTCTGAACAGAATCAATAAAACCAAAACTAAGGTAAGACCGGGGTACGGTTTTCGAGGTGATATTAAAAGAAATAAACAGATTAAAAAGTTAATACGTTAAAATTATGAAAGACAGAACTTTGCTATTAGTAGGGGTAATCGCCATTATTTTAGTTATTTCGGGGATCTGGTGCATAAAAACGAATAAATGTCCTTTTTTAATCCTTCCTTCTCCATCTCCTTCGCCCGAAAGCACGCCGGTAAATTTATTGCCCATGGCAATAAAAAGCATTTCAGAATCTGACAATTTTTTTAATATAAGAGTCGAATACCCGCAGTTTAATACCGTAGACCCTGCTTTCAATGAAAAAATTACCAAACTGATTGAAACCAGCATACTCGACTTTAAAAAAGAATCTAAAGACAATTGGGAAGCAATAAAAGCTACGGCTCCCAAAGAAAGCCCCCTGCCTGAAAATCCGACGGAACCTTTCGATTTTCAGGTTAGCTGGAATCCAGTACAGATTAACGACAAATATTTAAGCTTTGTGATTGATATATTTTATTATACGGGAGGAGCTAGCGGAAACGAAGAAATTCATGCTTTTAATTATGATATTGCTAATAAAAAAGAAATCGCCATTATTGATTTTCTTAATTCTTCTCAGGAGTCCCTGCAGAAACTGTCTCAACTGGCAATTCAAGATATCGATTATCAACTCCAATCAAGAGGCGTTGAGGTCGATGACAGCTTAAAACAAATGATAGAACAGGGAGCAGGGCCGAATCCTGAAAATTACAAAAACTTCAATTTTAAATACAACGCTTTATTTGTTTATTTCCAAAGATACCAGGTGGCACCGGGATCGTTCGGATCCATTACCATGTCATTCTATAAATCTGATTTAGAGACAAATTCAATTAAATCTGACTATCTGAAATAGCGGTTGCCGACCGACTCGAAAAAGAGCTGCTTTGATTACTTATTTTACTCCAACCAGTTGACAATTATTTTAAACTTGATATTTTGAATATGGGTTGGCATCTTTTCCCAAAAGAGGCTAGCCACAGTTCTTTCCTTTCTAGAGGGGGGACCGGTTTGACGAGAGTGACGCCCCGGCCGAACCGGTTCCCCCGACCATTTTCTTTGGGAATTTATAGTTTCTTCAAGAGGGCATCTTTGCTCTTTTTTGTTTCCCTTAACAATAACCGGGGATAGTTGAACAAAATCCGGGCAGATACAAGAATATTTACAGAACATCCTAATGTAGTATAATAACTTTTGCAGTCATTATTAATAACAAAAAACATGGAACAAAATCAAACACCGTCGAAACGCCTATATCGTTCGACCGCTAATCGGATTATATTTGGAGTCTGCGGAGGATTAGGAGAATATTTCGATATAGATCCGATAATTTTCAGGATAATTTTTATTGCGCTGATTTTCGGAGCAGGGACGGGCGTCCTGCTTTACATTATTATGGCTTTTGTTATTCCCAAAGCATCTTCAAATCCCAATAAAATTTCTGAGACCGGTTCAGATAAAATAGAGTTCGACAAGCGATTGGAGGGTCTTGTTTCGGAATTAAAGGAAAGTGGAAATTCAACATCAAAGAAAAGCTGGATAGGGGGCATAATAGTGATTCTCGGGGTAATGCTACTTATGGATCAGGTATTCCCAAAGCATTTTTTCAGTTGGAATTTGTTTTGGCCAATAGTAATTATTTTTATGGGAGTTTTAATATTGTCGAGGGACAAAAAAGCATGCTGTCCAGATAAAACGCCTTCAATGGAATCCGCGCCCGAGCAGCCGCAATCATCGCAAGCTCCACCCAAAGAGGCAATTAAGGAATTTTATCGTCGCCCCGATAATAATAAAGGGGGAATGGGCTCGTTTTTTTTCGGCTTGCTGTTTCTGGTTGTCGGCTTTGTATACCTAGCCCAAAACCTCGGTTTGGTTTCCGGGATAAATATTAACTTCGAGCACCTGTTAAAATTTTGGCCGGTCTTTATTATCCTGATAGGCCTGTCAATGTTATCAAAAGGAACATGGTTGGGAAAATTATTATCCGCTCTTATCATGTTGGGTATAATTGCTTTGATTGCCGTATCTTTCTTTTTTCCGAAAAAGTCCTTTGATATTAAAAAATACAGTTTTGATATCGACCAGAACTCTTTGGCCGGAAGTGCCGTTGTCAACGTTAAAACCGGATTTGCCAGCGTAATAATTAATGGGGGAGCAGAAGTTCTGGCATCGGGAAAGCTGGAATCAAACATTGCTCATCTTATCACTGACACAACAACAAATAACGGCGTCCAGCAAATTAATATAAATACGAAAGGAGAAGATGTCGGACCGTTTTTGGATACGCATACAAATGATTTACAGATAAATCTTTCGGACAATATCCCGATGTCTTTAACTATTGATTCGGGAGCGTCAATACTTGATTTGGACTTGTCTACAATTCAGATGAATAATCTCAGGGTTAACTCGGGGGCTTCCAAGTTGAATTTGGTTTTGGGAAACAGAGTTGCCTTAGCTAACGCTGAAATTAATGCCGGGGCAAGTATGATCGATATAATCTTGCCGAAAGATCTGGGAGTAAGGTTAAACGTAAAATCTGATCTAAGTTCAAAAGATTTTCCTGAATTTCGGCCGATTGATAAAAATACTTATGAATCAAATAATTATGCAACCGCTCAAAACAAGATAGGGATTAGCATTGACGCGGGTGTTTCAGAAATTTCTGTAAGCTGGCGATAAGCTTATATTTATTCGGTTTAGCGTTATGCCGGATTAAAACCAAGAGTGGCGAAAACAAAGAGGCTTAAGCCGAAGGTTTGCGCCTCGGGGTGCTTTTTAAAGAGAGGGCGGGATACAAATCGGACAATAAATGTGTGTGTTTTCACGGGGTATTGACATTTAAAATTATATAGATTATAATACACCGTGTAAGACTTCTCATTAGGTTTTTCCCTTTCCTTATACAAATTAGTGTAAGTCGAAGCCATAGCGCTTTGAAAGAAAAAGCTGAAAAGAGGAAGCAGTCGGCTTACAACAAAAATAATTTATATAAAGAAATGGCAAAAAAACTATTTATCGGCGGTTTGTCTTTCAACACTACCGAAGATTCCTTAAAGGATGCTTTTTCAAAAGCCGGAACAGTTGAATCGGCAACGATTATAACTGACAAGTTTTCCGGTCGCTCAAAGGGTTTTGGATTCGTAGAAATGTCTACGGAAGAAGAAGCCCAAAAAGCAATTGAAATGTGGAATGGGAAAGACTTCGACGGACGAAATATCACCGTGAATGAAGCTCGCCCAATGGAGGCAAGACCCCCAAGAAGGGATTTCGATCGCGGAAACAGAGGTAATTTTGGAAACCGCAGAAACAGTTGGTAAAACAATTGTAATCTAAAAACAAAAAACAGGGCTTTTGTCCTGTTTTTTGTTTCGCTTTTCTCTAAATGTGATATTATTAAACTATGAAAACAACGCAAGGACTATGGAAGCTAAGCCCAAGCGGTCTTTATACATATGAAGATTGTCCTTCGTGCTTTTGGATTGAGCAACATGTCGGCAGACATCCGTTTACTCTTCCCTTAAGACTGAACGATGCAATGGATGAAAGGTTAAAAATCCGTTACGACAGCTATAGGAAAAAAGGAGCGTTACCGCCTGAAATTTCTGACGCTAAGGGAATAAAATTATTTCCTAACCAGGATACTCTGGACGAATGGAGAAACAATAGAACCGCCCTGGCTTTAATAAACAACGATGACGGCTATCTTTTTGAAGGAAAAGTTGATGAGGTTTTTGTAACCGACGAGGACGAACTTATGCCTGCTGATTATAAATCATCGGGAGATGAACCAAAAGAAGATAAGCAGAAATATTATAAATTGCAACTTCACGCATATTCCTTAATGCTTAGGGAACAGGGTTATAAAGTGGCCGATCACGCTTATTTAATCCATTATTTTACAAAAAACCGGCAGGATCCTTCGTTAAATATGGAATTTATCTGCCATTTAGATGAAGTTAAGATCAATCTCGATGCTTTTGAGGAAAAAATGCGGGACATGGTTAAGTTTTTAGACGGCGACTATCCGGGCGCGAATCAAATGTGTTTGCGCTGTCAGTGGCTGGAAAAAAGAAGTAAAATGGTATAAACGTGAACTACGTAACAGAAAGGTATCGCAACGCAAGAAACAGCAGATTAATAGCGCGGAAGTCGTTATAGACAAACTATTGATGGGGGATTATATTTAAATTGAAGGAAGTGAAAGAACGATAAAGAAAGCAACTAAAATACTTGGGCTTGATTTTAAAGATCGCGTATTAAAGAGCTGTTGCGAGTTACGCAAAGACTTTTCAAATATGAACAACATCGGAGATGAAAACATAGTTTTTTAAAAAATAAAATTAATAATATGCCAAAAGTTATAATATTCGAAGACGAATCATTTACAAGAGATATGTATTCCCAGAAGTTTCTGGAAGTCGGTTTTGATGTAAAATCTTACGAATATCCGCCCACCAATTTTGAAAATGAGGTTATCAGAGAAAAGCCGGATGCCATTATTATGGATATAATTATGCCGAACATTGATGGATTTGAAGCCGCAAGAAGGCTGAAAGAAAATCCGGAAACAAAAGATATTCCAATATTCGCCCTGACCAATCTTGATTCAGACGAAGGAATCGACGAAGCTAGGAAAATCGGACTGACCGATTATTTTATGAAAATCAGCAGGTTTCCTTCGGAGCTTGTAAATCTTATCAAAGAATACATAGAAAACCCGAAAAGATACATGGAAAAATACGACGGTCTAAGGTAGAAAAAACCCGCTTTTAGGCGGGTTTTTAGGTTACGTTTCCCATAAACATCGGGATGCCCAGGCGTTTTCTCTTGTTCTCGCCTTTTAAGAGGCTGGTTTTCCTCTGCGGAATATCGCCCCGCTCTCCAAGGTGCTGTGAAAAACTGTGCGCCCAGAAGCTGGAACCGAGGAATATTGTGTGTTTTCCGTATTTTCGGTTCACCGCATCAATACTCTCGTAAATTTTTTCAATTTTCTCGATTCTTAAGGTCGAACCGAACAAATCATGCTGGACTATCGTATACTCTTCGAGTTTTAACAGGACAACGCCCGTCGAGCGGAAAAGAAATTCGGGATTAAAAATTTGGTCAAAAGCAGGTCTAATGGTTTTAATTATCTCGTTCGGGAAATGAGTGGCTCCGAAAAACTTGACATCAATGCCGATATCCCGGAAATCTTGCGTTCTTAAAAAAATAATTATGCCTTTTGCTGCAAGATTGTATCTTCTTGCCTTAATGCAGGCATTTTCAATATTTTTTGAAAGCTGGGCAAAAATAAAATTGATATCGCTTGATGAGGGAGTAAATGTTTTAACTTTCTGGATAGTCTGATAATCGTGCTTTTCCTCCATCGCCACGGCATAGACAGATTTTCCGTTAAGCTCCTGCCATATTTCATAAAACGGCTTTGTTAAATATTTTTTAATCCACTCTTCACTTTTCTGGGCCAGCTCAAGGGCAGTTTTTACTCCCAATTTTTCGAGATACGCTGTTGTCTGAGGCCCAACGCCCCAAATCTTATCAACCGGCATCTTGCATATAAATAAGTGGATTTGTCTAGCCGGAATTACTGTAAACCCCGAAGGCTTTTTCCATTTTGAAGCGATTTTGGCAATAACCTTATTAGGACCCAATCCCACAGAAAAAGTAAATCCGAGTTCTGAATCTAAAATCTTTTTTATTTCCTCGGCGATTCTCTCGTAAGACATGCGGAGAGGCCTGCGCAGGCCGGTTAAATCGGCAAAACATTCGTCAATGCTGTATTCTTCAACCTCCGGAGTGAAACGCCTGACAATTGAAAAAAATCTTTTTGAAAGAAGGCTGTATGTTTCATAGTCTGAAGGCAGAAGTATTGCGTCGGGACAAACTTTTTTTATTTCAGATAGCCTCATTCCCCTTGTAACTCCTCTGGCTTTTGCCTCATAACTCATGGAAGCGGCGATTCCCCGTTCTTTTCCGGTAACCACGGGCCTGCCCTGTAGCTTTGGATTTCTTGACTGCTCGCAGGAAGCAAAAAAGGCATCTCCGTCAATATGGATAATGGCTTTCGGAAAAGAGTGAAGCGTTAAAGGTTGGTCTTGCATCAATATTTTCTTATTATTGATTTCACCACGGCTGCGATTTCCAAATCCTGTTTGGGGTATATCGGCTTGTATTTTCTGTTTGCCGGTTCGAGAAATATTTTGGTCCCTTTTTTTCTGAAATATTTCATCGTCCATTGGTGATCAATCTGGGCAATAACAATATCACCGTCTTTGGCTTCGCCTCCTCTTTCTACAAGCGCGATATCGCCGGGAAGAATTCCGGCATCAATCATTGAATCGCCGGTCACTTTAAGCATATAAGTAGCTTCTTTGTTACGGATAAGGAATTCGTCGAGGGTCAAGGTGTCAACGAGTTCTTCCTCGGCGGGGGAGGGGAAACCTGCCTCAACAATACCGAGAAGCGGAAGTTCGTAAAAAGTTTTTCCCGGAAGTATTCTGCCGGTATCGTCCTTCTCGATGAAGTTCAGCGAAACCAGTCTTTTTACAAGCTTAAATGCGGCGTTACGCGACCTAAAACCGGCCAAAGCCATTATCTCGCTGTAACTCGGCATTCTTTTGCGGTCGCGGAAAAAATTTCTAATTTCGTTTAAATACTTGTTTTTATTCATATTTCCATTATAGGTGTACAATTGTTCACCTGTCAAGACTTCCTCAAAGTAAACATCAGTTTTTCGGTTCAAAGGCTTCACAGTTAACTTTTTTTAAGATATTATGGTTAAAAGTATAGAAATCCATGGCCGAAAGGCCGGGGTTCTTCCCGAACGACAAGAAGAACCCGCGCAATTTTACAAAAATAATTAAATGTTTTTTGCAAAAAACCGGATTTATGTTTTCTCCCTCCGGTCGCCTAAGGCGACCTGCGAGGCTGGCATTCATCTCTGCCCTGAAGGGCAGAGCGTTCTGCCAGAGAAAATAAATAAGATGAATATCAAAAAACTAGTAATTTCTATTACGGCATGTGAACTTGCCGGAGTAGCCGGATCTATTTTTACGATGCCAGCGATAGAAGGATGGTATAAAACCCTGCAGAAACCGAGCTTTACTCCTCCTAACTGGCTATTCGGACCCGTCTGGATAGTTTTATTTCTCTTAATGGGGATTGCTGCTTATTTAGTGTGGGATAAAGGATGGGATAAGATAGAGGTTCGGGCGTCGCTTTATGCTTTCTGCATACAACTTGCTTTGAATGTTTTTTGGTCAATTCTTTTCTTCGGGCTGGAATCTCCTTTTTTCGGAATAGTTGAAATATTTATACTTTGGGGATTTATTCTTTTAACGATGTTAGAGTTCTATAAAATTTCCAAAGCGGCCGGGCTTTTACTTTTTCCTTATATCTGGTGGGTAGGTTATGCGGCGGTCATAAATTTTTTCATCTGGCGTTTAAATTTATAGAGTTAGTGGGATTCATCTTCTCCTTTATTTTTAAAGAATCGGAATCCTCCAAGGCGGAAGGTTAGCATTAGTCAGCTGTCTTATGGGCGTGTTTTTCTGCTAGGAGGATAAAGCAATAAAACAACTTGTTCTTTTATAAAGGAGATGAAATGCCTCGAGAATTCAATAGCACTGAAGAAGCTAAAGCTGCTGCTGCCCAATATTTTAATCTTGATCCGAAATCTGTAAAATTTAAAGAGGTGGAACATCTTAAACCAAATGGACTTATAGAATTATTTTGCGATTTCCCGTCCGCTACTCACAAAATAGGACAATCGATCGGAAAGATAGAAAACGTCCAATATATATTTGAACTCGAAGTTCCCGAAAAAGGAAAGTATAGAGTTGTTATAAGATCGTGCGAAAAGGGTTTTAGCTGTATTATAATTGGCAAGGGCAAAAAAAACAGATTCGCGTGCCGTTTATAATTGCTTGGAATTCTCATAGCAAAAACTCCCGATGTCTATCGGAAGTTTTTTTATGAAAAAAGAGGAAAAACGCTTGTGTTTTCCCTCCTATAGAATCTCGGGGGCGTAAGAATATCTAACAATAAAGATATTTCGTTTCGTTTTGGATCAAGAAAACTCTTACAGAGTAACCGGCTTAGAAGAAACTGGCCGTACCTTAAGTTTCACGATTAAAACATCAGAGTCTGAATCGAATGAAACAAGCTCGAATGCCCGAGCGGCGTCGCCAAAAAAAGATCGGTGCGTTAATTTCATATAAATACACATAGCGCAACGAGCCAGCGTTAGGCCGTTAATATTATCAAACTCTCTTTTGCCGACGTTCTGGATAATAATAGTGAACTTGCCGTGGACAATTGAATTTAATGCGACGGATTGCATTTTATTCCCGGGACTTGCTATCATTATGCCGCCTCCTTTCTATCGACAATCAACCGGACAACCAATCGATTTTTTATAGTATCGTAAGATACGAATTCAAAGACTTTTACGGGATTAGCAGTAATAAGTAAGCCCGTTGATTCTTTTCTTATTATATACACAGCTAACGCAACTTGACCGAAAGTAAAACCGAGGTTATTATCAAATTTTTCTATTGCAACGCCTTCAATCTCAACTATAAGCGCTTTTTTTACAATTGAATCAAGATTAAACTCCCCAGTCATTTTGCCTCCTATACTATACTGGTAAGAACTAATAAATAATACTAATAAAAAATATGAATGTCAATTATAAATAAATTCTTGCCTAAAACTGTTTTAGACCGTGTGTTTTTGTCTTAAAAGTCTTTTTGGTAAAATATATTATAATTAAAAGCCGAAGATAATTAACGAAATAAAGAAAATGGGAGCTAAAAAAAATTTTACCACAGAGGAAGCTAAAAGGGTAGGGGAGATACTAGGGATCGACTGGATAAAGTTTAACGTCGAACAGTTCAGAATAGGGATGGAGGTTGAACTAGAGCACGGACTGAAGGACTTACATACAAATGTTACAAATAACGATCCTGTAACGACGGGAAAAATCGCTTTAGCGCATTTGAATGAATTCCCCGACTACTATACAAGGTTAGCTCAATTAGAAGAAGAGGCGGATAAATATTGGAGGAATAAGGTCTAACATTGTGCGACATTTTGTTATAACCACAAGACAGACAGTTTGGTTCTGGACGTCTTTATTTGTAAAATTCAACCTTTTAAATTTTTTCCACTATGAAATCTCTTGTGAATATCGCGAAGGCGCTTATCGGTAACGTGAGTATATATTTGAGTTGTTACAATGTTTTTATGGCCTAAAAATTCCTGAATAGTTCTCAAATCAACTCCTTGAGTTAATAAATCGGTCGCATAAGAGTGGCGAAGGGTATGAGGAGTGGTAAAAAAAGGCACTCCGGATAAAAGCGCGTATTTTTTAACGATTCTTTCTATCGAACGTGGGGTAAGACGGTTGTCGGTACCTTCTCTGGATCTGTAATGAATAAAAAGGGCTTTTTCTTTATCGTTTCTTGTCGCCAGATATTTTTTAAGCCACGTTAAGGCCCTTTCTGAAAAATAAACAGTTCTTGGATAATTTCCTTTACCGATAATTGCAAGCTCTAATTCTGTTTTTTCTTTTATATTTACAAAATGTTCTCTGTTTAATGCCACCAATTCGGCTATTCTCAAGCCGGTAGAGAAAAAAGACTCCAGGATAGCTCTGTCGCGCAGGCCGGTGGGGTTTACTGCGTCCGGAGCCAGTAAAAGCTTCTCTATCTGTTCTAAGTTTAGGAATTTTACGGTTTTATCGCTTCTAGCGTCCTTTGGAAGGCTTACTTTATCGGCTGGCAGGGAAATTACGTCTTTAGCCGAAAAATAGCTCAGAAGGGCACGTAGTGCGATTAAATAATAGTTTTGGGAGACTTTCTTGAGCATCTGGCCCTTTTCGTTCTGGAATCGAGATAAGAATAGGCGATAGTCCCAAATATCGCCTGGAGCTAGTTCGTGAGGCAATAAATCTTCTTTCTTGGCTAATTTTAACCAGCGGATGAATTTTTCAAGGTACCGCCTATAATTTATCTGGGTTTTTTCGGACAGGCCTTTTTCAACCGCACAGTAATCAAGAAAATCGGGAATATGTTTAATAATGGATTTAGTTGAAAACATAAAACTAATGACAAATAAATTCTAATAGCTCTTCGTCGTTAGGTACGATTAAATAAATAAATTTTTGCATTTTCGCTAAATTAAGCCATAACTTAAATAAAGAAGTTGTACCTATTTCTATCAACAAATCTGGTTCTTCTTTTTTGTATACGCCTAGATCAGCTCGCCCCCACTGTAAAGTAGGCTCACGTACTACATTAAATCCTTGTTGTAAAAAATGATTTTCTATTTTTCCCATTGTCTCGTTATGCCAATCTTTTCCGTGGTAAACTTTTTTTAAGTTCTGATCGTTTTGCTCAAGCCAAAAGCTTTTTAATTCTTTAGCTTTTTCTATGTTATTAGCCTCAACTTTTCCCGAGACAATCAATATAGCAATTTTTCTTAACAAGCAATCTTTACAGTTTATAGGAGCGTATTTTTCTTCTGCGTGGAAAAGAGATATTGAATTACGGAGCCAATTTATTTCCTCGGTAATTTGTTTTTCAACATCGTTCCAAGAAGGTGTTATTTTAACTGAAATTAAATCACTCATTTCAATCTCCCTCCGCTGTGAAATTTTAAGTGAATTTCTTTTAGTTTCTTATTTGTTACATGGGCATATATTTGAGTTGCAGTAATACTTTTATGGCCTAAAAATTCCTGAATAGTTCTTAAGTCAACTCCTTGAGATAGCAAGTCAGTAGCAAAGCTATGTCTCATAACGTGAGGGGTTGTGTTTAAAGGAAGTCCAGCAACTAAAGCATATTTCTTTATGCTTTTTTCTATAGATCTAGGAGTAAGTCTAAGAGGCGATTCGTTTTTTGCTCTGTAATTAATGAACAAGGCATTGTCGTTGTCTTTTCGCGTTTCAAGATATTTATTCAGCCAAAAAAGAGCCCGTTCCGAAAAATATACGGTTCTAATCCTTCCTCCTTTTCCAGTTATGCTTAATTCAAATTCTTTTGTATCGGGTTTGGTTTTGAGTTGATTTTTATTAAGCGAGACGAGTTCTGCTATTCTCATTC
>Ga0315277_10003488_pt1 | contig 21304 bp, 21 predicted proteins | sample YL17G05_15_MG_FD_203695 | JGI IMG/M metagenome (GOLD analysis project Ga0315277, IMG submission 203695) | Sediment microbial communities from Yellowstone Lake, YNP, Wyoming, USA - YL17G05_15 | ecosystem: Environmental > Aquatic > Freshwater > Lake > Sediment | place: USA: Wyoming | collected...
GGAGGGGGCGAGACAGGTGGCGGGGGTGACGGTGGACCTGCGCCCCTCCTCCGAGCTGACGCCGGATGAGCTGGTGAAGTACGACGGGATCATCATGGGCTCGCCGGTGTACTTCGGCAGCATGGCGGCGGAACTGAAGACGCTGATTGACGAGAGCGTGAAGCACTACGGCAAGTTCACCGGCAAGGTGGGTGGCGCCTTTGCCTCCTCCGGCGCGATCGGTGGGGGCACGGAGACCACCGTGCTCGACATCCTCAAGGCGATGCTGATCCACGGCATGATCGTCCAGGGCACCACCAAGGGCGCGCACTACGGCGCCGTCGCCTTCGGCGCGCCGGACGAGCGCGCCACCAAGGACTGCCAGGGGCTGGGGAAGAGGGCGGCGGAGCTGGTGGTGAGGTTGGCGAAGTAGACACACTGGGCAGACGTTCCAAACCCGGGGACGAACCTGCCGCGGCCAGCTTGCTAGACGTACAAGCCACAGCAAACGCTTCCCGGCATGTGGAATGATGTTGGTGGGCGGCAGCGCGCTCCAGGCGCCTGTCGGCCGAGCGACCAGAGAGAAACATGCATGCTGACGACTACGCCCGGCTGGCGGAGCAGTACCTCTCCCGTTTGCGCCGCGAGGAGTACCTTCACTACGCGGGTCTGAAGCCGAGCCTGGAAACCGGCCAGGTTGCCGAGGACTTCGCGCCGCTGTTCACCCGGGAGGCAGTCCAGGAGCGGCTGGATTCCGCCGCCGAGCCCGAGGGCCGGTGCCTCGCCGAGTTCGCGGCGCACGGTTATCTCGATCGCCGGCTGGCGCCGATCACCCAACGCATCGCGGAGGCGGAGACCGCCGCTGAGGTGGAATGCAACGGCGCCGTCACGTCCTTCCGCGCCGCCTGTCGCCAACTCACCTTGGAGCCTGACAGAGAGCGGCGACAAGCGCTATCCCAGGCCGTTGACGACTGTCTGTCTTGCCACAACCCCTTGCGGGAGGAGCGGCTCGCAGCCCAGCACGCCGTCGCCCGGGAGCTGGGATTTGCCAGCTACCTCCATCTCTGCGAGGCCCTTTCCGGCCAGCCGCTGCGCGAACACGCGCGCGCCATGGCCGCCTTTCTGGAGGACTCGGACCAGGCCTACCTAGCCGCGCTCACCCAGGCCCTGGAACAGGCGGGGCTGCCATCTCGCGAGGCCACCGCCGCCGATGTCAACTGGCTGGTTGTCGGCCCTCGCTACCAGGGGCTGTTCCCGCGCCACAGGCTAGTCCCCTCCGCCCGGGCCACCCTCGCCGGCCTGGGCATCCAGCTTGCCCAGCAGCACAACCTGCGCCTCGATCTGGAGCCGCGACCGAACAAGCACCCCCGCCCGTTCTGCAGCCCCATTGCCGTTCCCGACGAGATCGTGGTTGTCGCCTCACCTGGCGATGGCCTGGTTGACTACCTCTCGTTCTTCCACGAGCTTGGCCACGCCCAGCACTTCTGCCACATCACCCCGGACCTCCCCATCCCCCAACGAGTGATGGGCGACCATGCCATCAGCGAAGCCTTCGCGTTCCTGTTTCAGCATATCGTCTGCGAGCCGGAGTGGCTGTGCACCGCGCTCGGCCTTCGCGACGCGCCCGAGGATCTCCTTGCCTTCGTCCATCTCCTCGACTTCTGGTGCCTCCGCCTCCCCGCTGGCAAGCTTCTCTACGAGTGCGAACTCCATGGTGATATCCCCCGCGTCACCGACATGGCTATCCGCTATGCAGAGACTGTGGGCCGCGCTGTCGGCGCGCGGGTGTCCCTCCAGGCCTATCTCGCGGAGGTGGATGACGGGTTCTACTGCGCGCGCTATCTGCGCGCCTGGATGTTGGAGGCTAGCCTCCGCCAGGCCATCCAGCAGCGCTTCGGTCCCTCCTGGTTTCGGTCGCCCCAAGCAGGAACTTGGCTCCGCTCCCTGTGGCAGAAGGGAACCGAGCTATCCGCCGAGAAGCTAGCCGAGCATCTCCATCTTCCCCTCGACACCCAACTCCTCCGCCAGCGTTTCCTCACCCACCCCTGAGGCGCAACCCTAAGCACGGCCGCTTCGGAGGGCGGTGAATCAAGTTCCCCACCCATCTGCTCGTCCCTGCTGAGGGCTTGCGCGCCCGGGACTTGCACGACCGGGGCCTACCTGTTCATCCGCCATACGGCCAGGTTCAAGGCCGCCGCGAAGGCGACCCACAAGAGGTAGGGCACAAGCAGCGCCCCTGCCGCCGGCGTGATTTTCCAGAAACTCACCAGCGTGGCCGCGATCATCACCCACAGCAGCACAATCTCGATGAACGCGGCTCCCGGCGCGCGCATCCCGAAGAACAGCGCCGACCACAGCACGTTGAGAACCAACTGCACACAGAACAGCGCCAGCGCGGTGGTGGCCCCCGTCCACCCGGCCTTGCGCCACACCAGCCACGCCGCCAGACCCATCATCAGGTAGAGCGCGCTCCACACCGGCCCGAACACCCCGTTCGGCGGCGTCCACGGTGGCTTCTGCAAGGCCACGTACCACTCCGGTATTGCTCGCGCCGTGAACGCGGATCCCATCGCCCCGGCCGCCACGCACACCAGCAGGAATCCCACTATCTCCGCGATTGTCTTTGCCATCCTGCACTCCCTCCGGAACCCCATTCCTGCGGCTGTCGGCTTGTCCCTGTCTCTGTCGCGTTCGCAGGTCGCGGGCTTCGCCCGCCGAAGACGGTAGCGACCTGACCGGTACGGCGGGCCACTGGTCCGCCCGTGGAGAACATACCATGCCTATCGCTGTCACCATCATTGGCGCCGGATCCCTTGGCTTCACCCGCCGCCTCGTGCGAGATGTCTTGTGTGTGCCTGAGTTCCGCGATGCTGACATTCGCTTCATGGATATCAGCGCGCGTAACCTCGATATGGTCTACCAGCTCTGCAGGCGGGACATCGAGGCCGCCGGCCTGCCGGCCAAGCTCACCGCCACTACCGACCGGCGCGAGGCGCTGAAGGGCGCGAACTACGTCTTTAGCGTGGTGCGCGTCGGCGGGCTGGAGGCCTTCACTACTGACGTGGACATCCCTCTGAAGTACGGCATTGACCAGTGCGTCGGCGACACCCTCTGCGCGGGCGGGATCATGTACGCGCAGCGCACCATCCCGGTGCTGCTGGACTGTTGCCAGGACATTGCGGAGGTCGCCGCTCCCGGGTGTCTGTTCATCAACCACTCCAACCCCATGGCGATGTGCATGTGGGCGGTGAACAAGGCGGGTCACGGGGTGCGTAATGTCGGCCTCTGCCACGGGGTAGAGGGCGGTCACTGGCAGATCGCAGAAGCGCTCGGTCTACCCATGAGCGAGGTGGACATCATCTGCGCCGGCATCAACCACCAGACCTGGTATATCAGCGTGAAGCACAAGGGCGTGGACATGACCCCCAAGCTGCTGGAGGCGTTCGAGCGGCATCCAGTGTTCAGCAAGACCGAGAAGGTGAGGATAGATATCCTGCGCCGGTTCGGGTACTACTCCACCGAGTCCAACGGGCATCTGAGCGAGTACGTGCCGTGGTATCGCAAGCGCCCCGACGAGATCATCGAGTGGATTGACCAGGACTTCACCTCCTGGATTCACGGCGAGACTGGCGGCTATCTGCGGGTATGCACGGAACAGCGCAACTGGTTCGAGACGGACTTCCCCCGCTGGCTTGCCGAGCCGCCCCAGCCCATCGCCCCCGGGCACCGCAGCGGCGAGCACGGCTCATACATCATGGAGGGGCTGGAGACCGGCCGCCTCTACCGGGGGCACTTCAACATGCCAAACGGCGGGTGTATCGCCAACCTGCCCCCTGATTGCATCGTGGAGGTTCCCGGCTACGTGGACCGCAACGGTCTCAACATCCCCATCGTCGGCGAGCTGCCCATGGGCTGCGCCGCGGTCCTCAATGCCAGCGTCTCCGTCCAGCGCCTGTCGGTGGAGGCCGCGGTCACCGGCGACGACACGCTGCTCCGGCAGGCGATGCTGATGGACCCGCTGGTGGGGGCGGTCTGCAACCCGCCCGAGGTCTGGCAGCTCGTGGACGAAATGCTGGTCGCGCAGAAGCAGTGGCTGCCCCAGTACGCCAGAGCCATCGCCGATGCCAAGCGCCGCCTCGCCTCCCGCAACCTCATCCCCACCAAGGACTACCGCGGCGCGGCGCGGCTGCCGGTGAGACAGCCGGAGGAGATGAGGGGGTCGTAAGGCGGACTAGAGGTTGGGCAGTAGCTTGTTTGCTGCCCAGATCGGCCTTACCACTTAGCGTTCCCACCTGATCGGCGGGTTCTTCTCCCCCCGGCTGATCCACTTCGCGTGCCCATCGGCGAAGCCCCAGTTGTCGCCGCCTTCGTGGCGCGGCTCCGGCACCAGGGCCTTTGCCCCCTCGGTCGCGGTGCAGCCGAGATCGCTCTCGAACACCACTACGAACAGCGCGGGATCCTCGATCGCCGACACGTAGACGTCGCGGCAGTTGCTGTTCATGCCGTAGCCGGTTACGAACGCCTGTCCCCATTCGGCATCGCCCCGATGGCGGTAGGTGTCTGCCATCTGCATCTGGGCCAACGAGTCGGTCACCGCGCCTCCCCATCCCGGCGGGAAGGCCGGATAGCACGGCCCCCCGGAGTCGTCTGTGTGGCCCTTGCCCCAGTCGCCTTCGTGGTTCTTGTAGTGCTGGACCCAATCACCACCCGGGCCCATGGGGATGATAAACCTGGCGCCGCTCATGGCCCTTGCGCTCGGGCACTTCCACACGTCGCGGCTCTTGATGTAGTCATCCAGCACTACCGGCTCTCGCAGGTAGGGGTTGGCGTGAGTGGCGTGGGCGCAGACCTCGGGCGGTGCCTTGGGGGTTCCGCCGCCGGGAGCGGAGTTGAAGTACTCCATCGCCTTCGTCTCGTGCTCGCTCGGCCAGAACGCATCCCAGTCTGCGAGGTACATCTGAGCGGCGATGGCGATGTTCTTCACATTGGAGATGCACTCTACCTTCCGGTCGCTCTCGCCCCACGGCAGCGCGAGGCCGTGTGAGGAAGAGGCATCCTCAGTCCCTTCCGCCTGAGTCTGCGCCTTCCGCCACAGCTTCAGGCGGGAGGCCACCACGGTGGGCGCGAGGGCGATCACCAGGGCGGACAAGCAGACTCCGGCGACCGCGATGGCGGTTGCTGGCGTTCCCCGGTCGCCTCTCCGCGCTTGCATCAGCGCGGCGATGCCGACCACCAGCCCCGCCACCGCAGGGAGGCCCAGCAGAGGAATGCCGATCAGGGCTAACAGAATGGAAGCAACCGCCAGTCCCATGGCTAGGCCGGAAGGGCGCGCCCTCGGCCCCCACCCGGCAGGCTGCGTGGGAGCGCTGGTCAGCGCGGCGCCGCAAGCATCACAGAATGACGCCCCCTCGCCAACTGTCTTCCCACACTTCGCGCAGAACATGTCCGTTCCCCCTTGCTGCGATCCTGTAAGGAGATCCTGTGCCCTGCCCGGGCAGCCGGACCTGCCCTACCCATCTTCGTGTATCCGAGGTGAGACCCTGCCTTCCCCGGCCACCTCCACCTCCGCACTCACCACCCGCAGCTCGCGACCGCCTTCGAGGGTCACCTTCGCTGAGCCGCAGGTGGGGCAGGTGACGGCTCTCGGCACGTGCGCCAGACCAGGCTCGGCCAACAGCACGATCTCCTGTTGCGCCCCGCATTCACCACATCTCGCCTGCGGCGGGAGGGTGGTTATGTGCACCTGGACGCCGGCCGAGCCGTCTCGCTCCGCCAGCGCCTCCAGCCAGAACCGGAGCTGGTCTTCCTCGATCAGGTTGAGGGCGCCGATCTCGAGCTTGATCGCTTTCACGCGCCCCCCTCCGTGCAGGCGCGCGGCCTCCCACACGCTCGCCCAGATCTCGGAGGCGATGGAGAATTCGTGCACTCGCTCCCCCTATGGTCAGGCGAGCGTCAACGCCGCCAGCACGTCATCCACACCCTCACCAGTCATGCAATTCGTCTTCACCACCGCCATCCCCGGGCGGAGGGCTTGCAGGTCCGCGAGCGGGCCCTCCAGGTCCACCCCCACCGCCTCGGCGATGTCCACCTTGTTGAGCACCACCAGATCGGCGGACTGGAACATCGCCGGATGCTTGGCGATGACATGCGACCCCTCGCTCGCCGACACCACCGCCACCCGCGCCTCCACCCCCAGCGAGAAGTAGGACGGACAGATCAGGTTCCCCACGTTCTCGATGAAGACGATGTCCAGCCCCGACTCGGGCAGGTGCTGAAGTGCCCGGTACACCAGCTTGGCATCGAGGTGGCACATCCCACCGGTGTTGATCTGAAGCACCTTGCGCGCGCCCTTGCCGGTCACTCGCTCGGCGTCATAGGTGGTGGCGACATCGCCCGCGATCACGCCCACGCCGTGCTGTGGCGCGAGGCGCTCGATCATCGCCGCGATCAGCGACGTCTTTCCCGCCCCCACCGATCCGGCGATATCGAAGGCGCGGATGCTCCGCTCCCGGAACCACTGCCGGTTGCGCTCGGCCAGCTCCTCATGTCGCGCCTGCAAGTCCTCCCCGATCTCTATCTCGATGCTGCCGCGCTCGCTCGTCTCAAACAACCTCATCACTCTAACCCACCAGTCTCCTCAGCCATCCCAGTCCCCCACCATTCCCGGGCAGCGCGCCCACCACCCCCAGCAGCAGCCACAGCGACGGCCGCGCGTGCCAGTCGAAATCGAGCATCTCCACCAGGTAGCGAGACAAGCCCAACCGCTCCGCCCGTCGGAAGATGTCGTCCAGTGTCTCATCCGCGGCCGACAGCACCAGCTTCCGCAGAACCTGCCCGGCCCTCTGCTCCGGCCCCAGCACTCGCTGCCACACGCGCTGGTAGCGCGCCAGGTGTGGCGCGCTCAACCGCCCGCGCCGCAGTCCCTCGCACAGCACCTCCGAGGCCATCCGCGCCCCGAGAAGGCCGTAGTATATCCCTCCTCCGGTGGTCATCTTCACCTGCCCGGCGGCATCGCCCACCGACAGCACCCGGTCGCCCCAAGTGGGGTGACGGGGGACCGCGGGGACCGGGTGGACTCGCATTCCCGTCCAGGCCAGCTCGTCGGTGCTGCCGGCGAAGGCCTGCTTGGACAACTGCATCAGCGCCTGCCTGGGCCCCTGGCCGGGCAGGCGCTCCCTGGTCAGCACTCCCACGCGGCTGCGGCCCTCCTGCGCGGGAACCACCCAGCCGAACCCGCCGGGCGTCAGCCGACTCCCCACCCACACCCGCATCACCGGCGGACTCGCCGCCGCCACCTCCGCCTGCGCCCCATGCACCACCTCGTCCGCTCGCGCCAGCCCGGCCGCCTGCGGCAGCCGGCTCCTCGCACCCGTGGCCAGCACCACCGCGCGCGCCGTCGTCTGCCAGCCCTCTCCTCCGCACACACCCCCTAGCGACACCGCCCACCTTCCCACCTGCATCTCTGTCGCCCGCGTCCGGTAGCGGAACTCCACTCCCACAGCCTGCGCCCTCGTGGCCAGCGATACGTCTACCGCCCGCCGATCCACCACGAACGGTCCCGCACCGTTCATCTCCACCCGCAGCGTGATGCCTCCGGGGGAGGTCAGTTCCGCCTCCTTCAACTCCGCCTGCACCGCGGAGCGAGGCAGATCGAAGGCCCGGTATGCGGGCGGGCTGATGATGCCGGTACAGTGAAGGGGTTCGCCGGGCCGGGCGTGCTCCTCCACCACCAGCACGGAGTACCCGGCCTCCGCCAGGCGGCGCGCACACTCGCAGCCGGCCGGGCCCGCCCCGACCACCACCACATCCCAGGTTGCACGCTTGCTATTCATCGCGTCGCTTGATCGCTATCCCAGCTGGCCCTGGAGGTGATCCGCCAGGAGTGCAGGAAAAGATGCACATCCAACCCCAAACTCCGGCGCTTCACATAGGCCAGATCGTAGGGCAGCTTCTGCGCCGGGTCCGTGTAGTACCGCCCGTATACCTGCGCCAGGCCGGTCAGCCCCGGTCGGATCGCCTCCCGCTCCCTGAACTCCGGAAGCCCCTCCGCAATCTGCCCCACCAGCTCCGGCCTCTCCGGCCGCGGCCCGACAAATGACATTTCCCCGCGGAAGATGTTCAGCAACTGCGGCAGCTCGTCCATCGCCCTCTTCCGCAGCAGCCTCCCCACCCGGGTGATCCGGGGGTCGTCCTTGATGGCGAGCACCGCGCCGGTGTCGGCCTCCGCCTCCTTGACCATCGAGCGGAACTTGAACAACCGGAAGCGCCGGCTCCGCCAGCCTACTCGCATCTGCGTGTAGAACGCCGGCGGACCGTCTTCCAGGTAGATGACGGCGATGATCGCCACGATGACCGGCGCCGCACACACCAGCCCTACACCTGACACTAACACGTCCAGCGCCCGCTTGAGCACGTCGTAGGGCCGCCAGGGGGCGCATGCCACTTGCCTGGCCCCCATGCCCACGGCCGCAGGGCGCTCCTGTCGTGTCGCAAACACCTGGTCACTCATGAAGGCTCAGTATCCGCCAACACCCGTTCTTGCCGCCCCGTCTATGATACGGGTCAGAAGGTGGATGCGTCAAGGTGAGGCCTGCCGCCGCGACTCAGAGCCGGGCCAATGCCACCCTTCCTCGACGCTTGCTTGACCTTTGTCGCCGCCGCCCGTTACAATCGCCCCAGCCGCCTGCACAAGGGCAGCGTTGGAGTTCCGCCATGCTTGACATCCGCCTCATCCGCACCGATCCAGACCTGGTCCGCCAGGGGATAGAGAAGCGCAGGCAGGACGCGTCTATCGTGGATTCCCTGCTGGCTGCGGATGAGCGGCGGCGGGCGCTGCTGACCGAGGTCGAGTCCCTGAAGGCGGAGCGCAACCGCGTTTCCGAAGAGATCGCCAAGATCAAGCAAGCCAAGGGCGACGGCAGCGACCTGATCGCGGGGATGCGGAAGGTCGGCGACCGGATCAAGCTTCTCGGCGGCCAGGTCCGGGAGGTGGAGGCGGAGATGGAGCGGCTCGCCTTGCTGATCCCGAACCTCCCCGACGACTCCGTCCCCGCCGGCGGTACCGAGGAGCAGAATGTGATCGTCCGGGAGTGGGGGGAGCCGCGCGAGTTCGACTTCGAGCCCAAGCCCCACTGGGAGATCGGCGTCAACCTGGACATCATTGACTTCGAGCGCGCCACCCGCATCGCGGGGGCCAACTTCGAGGTGTTCAAGGGCGCGGGCGCCCGCCTGCGGCGGGCGCTCATCAACTTCATGCTCGACCTGCACCGGGAGGCGGGGTTCATGGAAGTGGCGCCGCCGGTGCTGGCGCGCCGGGACGCGCTCATCGCCTCCGGCCACCTGCCCAAGTTCGAGGAAGACCAGTTCCACGTGCGCGAGAACGACATGTTCCTCATCCCCACCGCCGAGTCGGCGCTCGCCAACCTGCACCGGGATGAGATTCTCGACGCCGACACGCTCCCCCGGCGCTACTGCGCCCACACGCCGTGCTTCCGGTACGAGAAGTTCAGCGCGGGCAAGGAATCCCGCGGGCTGATCAGGCAATTCCAGTTCGACAAGGTGGAGATGTTCGAGTTCGTGACTCCCGAGAGCTCGATGGAGGAGCTGGAGTCATTGGTGGGCCAGGCGGAGGTGGTCTATCAGAAGCTCGGCTTGCCCTACAAGCTGGCGCTCATGTGCGCGGGCGAAATGAGCATGGCCGCGGCCAAGGCCTATGACCCCATGGCCTGGTTCCCCGGCACCGAGAAGTGGATGGAGTTAAGTTCCTGCTCGAACTGCCTGGATTGGCAAGCTCGCCGCGCGAACGTGCGATTCCGCCGCGAGAGAAACGCGAAGCCCGAATTCGTCCACACCCTCAACGGCTCCGGCCTCGCCGTCGGCCGCACCATCGCATGCATCCTGGAGAACTACCAGAACGAAGACGGCAGTGTGACCGTGCCGGAGGTGTTGAGGCCGCATATGAGAGGGGCGGAGGTGATCCGCTAGGGCGAGTCGGCTATTGGCTCCGCCGTCACCGCGAGGGAGCGAACAACTCCTGGACCTGGCGCCTTATGCCGCCGTAGTAGGCGGCGCCCCACATCGGCGTGGACCGGTAGAAGAGAAGCTCCCCCGAAGAGCAGTCAACCACCACCGGGAACTCCATTGAAGCCCAGTGCTTGGGGCAGTAGCGGGCGACGAATTGCCGGGCATCTTCGGGAACCGCATTGGCCACCACCAGGGGGTAGGCAAAGGCCGTCCCCCCAAAGCCCCTTGGGATCCATATCTTGTGCCGCAGGGCGAACCCGAAGGCGGCCTTGCTGAAGGCCTCGATCCAGGCTGGCGTCAGCGGGTCGCCGGAACACGTGGCCACGCAGAACGTGTCGAGCATGCCGAACTTTGTAATTGAGAACTCCCGCCGCCGGAAGACTCTGTCCACCTGCACATCGCTTGGCCGCTGCGGGATGGGCTTGAAGCCGCGCGATTCCATCCGTTGGTCGAGTACGGCGAGGTACTGCTGAGGCGTCATGGTGCGGTCCCTCCCGATATGGGGGTCATGTCCTGCGTCGCTCTGGTTTCGCTGTGCACGGGGATCCCCCTGCCAGCAGGCCCTATGACGACATCGGCGAAGGGTTCTCTGGGCGATCCCCCCGAGGGCACCCGAAGAGCTTGACAGGAGGAACCTAGCCATGCCCCGCAAGTTTAGGGCCGAAGAGATGACCCCCGCGGAGTTCAGGCAGGCGATGGCGGAGAAGCCGGTGGTGATCGCGGCCACCGGCATTCTGGAGTGGCACGCCGATCATCTGCCGTTGGGCACCGATGCGCTGAAGATGCGCGGCATCGCCGAGGTGCTGGCGGAGGAGAGCGGCGCCATCCTGCTCCCCCAGAACTGGTTCGGGGTGGTCGGCTTCGACGAGATGCTGGGCACCATCACCTTCAGCAAGCTCTTAGTCAAGCAGATGATAGTGGAGCTGTTCGAGAACCTGGAGCAGATGGGGGCGAAGGTGATCGTGTTCCTCAGCGGTCACTACGGCCGCTTCCAGGTGGAAACCATCAGGGAGGCGGCGGCGGAGTATACCGCTCGCAGCCAGGTCCGCATCATCGCCCAGCCCGAATGGGAAGGGGTGGACTGGTCCGCCTTCCCGTGCGAACCCGACCACGCCGACAAGTACGAGACCTCCCTGATGATGGCCCTCTACCCCCATCTCGTGCAGATGGACGAGTGGCGGCCGGAGCTCGAGATTCCCTACGACTACCAGGCCCGCCCCAACGCCTGGGGATTCGTCTCACCCAAAGGAACCTGGCGCTTCTCCGAGGACTTCCAGGAGCACGCCTCCCCCGCGCTCGGCGAGCGGTGTCTGCGGGCGATCGTGGACCACCTGAAGAAGCGAATCGAAGAGGAGTTGTCCCCAGGTGGAGGTAGCTCGTGCGGCGGCAGGAGATGAATGGGTGGGCTCGCGAATGGCGGGCCGCCCGTCGGCGGCACTGAGGGTTCCCTTGGATGCAGCTCAGGGCAGGAAGTGGTGCGAGTGGGAGGGAAGCAGCGGGTGAAGACTAGACGACCGGCACTCTGCCGAGAACGGGAGGGAAAAGGACATGGGCAAGGTGGTCTCCATCCTGATCGGCCTGATTCTGATCGGCCTGGGGGTGTGGGGGTGTATCGTCGAGTCGTGGCAGCAGGCGGTGGTGGGGTTCATCAAGGGGGGAGTGGTGATCATGGCGCTGGTGATCGGCCTGGGGATCCTCGTATTCGCGCTGAGCGAGCTGCGGGCGGCACCGGAGCCGCCCGCGCCGGAACCGCCGGCGGGCGAGAGCCAGCAGCAGTAGCCCCGGGAAACAGCGAGCGGGGCGCCAAGCGCCCCGCTCGGGAGGTTCCTCAGGAGACGGCCCTGGTCAGCCTTTGGCGGCGAGAGCGGCCTTGACGGTTGTCACCACCTGGTCGAAGGCGGGGCGGTCGCGGACCGCCAGCTCGGCAAGGGTGCGGCGGTCGAGGGAGATGTTGGCGGCGCCCAGGCCGGCGAGGAAGCGGCTGTAGGTGAGTCCCTGGTCGCGCACGGCGGCGTTGATGCGAGCGATCCAGAGGGTTCTGAAGAAACGCCTTCTGACCCGGCGATCGCGGTAGGCGTAGCGCTGCGCCCGCATCAGGGTTTCCTTGGCCGTGCGGAAGAGCTTGCGGCGCCCTCCGACAAAGCCCTTGGCCTGCTTGAGCACCGCCTGGTGGCGGCGACGGCTGATAACGCCTCGCTTGACACGTGCCATGAAGTGATCCTTACATCCCGCTACCTGGGGCCGGTCGGCACCAGGCGCTGGAATTGCTTTCGGTCGGCGGCGGAGACGAGGGCAGGTTTGCGGAGCCGGCGCTTGCGCTTGGTTGTCTTGCGGGTGAGGAGGTGGCTCTTGTTGACGTGCCGCGTGCGCAGCTTGCCGGTGCCGGTGCGCTTAACCCGCTTCGCCGCTGTCTTCTGTGTCCGCATCTTGGCGGACTTGCTGCGGGACTTGCTCTTGCTTGACATGCTCGCTGACGACCTCGACTTTCGGTTCCTCGGTCTGTGCGACGGCGACCGGCGGCTTCTCCGGCTTCTCCGGCTCCTTAGCGGGAGGTGCGGCGGCCTTCTTGGGCGCTGGCTTCACTCCCGGCTTGGCGGCGAGGAGGAGGTTCATCATCCGGCCCTCGAACCGCGCCACGCCTTCCGGATGGGCGATGTCGGAGACCTCCTGGCAGATGCGGTCGAAGAGCCTCTGGCCCAACTCCGGGTGGCGAATCCAGGCGCCGCGGAAGCGGAGGTTGAGCCTCACTTTGTTGCCCTCCTCAAGCAGTTCCCGGAGCTTGCGCACCTTGATCTGGAGGTCATGGTCGCCGATCTGGGGCTTCAGCCGGAGGAGGCGTACCTCGGTGGGCGTCTGCTTCTTGCGCGCCTGCCGGTCGCGTCTGGCCACGGCATACTTGTGCTTGCCGTAGTCCATGATACGGCACACCGGGGGCTGGGCCTGAGGGGCGACCTCGATGAGATCCAAGTCCTGTTCCCGAGCGATGCGAAGCGCCTCTCGTGCGGGCACGATTCCTAGTTGGCTGCCGTCCTCCGCGATCAGGCGCACTTCCCGAACCCGGATCTGCTCGTTCACCCGTAGTTCTCGCTCTATTTTCCCGTCACCTCCGCAATTGCCAAAAAGCGGCGCGCCCAGCCCTGCGCTCGGCTCCATGTGGACGCGCCTGAGTGAGATGAGTCTAGCAAAGGAAACCGGGTATGTCAACGGCGGGGAGGCAGGTCTGGGGCAGGGTGGGGGAATGCGTTGACACCCCTCGCTGCCCCTGCTACACTTCGCTCCAATGCTGAGCCCCCGGCGAGGGGACCGGCGAAGGACGAAGTGGCGAGGAGGCCCTTATGAGCGGAAGGCGAGTTACGGTTGTGCTGGCCAGCTTGCTGCTGGCGGTGGTAGGGGCGGGGGCGGCGCTGGGAGGCGACATCGTCACGGTTCCCACGGCGAACCAGGTGAAGGCTGGGGAGATAGACCTGGCGGCGTACTACATCAGCGTGGACCGTGACAGCCTGATCCCCATGCTGCAGGGGATGGACATTGACTACATCCGCGCGCAGACCGTGTACATGGGACTCACGGACAAGCTCGAGCTCGATGCCCATCGCTACGATGTGGACGAGCTGGGGGTCACCACCATCTGGAACGCGACCTATGTGCTCCAGCCAGAGGACGCCGAGCATCCGGGAGTGGTTATCGGCGGCCGCAACCTGACGGGAGAGGGGATGCCGGGCTATGACGACGTGTCCTACTTCATCTCTGCGGCCAAGACCCTGAACCCGCCGGTGGGCGGACCTCCCACCGGGCCGATCTTCCGGGCGCATCTGAGCATCGGCACCGAGGACAAGACGCTGTTTGCGGAGGAGCGGCACGAGGGGCTGTTCGGAGGCGTGCAGATCGTGATGCGGCCGGCGAACCCGTTCCTGGGTGTGATAGGGCTGTATGATGGACAGGATGTGATCACCGGCGTGACCTGTGTTCCCGAGCCGGGCTGGCCCACCCTGAAGGGCGGGACGTTCGGCGGGCACTGGTGGGTCGGGATCAGCTACACGTTCAACGCCAAGTAGCCACTTATCTTCACGTGGCTGCGTGAGGGCAGCGCGGAGTTAGAGGTGGGGTCTCATGACCCCACCTCTCGCTTTATCCGGCCACAAAGTGAGGCGGCAGACCGGGGGAGTCTGCCGCCTCGTGGTGGGGTGGGGTTTGGGGTGGGGTTAGCTTGTTATGGGTGCAACTCAAACGGCCCGGTTTCCCGGACCGGCGGATAGTATAGCGAGACCGCGGACGGATGTCAAGAGCTACAAGCAAGCAGTTTCAGGGCGACAGGGTCGTCCGACAGAAGGAGCCAGGAGAGCGCGGGGCAGGGGCCGGAGAGGACGAAACGGGGGATATCCCGGATCGCGAGGAGTACCTGGGGCAAGTGGGCGCCGGGAGGGCGGGGCGGAGATAGCTGCCCTACAAGGCGGCTATTGGCCGCTATGAGGGGGGATCAGATATGTGAGGGGGCAGAGAGGGGCCTGCGCGGCGTTGATTCCTGGGCGGGACTGCGGTATAATCGCAGTGATGCTGTACCTGTCGGCAAACTGGCGTCGGACGATGGTGTGCGCGATGAGGTGGCTGGTCCTCGTCGCGCTGTTCGCCTTTGCGGCCGGCGGGGCCTGGGCGAGTCCGGAGGCGGCGTACAAGAAGAAGGCGGCGGAGCTGAAGGCGGTGGATGTGGTGAGCACGCCGCAGTTGCAGCAGGCGCTGAGAGGGGAGCCGGGCAAGGCGCTGCAGATCTCGGGGATCATCCGGGGGCTGGCGGTGACGGGTGAGAGCCGGACGATCATGCTCCTGCTCGTGGACAACAGCACGGTGGTGATAGAGTCAAAGGGGGAGCGGGCGGAGGTGGAGACGGAGTCGCGGGTGCGGTGTCTAGTGAAGCCGGTGGGGCAGTCGGTGAGCTCTCGGCTGGAGCTGGTGGACATCTGCTGGGACAAGACCCCGATGGAGGTGCTGGCGGAGGCGGCGCGGGCGGCGCTCAAGATTCCGGTGAAGGACAGGGCGGAGATCTCGCGGGCCGCCTCGTTGCTGCAGCGGAACCAGCAGGCGGCCAGTCCGATACCCACGCGGGGCGGGGACAGCGAGCTGGTGATCAAGAGGGCGATCGCCCACTTCAACCCACGCTTGAGCACGGGGGAGATAGAGCAGATTGCGAACAGCATCGAGGTGTACTCCGAGCGGTATGAGGTGCACCCGTATCTGGTGGTGGCGGTGGTGGCGGCGGAGTCGCGGTTCAACCCGAACGCGCGATCGTACAAGGGGGCGGCCGGGCTGGGGCAGTTGATGCCGGCGACGGCGGCGGCGCACGGGGTGGACCCTTACGACCCGATCGCCAACCTAGAGGTCGCCATCCGCATCATCAGCCGCAACCTGAAGGAATTCAACAACGACTGGAACAAGGCCCTCGCCGCCTACAACGCCGGCCGCGGCGCGGTCAACCGATATGACGGCGTGCCCCCCTACCGTGAAACCCGCGAGTACCTCTGGCGCATCTATGAGTACTACTGCTGGTTGAACGGGACGACGCCGGAGCCGAGGCCGCGGTAGGGATCGCAGACTGCAAGTGCGCGCCAGGGAATGGGCAGGAGCAAGGGCTCCTGCCCTACAAGTTTGGCCGGCCGCGCGCGGGATATGCTATACTGCGCGACTGGCGACAGACCGGGGCCGGGGGAGCCGTGGCCTGCGGTCGCGCAGGAAAGAAATGGCAGGGAAACGCGCAGAGATCGTCCGCTGGGCCGATGATGGAGCGCTGGTTGGCGCAGCATGACCCTGCTCAGTGATCGAGAAAGCTGTTGATTGTTCATCTAGCCGAGCTTGACCGGGCGGCGCTGCTGTGGATCAACGGCCACCACAACCTGGCGCTGGACGCGCTGCTGCTGCCGGTGTCGCTGGCGGGGGAGGCGGGGGCGATCTGGGTGCTGACGGGGCTTGGGCTGCTGATCTTCGGGAGGGGGCGGGCGCGCTGGACGGGACTGGTGCTGCTAGTGACGATGTTGGTGGTTGACAGGCTGATTGCCGCTCAGCTAGCACACTGGATTGACCGGCCCCGGCCGTATCTGGCGCTCGAGGGAGTGAGACAGCTCGGGGTCACGTGGAAGGGGAGCTCGTTTCCGTCGGGACACGCGCACAGCGTGTGGATCGCGGCGATCGTGCTGGGGAGACAGTGGCGCAGGCTGCGCTGGCCGCTGATCGCGTTTGCGGTGTTGAGCTGCTATTCGCGCCCGTATCTGGGGATGCACTATCCTTCAGATGTCCTCGCCGGCGCGGCGATGGGGATTGTGGCCGGGCTAGCGGCCGCCAGGGTCAACGAAGCCGTGGGCCGCAGGCGCGATCTCCACGCACAGTCAAGCGGACCAAAGCTTCGCTCAGGGTGAACGCACACAACGGAAGCCGCCGCAGTCGTCGCTGCGGCGGCCGAGGCCGAAGTTGAAGTCGCGGCTGGCACAACGGAAGTCCGCCGGAAGGCCGCCGATCCAAGAGCCGCCCCGTACCACCCTCCAGGTTCCATCAGCGGGAGGTGTGAGGTCTCCTTTCGCATAGCGTGTGTACGCGTCCTCGCTATACCAGTCCGCACACCATTCCCACACGTTCCCCGCCATGTCCATGACCCCGTACGGGCTGACCCCGCCTGGGGACTTCCCCACCGGGGCGGTGTCGGCGTACCCGTCGTCGTAACCGCTGAGCGGAGGCATGCCCATCTCGGTCAGATTGCGGGCGAGATCAGGATACTTTCGCGTGAAGGCCTCGTCGCAGAAATCGCCGCTCCCGGCAGGGGGCGGCCACTGGCTCCCCCAGGGATACTTGCGCCCGTCCGTGCCTCGCGCCGCCTTCTCCCACTCCATCTCCGTCGGCAGCCGCTTCCCCGCCCACTTGGCGTAGGCAGCCGCATCGTACCAGCTTACGTTCACTACTGGATGGCTGTCCTGCGAGCCTCGGTCCGGCGGGGGCGGCATCTCCTCCCCCGTCTCTTTGCAGAACTTGCGGTACTGGGCCACGGTCACCTCATACTTGTCCATCCAGTAGCCAGGAAGGCGGGCGCGGAACTGCGGGGTCTCGTCAGCGAACCACTCCGCCTTCGCTTTGGGGTACTCCTTCCGGAGGGCCGCAATGTCGGCGTCGGTGCTGCCCATGATGAACTCCCCCGCGGGCACATAAACCATCTCCGCCCCGTCCTTGGGGCTGATCCAGACATCGCCCAGCTTTGCGTCGGCGGCGGGCGTAGGAGTGCGGAAGACCCGGCCGCCACTCGCCTTCTCCGCTGCCCGGACAGCGGAGACCACCAGCACGAGCATCACGGTCACCACGAAGACTCTCTGCCAACCTTTCATTGCGCGACCTCCATACGGCTGCTCCAGAGGGGCAGGAGGCAGGTGGCTAAGCCTGCGATGCAGGCCGCCATCCCGGCCGCTTGCAGCGGCCTAGGGACTCCTGCCCAACGGACAGGATTCGGGTTTGGGGGGTGGGTTCCTTGTGCGGAGGATCGCGGCGGGTGCGGCGGTGCCTGTGCACTGGGCAGGAGATGAACTCCTGCCCTACGAGCATCAGCGCTGTGTGTCCGCCCATAGCCTCACGAACTCGGCCACGCCTTGCTGCCAGGTGGGGAGTTGGTGGCCGCAGACGCGGGCGAGGCGGGAGGTGTCGAGCAGGCTGTTCTGGGGTCTGGGGGCGGGGGTTCGGTACTCGGAGGTGGGGATGGGCGTGAGGTCGGGGGTGAGGCCGGTGGCGCGGAAGACCTCGCCGGCGAACTCGTACCAGGAGCAGCAGCCCTGGTTGACGGCGTGATAAGTACCGTAGCAGGGCTTGGCGATGATGGCCACTAAGGCCTTGGCAAGATGAATGGTATAGGTGGGAGCGCCTACTTGATCGTTGACGACGCGCAGGGGCTTGCCCGACTGGGCGAGGGTAAGCATGGTGCGGGGGAAGCTCTTGCCGTGAATGCCGTGGAGCCAGGAGGTGCGGACGATGTAGTGCTGCTCCAGGGTGACGCGGACGGAGAACTCGCCGAGAAGTTTGGAGAGGCCGTAGGCGTTGATGGGGTTGGGGGGATCATCTTCCTGGTATGGGCCGGACTTGGAGCCGTCGAAGATGTAGTCGGTGCTCATCTGCACCAGAGCGGCGCCGACGGAGGCGGCGACTTCGGCGAGGTTGCGGGCGCCGCCGTGGTTGACGCGGAAGGCGGTGTGGTAGTCGGTCTCGGCCTGGTCCACCGCGGTGAAGGCGGCGCAGTTGATGATCACCGAGGGCTGGGTGTCTCGCACGAAGGTGCGGGTTGCGTGCGGGTCGGTGAGATCGAACTCGCAGAGGTCGGCGGCGATGACGCGGGCGCCGGCATCGGCAAGGACCCGGCAGAGGTCGGTGCCGAGCATTCCCTGGGCGCCGGTGACGAGGATGGTGCGGGGATCAGTCATGGCGTGATTGTGGGAGCTCCGCCTGCTCGCCGGTTTACCCGCCGCTCGTGCTTGCCCGCCGGCCATTTGGCGGGTGGTGGGTCGTGTGGTGGGTCCTCGAGGCGATTACGGGTCGTGGTCGCCCGCCGAGGCGGGCTCCCACACGCGCGACACCCCACCCTACCCGTCCCTTCTTGCCCAGTCGTGAGGGATGTCGTTGTCATGGGGATCGACGCGGTACTCGTCCGGCGCCTCACGCTGGTAGGGTTCGCTGGGGCAGTTGAGGATGATCGCTTCTTCGAGGCCGATGTTCTTGAACCCGTGGTAGACGAGCGGGGGGACGTGAACGAGGATGGGGTTGTGAATGCCGGCGCAGAAGGCATTCACCTCGCCCTTGGTGGGGGAATCTTCTCGCGCGTCGTAGAGGGTGATCTGCACCATGCCGTGGATGACGGCGAGGTTGTCGCTCTGGAGCTTGTGGTAGTGCCAGGCTTTGACCACGCCGGGGTAGGCGGTGGTGATGTAGACCTGCCCGAACTTGCTGAACATGGGGTCGTCGCAGCGGAGGATCTCCATCAGCCGCCCGCGCTGGTCGGGGATGACTTTGAGCTGCTTGACGCTGACGCCTTGGATCATCGCCGTCTCCTTCCCTGGCCTCGCACAGGCCTTTTCGACGGAGAGGAGGGGATAGCCTTTGGGGGAGAGCGAGGGAAGAGAGCGCAGGGGCGGCTGTCGGCCGCCCCTGCGCGTTGTCTCTGTGGCTCTGGGTCTCTGTGGTTCAGATCCTCACATCGGCAACCTGAACGCCCTCGTCACATACACCGCCATCTGGCCGCGGTCCACCTGCCCGGCCGGCAGATAGTGGGTCGGGTCATAGCCGGCCACCACGCCACGGGCGACACAGTACTCCACCTCGTCATAGGCCCAGTGGGCCGGCCCCGGGTCTGCGTCAGGCACGTCTACGAATTTGCCCACCGCCGGTCCCGTGGGGATCGCCATCCCCCCCGCCAGGGCGCGGGCGACATAGACAGCCATCTGGTCGCGGGTCACCGCCGCACTGGGGCCATAGTGAGTGGCGTCATAGCCTTGTACCAGATCCTCTCTGGCGAGTGCCTCAATCCACGGCCACGCCCACTGAGTGATGGGGACGTCATCGGCGAACCGTCCCTCATAGGGGCCGGTGGGCAGGTCCAGGGCCTTCGCCATGTACACCGCCATCTGATCCCGAGTTACAGTTTCCGACGGTCGGTAAGTCCCGTCGTCGTAGCCGCGCACGATGCCGTTCTCGTAGGTCTGCTCGATCTGGAGAATGGCCCAGAAGTCCCAGGGGACATCGGAGAAGGTGGAGGTGACGACGTTGTAGACGATGTTGGTGGGAGTCTCCTCCGGGACGCTGGGGAAGTAGACCACGGCCTGCTCGATGATCGGGCGACCGCGGGGGGCATTGGAGGTGACGTTGATGGTGAAGGAGGTGTCGGCGCCTTCCTCGGAAGCGAGGGTGCCGACCTCCCAGACCAGGATGCGGCTGACGGGGTCATAGCTGACATCCGCGGGGTCATTGGTGAGGAGGCTGCCAGCGTCGAGCTTCCGGTCGAGGACACAGGTGGCGTAGACGCCATAGGCGGTGCCAAGGCCGACGTTCTCACACTCCAGGCTGTAGGTGAGGGTCTGGCCGCGGTTCACACCACCGGTGGGCGAGACGGAGATGGCGTTGGGGTCCATGGCCACCTGCACAGTGGTCTGGTACTGGGAGGAGTTGTTGGCAGGAGATGCCTCCGCCGGCCCGGTGGGGATGTAGGCAGTGTTGAGCAGGAGTGTGCCTCCGGGGACACCCCAGGGGAGGGCACCTGTGGCAATGCCGGTCCAGGTGTCGCCCGGGGCGAGGCCGGGGAGGTTGGCGATGATGGTGTCAGCGCCGCCGAGGAGTCCGGGGAAGGTGTCCCGGACGGTGATGTCGGTGGCCGAGGCATAGCCGGCGTTGCCGACGGTGATGGAGTAGACGATGGTGTCGCCCGGGGAAGCGGTGCGCGGGCCTCGCTTGCGGACCCAGACATCGTACCCGGGCTGCAATTCGACCCGCTGGGGGATGACATCCTGGGGCGCGTCCCAGACACCATCGGTGGGATCAGTCCAGGTGGGCGGGCTGGGCGGATAGGTGGCGCTGGCGCCGCCGTTGAGGGTGCCCCAGGCCCAGATGCGGTCAACCATCACCTCGGCGAGGCCGGAGGGGGCGGTGAGTTCGACGGTCATGTAGCCCATCTGCCCGCGGGCGGGGAGGTCAAGCTCCCAGACCGGGGTGCCGTCGTCGAGGCGGGTCACCGCCGGATCGGAGCTGACGAAAATGTAGTCGGCGGGCAGGCTCAACCCGAGGTACAGGGTCTGGGCGAGGGTCTCGGTGACTTCCTCCAGGTTGAGCATGGGGTAGCCGTTTCCGTAGATGATGGTGTAGGTGTAGGTCTCGCCCTGGGTGACCTGCTCGGGGCCTTCCAGGATGGCGAAGGGGTGATCGGCCTCAGGAGGACCGGCGTAGCCGGTAAGGGTGACGCGGAGGTCGTCGAAGTAGACGTGTTGCCGGGCGCCGTTGCTCTCGCCTAGGACACCGAGGAAGGCATAGGTGGCAGCCTGGCCGGCGGTGTTGGGGCAGTCGGTCTCGGCCACCTCTTCCGCGTCCACCCAGAGGGCGATTGTCTCTGTGGAGGGAGAATAGGTGAGGGTAACAAGATGCCAGCCGCCTTCGGCCAGGCCAACGCCAACCGGGTCGGTGTCACCGACGAGCTGGAACTGGCTGGTGGTGTCGGAGAGGACCTCCCAGCCAAGGGCCTGGGACCACCCCGCCGCGGAGGTGGGGTAGTCTTCATCGAAGAGGAAGCCGAAGAAGGTGGAGG
>Ga0315277_10003489_pt1 | contig 21299 bp, 18 predicted proteins | sample YL17G05_15_MG_FD_203695 | JGI IMG/M metagenome (GOLD analysis project Ga0315277, IMG submission 203695) | Sediment microbial communities from Yellowstone Lake, YNP, Wyoming, USA - YL17G05_15 | ecosystem: Environmental > Aquatic > Freshwater > Lake > Sediment | place: USA: Wyoming | collected...
ATACCTGTCTTGTACAACTAGTCCCGCTATCACCATTAGCTACTGTTACCGTGTATGTTAGATTGGAGCCAGCTAATCCTGATTGAGAAGATGGTGTAATGCTAACAGTAGGATTTGCACGAGTGCACTGTGTTGGTTGTTGGCTAACAGTTAAAGTATAAGTGGCAGAATGCGTCTTTCCTCCTCCTGTTCCAGTGATGGTTATAGCATAGTTGCCAGCAGGCGTTGCAGAAATAGTAGTGATAGTCATTGTTGAACTGCAAGTAGGATTGCAACTAGTAGGACTGAAAATGTAACTAACACCGCTAATGGCAGGCGAAGCAGAAAAACTAACAGAACCGCTGCCAGAAATCAGACTTGCAGTAACAGTTGTTGTAATACTGTTACCTTGAACAATTGCTCCACTAGTTGGATTAGCTGATAAAGAAAAATCAAAAACACCAGGTTGACTAAACGTAACTGTTGTCTGACCTGAAGTGTAACCAGAGCATGAACCTGCTACTGTAGCTGTTCCTACAGCTGAAGACTTTATTGTTACCGAACATGAACCGGAACTGCCAGTTGTACAGCTAGTTGCAGACAAAGTTCCCAGAGTAGTAGCAAAATTTATTACTTTTCCAGATGCTGCAGGGGATATTGTGGCTGTTATCGTAGATGTAGATACTCCATCTGGTGGAACTGATGCCGGTGACGGTGAAAGAGAAATTGATCCTGATGGTACACAACTTCCTGATGAACAAGTATAACCAGATGGACAAGTTCCACAACTCCCTCCACAACCATCATCTCCACAACTTTTTCCATTACAGTTTGGTGTGCATGGAGTCCATTCAACACTAACTGTGCCGGATGTTGCTTTAGCGGACCCATCTTGAGCTACTACCTTTGCAGTATAATAATGAGTACCAGCAGGCTTAGTAATACTATACGAGCAGGTTTTACCAGTTGTTCCACAAGTTTTAATTACTGTGTTACCTTCATAAAATTTAATGTCATAGTCAAAAGGTCCTACATCATAGTTAGCTCTAGCACTTAAAGTTGTGGACGAGCCAGCAGGCAGCGGATTTGGAGATGCGGTCAAAGTAATGGACCAAGTAATTGAAGTAAATGTAACTGTTGTCTGGCCTTGAGTATAGCCAGAAGCTGTAGCTGTTACTGTAGCTGTTCCTGCAGTTGGGGATTTTATTGTTTTTATGCATTCACCATTGCAATCAGTTAAACAAGTATTTGAAATAAAAGTTCCTAGAGTAGTAGAAAAGGTTATTGTTATTCCAGCTCCAGATGCGCCATTGGATGTTTTAGCTGTTATAGTTGAGTAAGACGATCCATCTGCTGGAACTGATGTCGGTGATCGTGAAAGAGAAATTGATGGAAGGGGTGGTGAAGTAACAGTTAATGTAGTCCAATAATATTCAGATCCAGTATAATCTCCATCTCCATTCTTGTCTATGCAGGCAGTGTAGGAGTAACTTCCTGCTAAAGAAGGCGCGGTAAAAGCCGGACCACTACAGCTACCCCCGCTGACTATACAAGAACTGACTTGATTTCCTGTACATCCTAGACCAGTTCTAAAACTAACAGTTTTTCCATCACAACCACTTAAATATAAAGCTGATGGTATAACTGAGCCAGAGGCAACTACAGTAGAGGGGTTTAATGTAAAACCTATAGTGCTAGAGCAACCTGTGACAGTTAAAGTATAAGTTGTAGTATGTGTTACTCCGCCTCCTATTGCAGTGATGGTTATAGGATAGCTGCCATCAGGAGTGTTGGAAGTAGTGCTGATAGTCATTGTTACACTACAAGTAGGACTGCAAGTAGGAGGATTAAATGAAATTGTGGCTCCAGAAGGCTGACCAGATGCAGAAAAAATGACGAATTCACCGATGCCAGAAATTCGGGTAGCAGTAACAGTTGTTGTTTTACTGTCACCTTTTGTAACTAACCCATTATTTGGATTAACTGATAAAGAAAAATCCCCTGCTGCTAGAGCAATAGAAGAAAGAATTATAAAAATGAATATAAAACTGAATAATGCAAACAAACCAAGCTTATTCATGCATTATATTTTGATTTTTAGAAATATATTATTTCTAGAATTGCCAATATAGCTCTGGTATCGGCAGCTTTTAGTATCTAGACTATTTTTTCAATGATTTCACCTTAATAGTCTTCCCGCATTTCGAGCAAGAAAATTCCGGTCTCGAAAACTTCTTCCCACTTTTACCTTTCTCCATTTCAATTTCTTTTATTTCATAAAAATTACAGTAAGGGCACGTATATTCAACTTGAGCATTCTGATTCGTCAGTTTTCCTACAACAATGTTTGGTCTGTTTGTGAAAAATTCAAAGCTCGATGGACTGAGACCAGAACCAATCCACTTCTTGATGAGCTTGCTTTCCATTTCATCACTTTCTTCTTTTCCGATAGACAGACATGATGAAACTTATGGCGAATATGAAACCTATGGGAGAAAGTATAGACAGTACTCCAAGGATTATTGCATTATCCTTATTTTTTGCTTCCTTAGTTAGCCAGTCTCCCAAATTTGCAAATAAGTTGAATAAAGTTTTCCCACACATTATTATACCTCCTAAATTACATATCTTAAATCGGTCTCCTCTTTGGTCTGAGATATCTTGAACCGCACTTCCTGCATTTGATTTTTCCTATTCTGACTTTTGCAGGATCAGCCCTGATCTTACTCTTGCAAACTCTGCAAACAAAAACCCTGGTGTAAATTCTTGCTATAGTTTCTGGAAATACTTTCTTTACCATATTCTCACTTTAATCTATTAGTATATAATTAAATGTTAAATTTCATATTAATTGTGATATGATGGAAAGCCTCATAGAACTTAAAAATGTCTATAAAATATACAAAATGGGTGAAGGGGACTTTTTTGCCCTGAAAGACATCAACCTAAAAATCGATAAAAAAGAAAGAATTGCAATAATGGGCCCTTCCGGATGCGGTAAATCTACATTGCTCAATCTCATAGGTTGTCTAGACAGACCAACAAAAGGAAAAATTCTCATAGACGGAAAAGACATCTCCAAACTCAATGATAATGAATTGGCACATATAAGAGGAGACAAAATTGGATTTGTTTTTCAGTTCTTTTATCTGATTCCAACCTTAACTGCTTTAAGGAACGTAATGCTCCCCATGAGTTTTTCCACTTTATCAAAAGATAGGAAGGAAGAAAGAGCCAGAGAACTTTTAAAAATGGTTGGCCTTGAGAAAAGGGAAGATTATCTGCCTCATCAAATGTCCGGTGGAGAAAGGCAAAGGGTAGCTATAGCAAGAGCAATGGTTAACGAGCCTGAAATAATTCTTGCAGACGAGCCTACCGGCAACCTGGATTCTAAATCTGGAGAAGATACAATGAAGATATTGTTAAGACTGAATACAGAAAAGCAGGTGACACTGATAATTGTAACTCATGATTCATTCATCGCATCTCATGCAAAGAAAATAATTTATTTAAAGGATGGTAGTATAATTAAGGTAAAAAAATGAGGAAATGTTTGGTTGTTACAGCATTTTTAATATCAATCGTTTTATTAACAAATCTCGTAATGGCAGCAGGCTCGGTAACTATTACGTCGCAAGTTCTTGATTCGGCTGTCAGACCTGGCGGTGAAACAACAGTCTTTTTAACTCTGACAAATCCCAGCACAACCGCTTCTGTAGCAACTATCAGACTCTATATCACGCCTGGGCCATACATAACTTCTTCGATGTCTGTCGCAGAAATTGGTGGTCTGGATGCCTCCTCCTCACAGCAGACCGCTTTAACAGTAAAGATAAATCCTGAAGCTACTTCTACAGTTTCCTACATAACAGCAAAAGCAACCTACTATACAGATTCCATTCAACGAGAAACTACTGTAAACATACCAATAACAATCAGGAGAATTCCTATCCTACAGCTAGAAAATATTTCATACACACCAAGTATAGTTGAGCCTGGAAACAAAGTATTGCTTAACTTTAACTTGAAAAATGATGGTGATGGTTCTGCTAAAGATATAAAAATAATCTTGAACCAGAGTGCCCAGAAGTTTGTAGCAGAAGGGTCGCCAGAAATTTTTGTTGATAACATTGAACCAAAAGATTCCAAACTCATTTCTTTTAATCTGGTTATAGATCCTTCATTGGATATAGGAACTTATTCAATTCCTATTTCATTGTCATATCTGGATGAGATAAAAACTTCAAACTATTCAGCCATCAAGTACGTAGGTTTAACAGTTTCTGGAAAATACAATTTTATTATCACGCAATCTCAAACCGTTGTAGCTCCTGGAAAAGAAGGAAGTGTTGATTTAGAGATAGCCAACGGAGGAAATCAGAAGGCATTATACTTGACAGTAAAAATCTTACCTTCAGATATTTTAACTCAAATAACCCCCTCTACAATATACGTAGGAAATCTGGATTCAGATAATTATGACCTTGAAAAGTTCACATTCAAAGTTGACGAAACTGCTTTACCAGGAGTCTACCCATTAAATCTGCAGTTAAGCTATAAAGACCCTTACGGTAAATCATACAACGAGGATGCTCAAGTCGATATAACCGTTTCTAGTATAAAAGAATTTTCCGAATCAAATAGCTCAGGATCGTCTAAATTCTATTTTGTGATAATTATTGTTGTTATTGCCATTATCGCCTATTTTATTTACAAAAAATTTAAGAAGAAAAAGTGAGATTGTGTTGCGAGAAGCAATTTCAATGGCTCTCTATAATCTATCTCGAAGAAAGATGAGAACTGTCTTGACTCTACTTGGAATAATAGTTGGAATTGCTGCTGTAGTAGCTCTAATATCATTAGGGAATGGTATGGAGTCATCAATTACTGAAGCTTTGGAGGATTTCGGTCCAAACAAAATATACATAATGCCCAAAGGTGCTGGAGAGGGGATGATGAGTTTTGGCGGACCATTTCAAGGGGAATCATTGACAGAAAAAGACCTTGAGAGGATTTTAGATGTTGAAGGCGTGAGGATTGCAATACCTGTTTTGATGAGTTCCCTGCCAGTCCAATATGAGAAGGAGACAAAGATTCTGTATATTATGGGCATACCGCCAAAGGAGGGCATAGAATTCTTTTCAGAGGTCCAAAGTATTGAATTATCCGAAGGAAGGTTCATAGCAGAGGGTGACAAATATTCCATAAACGTTGGGTCAATGATAGAAAAAGATGTTTTCTCTAAAGATGTGAAATTAAAGAGCAAACTCAGCATAAAAGATACAGAGTTTCGTGTTGTAGGATTCCTCAAGAGCCTAGGGAGCCCCCAGGATGACTCGACAATTTACATGTCAATCGATACTCTTAGAGAAATAACAGGTGGGGATGATGAAATAAGTGCAATAATGGTAGAAGCAAGTGACAATCCCACTCAAGTGGCTGAGGATATAGAGAGCGAACTGAAAAAATTGCACGGTGGTGAAGAATTGTTCATGACAATGACAACAGAACAAATCCAAGAGCAGATACAATCTATCTTTGGAATATTGTCGATTGTCTTGGGTGGCATCGCTTCAATCTCGCTGCTCGTTGCCGGTTTTGGCATAATGAATACGATGCTCATGTCTGTGATGGAAAGAACAAGAGAAATAGGAGTAATGAAAGCTCTGGGTGCAACAAATAGGAAAATAATGATGGTATTTCTAATGGAAACAGCTACACTTGGCCTTGTTGGGGGGGCAATTGGCATAATTGTAGGAAGCGGTATATATTTTGGAATAATCTATATTGCAATGAAATTCCTAGGAGTGAAATTAGCAATGTCAATATCACCATCCCTAATAGTGGAGTCCCTTTTGTTTTCAGTGGTCGTTGGAGTCGTGTCAGGCATCTATCCTGCAAGAAGAGCTTCCAAGCTACAGCCAGTGGAAGCATTAAGATACGAGTAATGAAGCATAAGATAACGAGTAAGAGGGATATAAATAACAGAAGAGTTGTCTAAACTTTTTCTTTAGTTCCAGAATTTCCAGGTACTGAAATCCTTATCAAAAATTTTTTCAAAACTGCCAGATGCTTCTTTGGAATAGATTATCACAGAAGCCTCGCGATTATTTTCCACAGCATTTTTGCTCCAGTTCAATGATCCAACAAAAACAATGCTGTCGTCGATTATCATGAACTTCGAGTGCATGTTGTGAAATTTTTTTGGCGCCCACTTCACATCTATTCCGCTGTTGATGAGATAGCTAGACATGCCTCTATTTGCGTAGACAGATGGCTCAAGTACAACTTTCACAGAGACGTTGCGTTCTCTTGCGCCAATCAAGGCATCAGCCAAGTCTTTATATGAAAACTCGTAAACCTCCACCTTTATTTCATACTTCGCATTTTCAATCAGATTGAATATCTCTTCGGAATTGTAAGGCGAGAAGACTGGCACAACACTGCCCTCGTAGCATTTTACCTCTGAGGAATTTCGCGTCTGATATTTTCCCAGGCAAAACGAAAACGCTGCCCCAAGAATAAAAACCAATCCGAATACAGAAACCAATTTAATGGTATTGACATTGAGATTAAATCCCATATTGAGTTTCTGCAAAAATAAGCATCATAACATATTAGCACTACTTCAGGTGGTTAAAAAACAACTACTAAAACTTTATATATTCCTAATATCAATTAACTTTCTTAGAAAAGATGTTCAAGCCAGAAATAAGAATCTTGGGTTTTGATGATTCTCCATTCAATTCTGATGATAAATCTGTAGCAGTGATCGGTGTAATTTATAGAGGAGGAAATTTTTTGGATGGCATATTGAAAACTGATGTCGATGTGGATGGATTGGATGCAAGTGAAAAATTAATTCGGCTAATCAATTCAACGCGTCACAAGCAGCAGCTGAAAGTTTTAATGTTGGATGGAATAACTTTTGGAGGTTTCAACATAGTTGACATAAAAGATTTGCATGAGAAAACCCATCTGCCAGTGATAGTGATAAACAGAAAACATCCGAATCTAAAAAATGTGGAAAAAGCTTTAAAGAACTTCAAAGACTATAAAAAAAGATGGAAAACAATATTGAAAGCAGGAAAAATCAAAACTTGCAGTTTGGTGAACAACAAAAAAGTTTATTACCAGTCCATAGGTCTGACAGATGAGGAGACAGAAGAAATAATTCAATTGAGCTGTACGCACAGTCAAATACCGGAGCCGTTACGTGTGGCACATTTGATTGCTACAGCTATAATCAAAGGAGAAAGTAGTGGAAGAGCATAAGTGGTAGAATAACATGAAACTGCCAAAAAAATTAACTCAAGGGCCGACTGGGAATTTATTTTACGCTTCACTAGGCGTATTGGTTGCTGTAATTTTTTATTATGTCATACTTAGATCTGCTTTGGCTACTGACCTGCCAATGGTAGCTGTGGTTAGCAATTCTATGAAACATGACACTTCTCTTAATACCGATTATTATCAGTGGCTTGAAAATAATTTAGGATACAACAAAACTTATATTGATAGTTGGCCTGTGGGCGGGGGGTTTGTTATCGGTGATATGCCAATTATCAAAGGTTCAAGTGAATATAAAGTTGGGGATGTGATTGTGTATAATACACCCTGTCCAGGTACATACTGCCAGTCAGCACCGATAATCCATCGAATAATCAAGATAAACGAAGATGGAACATATCAAACTAAAGGAGATAACAATTCTGGGCAGTTGCCATACGAGCTTTCGATAAAGAAAGAACAGATTCATGGAAAAGTAATTTTTATAATACCAAAAGTTGGTTATCTCAAAGTGGTATTAAATAAACTGATAGGAGCAGTTAAATAAATGGTAGGTGTAAATAAAATGGTAGGAACAATCAAATTAATGGTAGGTGCATTGAAATGAGGTTTTGTGAAAAATGTGGAAATTTGTTACATACTGAAAAGAAAAGGAAATCAGTATACCTAGTCTGTAAAAAATGTAAAAAGGGTAAAAAAATAAAGGGTGAAAAGTTAACTATTTCTGAAATACAGCATGAGCCAAAGAAGAAAATAGTCGTTTTAACAAGAGAAGACCAGTTTGCAGAACTTCCGAAGACAACCATAATGTGTCCTAAATGCGAGAACATGGAGGCTTTCTGGTGGATGCAACAGACAAGAGGAGCAGACGAGCCGCCTACGCTATTCTACAGATGCTGCAAATGTGGATATTCGTGGAGAAGCTACGGCTAAACAAAATTATTCTCTTCTTAGATATCACATAAGAATTTAAGTCTTAAAACAAAATTATCTTTTGATGTTCACTAACCATTACATACCAAAAAAAATTTCTCAGCTCACAGATAAAGATTCGAGAATATCTTTAATCGGTAGCATAACCCAGAGTAAGGAAAATTCATTCATTCTCGATGATGGCACAGCAAGAACAGAAATATCTTTTGAAGGAAAGCTTGAAAGCAAATTGGTAAGAGCTTTCTGCTCAATAATGGATGAAAAGTTGAAAGCCGATATTGTCCAGCCGTTGGAAGGTTTGGACCTGAACCTATTTAAGAAAGTCAATGAACTATACGAATCTGCAAACGTCTAGCATAACAATTCTTTTTTTACCGTTTTCAAACATATTAAGGAATATTTGGAGAATAGAAAATTATAAAAGTTATTTATTTCTTGAATCCTAAATATCATTTAGGGCATTCTAGTGTCAAAGAATAAAAAAGACCAAACAACAACAAAAGGTGCAGCTATAAGCATTCTATTAATTATGGTCGCCGTTTTGATGATAGGAATAATACTTTTTTCAGATAAGCTGAAGAGCAGCGGCATGTCTTTAAGTGAAATTATTGGAGGCATAAGAGCAACTCAACCTACAAATGTCTCACATCCGCAAGAAAAATATGTTCCTGATGAAATACTTGTGAAATTCAAGCCTGGTGTAGCCAAAACATACGGGAACAAACTGCTGCAAAGATATGGCCTGAATGAAACAGAAGAGATTCCCCAAATTAAAGTAAAAGTATTGAAAGTGAATCCTGAAGCTCAGGATGCAGTGATAGAAGCATTGTCTCATAATCCAGCAGTCGAATACGTTGAGAAGAATGGAATTGCTGAAGCTCTGTTTGTTCCCAATGATCTCTTTTTTATTAGTTATCAGTGGAACCTTCCCAAGATTCAGGCCGACTATGCCTGGAACATAACCACAGGCACTTCCAATGTAAAGATTGCCATACTCGATACTGGAATTGATATGGATCACCCTGACTTAGCTAGCAAAATAGTATCTGCCACAGATTTCACAGGTAGTTCAAGCTCTGAAGACGTATTTGGTCATGGTACTCATTGTGCAGGAATTGCTGCTGCCGCAACTAATAACGGAATTGGTGTAGCTGGTACATGCCCTGGCTGCAGTCTTATGAATGTCAAGGTTATGAACGATACTGGATGGGGAACTTGGTCTATGGTCGCAAATGGTATTATTTGGGCTGCAGACAACGGTGCTAATGTCATCAGCATGAGCCTGGGTGCTAGTGACCCATCATCAGCAGTAGAAGACGCCATAAATTATTCCTGGAACAAAGGGGTGGTAGTAGTCGCAGCCGCGGGCAACAGCGGCAATAACATACCACATTATCCTGCTTATTATACTAACTCCATAGCTGTAGCGGCTACTGATTGGAATGACTACAAGGCATCCTTTTCCAATTATGGAGACTGGGTCGATGTGGCTGCACCGGGTGTGAACATCCTTTCCACATTTAAAGGTCATGGTTATGGAACCCTGAGCGGCACATCTATGGCTTGCCCTCATGTCGCCGGTCTAGCTGGTATGCTTTTCGCAATAACCTCTGATGCCAATGGCGATGGTAAAATAAACGATGAAGTGAGACTACTGGTTGAATCTACCTCTGATGACATAGGTATTGATGTAATCTACGGGCGTATCAATGCTTACTCTGCAGTCACACAATCTTCAGCTCCAGACACAACACCACCAATACTTTCAAGCATCCAAGCAACAGGTATTACATACAATTCAGCTGCAATTAGCTGGACTACCGATGACTATGGAAATTCTACTGTTTATTACGGAACTGCCTCTCCAAACTTAATAAAATCCGATTCTAATTTAGTTACCAGTCATTCCATTGCTTTAACTGGTCTCTCAAGCAATACAAACTATTACTATCAAGTCAAGTCCTGCAACTCCAATGGCTATTGCAGCACACCCTCAACCTACAGCTTCAGAACTTTAGAAGTATTGCCTACAGAGTATACTCTAACCGTTTCTAAAACTGGTAGCGGCACAGTGACCAGCAATCCTGCTGGAATCAGCTGTGGTTCTACATGCTCAGCCAATTACAATTCCAGTACTAGTGTAAGTCTGACTGCAACTCCAGACAGCGGTTATACTTTTGCTGAATGGTCAGGAGCCTGCACTGGCACAGGTGCCTGCACTGTTACGATGATAGGCGCCAAATCAGTAACAGCAACTTTCATTATTACAACTACAGTTACTGGCGTTTTGCAATCCTGTAACAAGATAACCAGCCCGGGCTGCGACCAAAATTGGAATTATGTAATGGGATACAAGTTCACCCCAAATACCAACGGCCAAATCACTAATCTCTGCGGTTACTTTTCCGGAACAAAAACCGTAAAACTGTATAGTTCTTCCTACGCTGTCTTAGCCAGCGCTTCGGTTACCAGTTTCAATAGCTGGTCTTGCACTTCAATCACTCCAGTTAGCGTTACCAGTGGCTCTATCTATTATGTTGCTGCTGAGTTAACTGGAAGCGGAGGTTGTTTTCAACCATCAATTAATCTTCCTGCCGCCTGCGGTAGCATTGTGATAAACGCCGCTGCCTATCAAAATCCTTCGGGAACCTTTGATGCCAATCATAATGAAATTATATCTAATATGTACGGCATAGCAGATGCTGTGTTTTCTCCTTCCCCAGACACAATTCCACCTGTTAGATTAAACGGCCAACCAACTGGAAACCTAGCAGCCGGTACTAAACAGACAACTATATCTCTAACAACAAATGAAGTAGCTACATGCAAATATTCAACTACAGCTGGTGTGAATTATGATTCTATGACCAGTACATTTTCAACAACTGGAAACACTTCCCATTCTCAACTGATAACAGGTCTGGCTGATGGTAATAGTTATAAATACTATGTCAAATGCTCTGACTCATATGGAAACAAGAACACAGATGATTATCTGATATCATTTAGTGTTTCAGTTGATATAACCCCCCCAACTGTATCGATAACATCTCCAGCCAATGGAGCAACAATCTCAGGAATTGTTACCATCTCAGCATCAGCAAGCGACAACATAGCAGTCACAAAAGTTGAATTCTACAGAGACGGAACTCTGATAGGAACAGATACAATTTCACCCTACAGCATGTCTTGGAATACAGCTCTATTATCAAATGGCTTATACACACTTCAAACCAAAGCCTATGATACTGCCAATAATGTTGGAACCTCTTCTTTGATATCAGTCACTGTCAACAATCCTTTATTTGATTTTACTCTGTCATTGAATCCATATTCAGGTTCAGTGATTCAAGGCAGTTCTATAACTACAACTGCTACAGCTACATTAACATCTGGCCCTACAACATCTGTCAGCTTCTCTTGCTCCAACCTGCCAGCAGGAGCATCATGTTCATTCATTCCAACTAGCTGTAATCCTACTTGCACTTCTACTGCAACAGTATATACAACTGATTCAATACCTGTTGGAAGCTATAGCATAACCATAACAGGAACAGGAGGAGTAACAAAAACTACAACATACACTTTAACAGTTCTCGACGCAAGATCACCAACAGTTTCAATCATTTCACCTTCTAGTGGCTCAACCGTATCTGGTCCTATTATAATTCAGGCTTCTGCATCAGATAATGTTGGAGTGAGTAAAGTAGAACTCTATATTGATGGTGTTTTATTCGTTACTGATAGTTCTTATTCATATGAATTCTTCTGGGACACCACCACTGTTGGCAATGGCGCGCATACTCTGGTTGCCAAAGCCTATGATGCTGCCAACAATGTTGGAACCTCTGCTACAGTCATAGTCACTGTAAACAATGTAGCCGATCCCACACCACCAACTGTAATAATCAATTCACCATCCAACGGAGCCACAGTTAAAGGAACTGTTAGAATTTCAGCAAGCGCCACTGATAATGTTGGTGTTTCTTCTATTGAAGTCTATATCGATGGCATATTGAAAGCATCATCTACTTCTTCGTCTATAACTTATTCATGGAACACCAACGGGAAGAAAGTAACTTCTGGTTGGCACACAATCACAGCTAAAGCATATGATCAAGCTGGAAATGTCGGTACATCATCAATAACTGTGAAGAAGTAATCTATAGTCTAAAATTTCTTCCTTATTTTTTAATTTAATTAAAACAAGATGATAGAAAACGCATTTAAATTTAAAAAAAGAACAATTTACCATCAAAAAAGGATAAAATAGATTCAAAGAGATTTGTGAATCTGTTTAAAAAGGTTGAAGACCTATATAATAAAGTGTTTTGAATGTTCAAGTCAAGATTAACAGACCCGAGTTTATTTATTAACTCCATTGCCACTATAGGAGAGCTTATTGATGAGGGGATTTTTAAACTGGAAAAAGATGGTATAAGTTTTATCGCTGCAGACAGGGCGATGGTTGCAGTGGTTGATTTTAAGATTTCTTCTACAGCTTTCGAGAAATACGAACTTGATGTAGAGCAATCTATAGGTCTGAACGTAACAAATTTTCTTTCTGTTTTGAAAAGATGCGGCTCTGGCGACAAACTGTCTCTAAGCTTGCAAGATAACAAGCTGGAAGTTCTGATTGAGAATTCTTCAAAAAGAAGGTTTGTTGTTCCCTTGCTTGATTTAAGCAAAGAGGAAGTGCCACCCATAGATCAGCTGGAATTTACAGCTAAAGCAACAATCAAGCCGGATGTGCTTCAGTCAGGGATAGATGATGCAGAAATAATTGGTGATGCTGTTCTTTTTGAGACTTCTGGCAACAAATTTATTATGAAGGCAGAAGGTGATGTAAGCAAAGCTGAGCTGGAACTTGAAAGGGGAAATGAAGCCCTGATAGATCTAAAAGCTGATGGGGAAATCAGATCCCGCTACCCATTACAATATTTGAAAAAGATGATAAAAGCAAGCAAGATCGCAGATTCTGTTTCTATACAATTTGGTCAGGATTATCCAATGAAGCTTGAGTTCAAAGCTGGGGATAAGTGCTCTTTAAAATTCGTACTCGCCCCTCGGGTCTCTGAAGAATAAAATCTATTTTCTTCAATAATCTTATTTTGTGTTCTTAGAAAGAAGGAAAAGATTAAATAAAAAATTAAATGTAACAAATGTAACTATTCTATTTGTTGTGCTTGTGTTGTGTTTACGTTGAGATTATTTGCCTGCTAGTTTTTTGCTTTTAACGAAATTCCAAATTTTCTTTGTCATTTCGCTTGGTGCTAACTTGCCTGAGCCAAAAACTTCTTCAACTGTTTCTTTTCTTCCTTTGAAACAGATCGAATAACCCCCGAAAGCTTTTTTTGCCATTTTATACCTCCTATATTTACTTTATTTTTTATTTAAATATCCTTCTGAATTGTACAGAGTAATTTTAAATTTCTTACAGCAAATATTCATGTCAAGATTCATTCATATCAAAAAGTTAATTAAAATCCGAAGAACCATTTTATCCTGTCTGCTATGCTAGGTCTGTATTTCTCACCTATCAAATATGCAGTCAGTTTTTTAAGGGCTATGGCTGATTTAGAAGTCTTTGCAAAAACAGTGACCGGTACTCCTCTTGATATGCTCTCTGGAATTTTCTCGTCCTCAGGAATAATTATTATTTTCTTTGCATCAAGCATACTTTTTATCTCTTTTTCGCCGAGCTCGTATTTTTTCCCTTTAACCCTGTTTACAACGAATACGACTTCCTTCTTATTTTTCCTTACAACGTCCAGTGTTTTCATCGCATCACTTAAATCCGGCAAGAAAGGATTTACCACAATGACAACCTTATCCGATGCTTTAATTACATTCTCGGTGTTCTCCCTGAATCCAGGTGCACTATCTATAATAACAAAATCATATTTTGACTCTGCTAAACTGGAAGCCAGATCCTTGAGTTTTTCCAAATCTAAAGATTTTAAACTTTCTGGAGATGGCACGATATCCACACCAGTGATTTCATCCGAATAGGTAGCACCTTTCAACGTGCTCTCATCTCTAATTATGTCTTTCAGATTTTTTTTCATCTCTTCGTACATGCCGAAATGCAACTTTATGTGCGAGCTTGTGACGTTCGTATCCAGGACTATTACTTTTCTTTTGAAAATGTTGGCTAGCGATGTAGCAATGTTAGAGGTTATAGTAGTTTTTCCCACTCCTCCTTTTCCGGACAGTATGCTGATTACTACCATTTTCTCATTCCTCTTCTTCATTCCTCTTCAAGAACTTTTTTTATCTGGCCCTTTACTTTATCAACTAATTTTTTCTGGTAAGACGGGCCGTACCTGCTTCTCCAAGGCTTCCTTCTTGAAGCAATGAATCGAATTAAAAGTATTAATAGTATTAGCAGTAATATTCCAGCTGCTATATATTGCACTATCCTTTTGGATGCCAGATTTCCTATAGCAGTCATTGCACCAGTTATATATTTAGGAAGCCCTACAACGGGCGCAGTCACATTTTGTGTTATGTTCTGTGTCGCATTTCCACCAGTGGTTGTTGTATTTCCACCGGATGTTGTTACAGTTGCCGGAGTAACTGTCAAGTTGACTGCATAAGTTTTAGAATCTTTTAGTCCGCCAGCGCCTGTTGCGTTTACTACAACAGTAAATCTTGTGCTTGTTGCAGCTGATGGAAGAGCTAAAGTATAATTAAGCGTGCCTTTTGCTCCTGCACTTAGAGTTATCGGTGAAGATACTGAATAATAACTTGAAGGCAAGCCTGTGATTGACAGGGATAATGTTCCGCTAACTCCTCCTATGTTTTGCACATTCACAGTATATGTTGCTGAACTGCCTGCTGCTTGTGTTATGGTAGTTACAGGGCTGAGGATAACTATTGCAAATGAAGATCCTCCTCCGCCTCCACCTCCGCCTGTTGGTCCTGATGGTGTAGGTGGTGTTGGTACAAAAATATCATCATTAGTTATCGTACATGATTTTACATCACCGATTGAAAGAATAATTGTTCCATTTGACTCGCAGTCACCACTAATTGTTGCTGTGTATCCAGAATCTTGCGTTTCGCTAACAATATAAGTACCAACATCAAATCCATTTTGCACACCTGAAGTTACTGATGTTGCTCCAACGAATAATGGGAAGTCAGCGACTACCTTAGTGCCGTCATTATTATTAACTACAACTTTTGTTACAGTGAGTAAAGGTTGTATGTCATCATTAATAATTGTACATGTTTTGAATTGATTATCGGGTACTGTTCCATTGCAGTTATATAATATAGTTGCAGTATAACCAAGAGTGGCATCTTCAGTAACCTCATAGTCTGTACCTGCGTCTAAAGTTATTGGAACACCATTTTCGCTTCCTGAAAAACTAGGATTAGAAACATTGGTGCCGTTAACATGCATTATAAAGTTACTAGGCTGTTTGGTTCCACCGTTATCATTTATAACTTGCTTAAAGACTATCAAAGTAGGACTTGTTGGACTGTTTGTTTCATTAAAGTTAACAATAATGCATGCCTTTGTCTCGCCGTTTGCAATTGTTCCAAAACAGTTTGTTGAAAAGTATGGTGTGTATCCATAAGGTCCTTGTTCATCAACACCATAAGTTCCTGCATCCATTGTTACTGTGGTTCCGTATTCGCTACCTTGGAAAGTTGCAGAAGGTTGAACATTAGTTCCACTTACTGTAATAGTAAAGTCACTAGGTTGCATTGTTCCACCGATGACTAGTTTAAAGACTATCAAGGTAGGATTTTCTGAAGGTGTTCCAGGTTGATCATCATTAATTATTGTACAGGTCTTTATCTCACCACTCGCAATTGTACCATAGCAGTAGGATGAAATGAATGGCTTGTATCCAGAAGGTCCTGTTTCAGTGACTAGATATGAACCTTCACTCAAATTAACAGTTACACCTTCTCTGCTTCCTGCAAAGCTGGGAGCAGAAACATTAGTCCCATCAACATACATAGTGAAATCTGATTCGCTTGCAGTTCCTTCGTCATCGTTAATGACATTCTTTACCACTATCAATCTACCAGATGTCTCAGGTACCGGAGGAATTTCTGGATTATAATCATTTGTTATCTCACATGTCTTTGTTTCGTTAATTGAAATTGTTCCAGCGCAATTTGAAAAAGTAACATCATAACCACTTAGTACAGTTTCATCAACCGTATAATAGCCAGCATCCAAAGTTAAAACAGTACCAGTTTCATTTCCTGGGAATGTTGCAGAAGGTTGAACATTAGTTCCTGTTACCTGAACAGTGAAGTCAGATGCTACTGCTGTTCCATCGTTACCATTGTTAACATGGACTATAACAACTAATGTTGGAGTCTGACCAGTACACTCGTTATTGCAATAATATGGTTGACCATTTAAACTTCCATCATCACAAGTTTCTGGACCGTTTTTTATTCCATCACCACAATATTCCGTGGTTATACAATTGTCCAATGTACATCCTTCAGAACAATTCTGCGTTCCCGAATAGCCATCAGATGTTGTACAAGATGTAGAACTACCGGAATCACATTCGGCTCCACATATATCTTTAACACAGTATGTATTTGTTTGTGGTGCTGAGCAATCTACAGAACAGTCAGTACAAGTACAATCTTCTTGACAGCTATTACCACAAGAATCACTTACTGTGGTTGAATCTAGGATTTTATCATTATCATATTCTGTGAGTTTTAAGTCGGTACAGTAATCATTATATTGTTCTGAACAAGTGCTATCAGCGCAAGTATGAGTAGTATCACATTCTGCATTACAAGAATCAAATGAACATGTGGAAGTTATTTCTAAAGTTCCTGTTGGGCATATGTCATTGACTTCATCACAAACAGAAGTGAAACCTGCAAAATAATCCCAAGTGAACGGATTGTTATCAGGATTGTTTGTACATATTCCTATTCCTGGTATGTCATTTTGAGAACAATCTATGGGTGTTCCTGAAACACAATTTCCTTCGCTGCATGTTTCCTGTCCGTTGCAGTAAGATGAGTCTACGCAATTAGTTGTTGTATTGGTAACTGCACAACTTGATTGATGCTCAATGCAAGTTCCTATTTGACTAAACAAGCTGTTACCATTACAAGAGTCGATGTTATAATTATTACAATCTTCTATTGTACTTGGATTATCTTTACAAGTATGACTAGTTAAATCACAAGTAAAATCATGCGAGACTATTGAATTTCCACCGCACGAAGTATAACTAACAGGACAATCATTATCTGAATTGCATCCTACAAATCCTACCGTAGGGTTGCAGAGCATTGCAGATGAAATAGGAACAGTTTCACTCAAATCTCCACATCCGCTGCCGTCAGAACATCTTTGATTGGTATCGGGTAGATAGTAGCATGTTTTATTATCAGTTCCGTTAATTACGGTTCCCGGATTTGGACAGTATTGACTACCAGAATATGAACAACCGCACGCAGATGAAGAATTACAAAGTGCATTATAATTACAAATAGAGCTAGAATTGTCTACAAAAGATGTACAGGTTTTAATTGTTAATGATGCCATTGCATCTCCAGATTCTGATCCTGGAGGTTGGGAATGGTATAATTTAACTATAATATTAAAAAATGAACCACATGGATCAGAAGAGATATAAGAATGATTAAATCCTGGGTTTGTGTCATAAGTTCCGAAAAATTCTTTTGGTACGATCTCAGTTCTATTGATGTTAAGCGCACTGTTTACGCTTCCATCCCCCCAATCTATTTGAACATTATACTGACTCAATTCTCCTGGAGGATTTTTAGTAATATCCCATATACCATTTACCCTAACCGGACCAACTAGACAAGCATCTTTTGTCGGGTTAAGAATAGTTATGTCGAAATTAGACGAAGCAGAAACTGGTACAATAAGATTAATAACAAGGAATACCAATGAAGCAAGAAATAAGGCTAAAAATGAAAACTTGATTAAACCTTTTGCTAAAGCCTTTCTGTTCATGTCAAACAACTAATATATTACTGGAAGGTAACATTTAAGAATCTTACTCATAGCTGAAGAATGTTACTCATAGCTGTGCCAGACATGTTACCGAGCCCTCATCCGGTATGAATATCGCTTCTTTTTCGAGTGTTTTCCGGATTTTAGACCTTTTTTTCTGAGCAAAAATACTGTTACAGATGCTGCCACCGCCACTAAGGCTATTATCAATACCCAATATATTATATTCAAACCTAGAAAAGTTCTTGTTGGGGCATTATTTTCCTGAGCGTTTGATCCTTCGTTTGTTGCATTGCCTGTTTCTTGTGTGATTGCACCTGCAGACACGTTTGTTTGGTTAGAAGTCTGATTTTTCTGTTGCGTAGTAGAGTTTTGTGCTGAGCTGGAACCTGTGCCACCACCTCCGCCTCCACCTGAAGATTGACCAGATCCTGATTGTGGGGGGGTTGATGCTGAGACTGGAGACAATAATGCGAAAACTGTAAAGTGGTCTACAGTTGCTGTTAATGTGTTGGCGTAGGTATCGCGAACAGAATTTGGCACAAGAGTCCATGATGCGCCATTATAGTAATATAAGTTGATTGTATTTTCCTTTATCCCTATGCCGTCTACAGTGCCGTCATCATCCACATCATCATAGCTGAAGATCAAGGTCGAATTGAAAGAACCATTTGGCAAGTCAGATGTGATGTTGAAAAATTTTCCGATTGATTGGAAACCATTGGTAGAGATTCCTGAATCGTTGCTCTGCAGGACAGCCAGATGGTAGACTCCTGCAGGTTTGTTTGCAAAATAAATTCCGACATAAGTCGCCTGGCTCGGCACGAAAGGAACTGAACCACCAACAATGATCGGCAAATCTGCTGTGACAGTTCTTCCGTTATCGCCTTTAGCGCTCACCACAACATTGTAAACACCATCATATATATAGGTGTGGCTGACAACAATTCCTTCTCCGTAAGTGTCGTCCGCAAAATCCCAAGTGACGTTTGTTATTGCGATACCAGAGAAAGCTTGCAAGTCAGATGCATTCAGGGTTATCGTCTTGTTGAGATCGACTATCATAACAGTTTGGGTAGATGCTTCTGCCGACACTACCTTGGCTGATGATAGAATAGAAAAAACTGTTAAAGCAAATATAAGTATGTAGATTTTGCCACTCATAGTTATGCATTCTATACTAAGATATTAAAAGGTTTATTATCTGATGCCTGAGAGGTTGAGTTCTCCATTTATCTTAAGAAGATGTTCCTATTTTTTTTGTAATGATATTTGAAATCGTCTTCTGTCTCAGTCTTATTGTCTTCTATGTATTCTGTTATTTCTGCCAATTTTGAGCTCAGTTCGTCAGCATGATAAACAGCAACGGCTTCCGGAAGCATGGGTTCTTTTGGCGATCCGAGCTCAGTGCTGCCATGGTGGCTTATAATTATATGCAAAAGTTTGTCTTTGATATCCTCGTCAACCTTCAGTTCACTCATTTTGTTTGATACAAAGATAGACCCTAGGATTATATGACCATGCATCTGACCTTTTCTGCTGCCCTTGATTCTTGCCGTTACCTCAAGCTCATCCAATTTCCCTATATCGTGCAGCAATACACCAGCCATGAGTAAATCCCTGTTTATTGTTGGGTAGGTTTCAGCGCTTATTTCACAATATCTTGCCATCTCAAGGGTGTGCTGGAGCAAGCCGCCAATCCAGTTATGGTGTATCTCAATCCCTCCTGGATGTGTCTTGAACTTTTCTTTTATAGAACTGTCATCAAAAATAGACAAGAGGAGTCCTTTCAGCTGTTCATTCTTTATTGATGCGATAATATTCATCAATTCCTCGTACATTTTCTCAACATCTCTTTTCGCTTTCTTGATGAAATCAGATTCCTCATACTGTCCTTTTTCAAGAACTTCGATTATGTCCGGTTCATTGGTCGTTATTTGCGGGGCTCCTTTATAGAATGAGAATCTGCCTTGCACATGGACCACAGAATCGGCTTTGATGGAATTATACAGATTCCTCACAACTTCTTCATTTTCCCCTCCCCAAAATTTATAATCTATGGTCTTTCCACTCGAGTCAGATAGCAGGAGATGAAACGAGTATCCGTTTGCATATGGAGAAACGCCTTTCTTTATTTTAACAACAAAAACATCATCAACGCGAACGCCGTCCTCCAGCATGCTTATTGGTTGCTTCTTGGTGAACTTTTCCATATGCATAGCTTCTTTTTTAAATTTCTTAAATTTATATTAGTTCAGATATTGACTGATGCAAAAAACCGTTCTAAGGATTGTTCCAGAATACTTTGTCGGCTATGCTTTGAGATAGCTTTGGTGTTGCTGAACCTTGAGTTGGCAAACCAGCTGGCATATGCTGACCGTCACCCATGTTATTGTAAGCATCTAACTGAGAAGACAATGAAAGTATTAGGCTTGCATTTGTTCCAGCATAAGCTACATCTGCTGCATCTATTGTGTTCTGGATTGTTGTTGGGCATCCAAATGCAGCGCAGTTGAGTTTAGCTGCTACAAGTTGCTGTAACAATTGCATTCTCGTCTGGTCTAATGGCGATCTCTTTGCTCCTGTTGTTGTCTTCGGAATGCTTGAATAGAAAGCACCGAATAATTGTCCTGTAGTTGTAATCGTGCCCTTATGAGGCGCACTTCCAATCAACATCGAACCGTGTAATTGATCAGTGAAGATACTTGTTGTAAATATTGTATGAGTTGCCCAGAATCCTTGTGTTCTCGTCACCGGTATCGCATTTGTTACTGTACAGGTTTTGGTTTGACCAACTGAAATTGTGCCAGAGCAGTCTGCAGAGAATGTTGGGAAATAGCTAGGTACTTGAGATTCGTTGACGTTATATGAACCCGCGTTTAATAGCACAGTTGTACCTATTTCAGAACCTGGGAATGATGCAGGTGATGGGTTATTTCCAGTTACAGTTATTGTGAAATTAGAAGCGACTGCTGGTCCATTAACTACATGTTTGATAACAATTAATTGTGGCTGTATGTCTCTATCAGTGATTGTACATGATTTAACATCTCCTACATAGAGTGTTATTGATCCATCAGCTGCGCAATCGCCTGTGATATCAACTAAT
>Ga0315277_10003491_pt1 | contig 21287 bp, 18 predicted proteins | sample YL17G05_15_MG_FD_203695 | JGI IMG/M metagenome (GOLD analysis project Ga0315277, IMG submission 203695) | Sediment microbial communities from Yellowstone Lake, YNP, Wyoming, USA - YL17G05_15 | ecosystem: Environmental > Aquatic > Freshwater > Lake > Sediment | place: USA: Wyoming | collected...
TGCCCCGCCCGGGCCAAAAAGACAACCTTGGCGACCTGGAACGGCTGGCCAGAGCACTAGGCAAGGAAGCGGGTCAGCTCCGACCGCCGGTCGATCTGTTGCGCCTTCTCCCCCGCAGGCTAAGAGATCTGGACTGGAAGGTGAACGCGCTGCTGGCGGCGGATGATCTGGGCGGGGAGATGTTGGACATCCTACCCGAAGGAAGCTGCCATCTGGGCGCCGCCCTGGACATCGGCACGACCACTGTGGTACTTTCTCTGGTGGACTTGGAGAAAGGGGACATCATTTCCACTGCCTCAGATTACAACAAGCAGATGCGCCTGGGTGACGACGTGATCACGCGCATCTCCTATGCCGAGGAGGGAGGGTTGGACGAGCTGCGGGAGCAGGTGTTGCAGACGATCAATCAGCTCGTGCTCTCCGCCAGAGCGAATGCGCCCGAGCTCGTGGCCGATTGCGACATCTCCGCTCTTTCGGTGGCAGGCAACACTACCATGATACATCTGTTCCTGGGCTTGGAACCGAAGCATATCCGATACGATCCCTACATCCCGACGACCAACGTGCCTCCCCTGCTCAGAGGGAAGGAGACGGGTCTGGTCATGCACCCAGAGGGTCTGGTGTACTGCATTCCGGGCAGAGCTAGCTTCGTAGGCGGGGATGTCACGGCGGACGTCATCGCCTCGGGAATGCATGGACGCTCGGAACTCGCCCTGCTCATCGACGTCGGCACAAACGGCGAGGTCGTGCTCGGCAACCAGGAGTTCTTGGTGGGTTGCTCCACCTCCGCCGGACCGGCGTTCGAAGGTGGCGAGGTGGCCTGCGGCATGCGGGCCATGAGCGGAGCCATCGAGAAGGTCTGCATAGATGAGAAGCTGGAGACGCAGCTGAGCGTCATCGGGGACGCAGAGCCCTTAGGCGTGTGCGGCTCCGGCCTGATAGACCTCCTAGCGCAGATGTTCCGCTGCGGGCTGGTGGACCGCAAGGGGCGCATCCAGGGTGGCAAGTGGCCCCGCGTCAGGCAGACCGAGATAGGCCCGGAATACGTGGTGGCCTTCGCCGAGAAGGGCAAGGTCAAGAAACGGGAGATCGTCATCCGGGAGGACGACATCGCCAACCTCATCCGCACCAAGGCGGCGCTGTACGCAGGATGCAGCGTGCTGCTCAAGAGCGTGGACAAGGAGTTCTCGCAGCTCGACCGCGTGTACATAGCCGGCGGCTTCGGCAACTACATTGGGATCGAGAACGCCGTCCTCATCGGACTGCTACCAGATCTGCCCCGAGACAGATTCGAATTCATCGGCAACGGAGCATTGGCGGGCGCGGTGCAGACGCTCCTCTCAGCGGAGAAGAGACTCGAGGCCAGGCAGGTCTATGATGACATGACCTACATCGAACTGAGCAACTCCCAGCTCTTCTTCAACGAGTTCTCCTCAGCTTCCTTCCTACCGCACACTGACCTGGAGCGCTTTCCTTCCGTGGCGAGACAGCTAGGCAAGAAGTGATCGGTTGCGAGGTCCTAGGAGGGCTTCGCGGTCCACGTCGGGCAAAATGGCAAAGGCTTTATCAAATGCGAGCGGAATGTGCGGGAAGCATGTCCTGGAACTGCCTGCCCCTCTGCATCGGCTCGTTGCCGCACAACGACCCAGCGAAGGCGGTGGACCTGGTCCTCCGGCATCTCAAGCGCATTCCATACTGGCCGCAGCTTCCTGCCTTGGGGTTCAGGGAGAACATGTACGCTCAGTATTCGATCAAGCTGCCCGGCGCCCGCATCGACGAGGAAGGCAAGCGCATCATCGTCGACCTCGCCAATTACGATCCTCATGAGTTCTACGAGGCGGTGATCTCGGAGGACCTGGAGCATTTCGCTCTTCCCCGGGAGAGCTTCCACGGACTGCATGAACTGCTATCTCGCCCTTTGTCGGAGGAGGCCGTGGCCATCAAAGGCCAGGTGACCGGACCGGTGAGCCTGGGGCTGCAGGTCTTCGACTCCACGGGCAAATCGGTCATCTATGACGACGCTTACGGCGAGATCGTGCGCAAGAACCTCAACCTCATGTTGCGCTGGCAAGAGTCCAAGCTCCGGGAGAAATGCCCCCGGACCATCATGTTCCTGGACGAACCGTCGCTTTCGCTGGTCGGTACGCCGTTCGCAGCCATATCCTCTTCTCAGGTCAAGGCCTGGATCGATGAGGTGTTCGAGGGGGTCAAAGGCTGCAAGGGACTGCATTGCTGCGGCAATACCGATTGGCCGACGGTCCTGGACACGAAGATCGACATCCTGTCCTTCGACGCCTACAGCTATGGCCACACCATCTCCCTCTATCCGGGAGAAGTGACTTCGTTCCTCGATCGCGGGGGCACCATCGCCTGGGGAATGGTGCCGAACAGCGAGGAGGCGTTGAACGCGGAGACGATGGGCTCGTTGCTGGAGAGATTCGATTCATCCATCGAGAGACTGGTGGCCAAGGGCATCCCCCGGAGCAAGATCGTGGAGAACTCGCTCGTGACCCCTCAGTGCGGCCTGGGCGGGCTGAGCGAGGAGCTGAGCGAGACGGCCGTACGGATGCTGGTCTCCCTTTCGGAGGAGTTCCGCAAGCGCAACGAGCTGGAGGAGGCATGAGCTTCCGCATCGCCGTGGCGGGGAAGGGGGGAGTGGGAAAATCCACCTTGGCCGCGCTGCTGGTGCACGCACTCCATGACCGATCAAAGAAAATCATCATGGCCGTAGACGCCGACCCGAACTCCAACCTGGGAGAGAAGCTCGGGGTCAAGGTCGAGAAGACCATCGGCGACCTGCGAGAGGAACTGCTAAAGAAAGCGGATGAGCTTCCTGCTGGTCAGAGCAAGCAGGAGTATGTGCGCTATCAGATGCAGCTTGCCCTGATGGAAGGGGAGGGGTTCGATCTGCTCACCATGGGGCGGCCGGAAGGGCAGGGATGCTACTGCTACATCAACAACATCCTGCGCACCTTCCTGGACATGGCCATGGACGACTACGAGTACGTGGTCATAGACAACGAGGCGGGCATGGAGCATCTCTCCCGCCGAACGACCAAGAGCATGGACGTTCTGCTGCTCGTGTCCGATCCGACCAAGGTCGGATTAGAGACGGCGAAGAGGTTGCTGGATCTGTCGAAGGCCATGGAGATCAAGGTCGGCACCTCGCTTCTTATTATAAATCGAGCAACGGGGCCATTGGACCCGAGGCTGGACGAGCTGATACGCTCAGCGGGATTCGATCGCGTGGAATTTGTGCCTCAGGACCCAGAAGTGGAACGAGCGGCAATGGTGGGTCGGCCCCTGATCGGCATCGCCCCGGAGAATCCAGTGCTCAAGCGAGTGGGCGAGATCGCGTGGCTGCTCGCTTGACGCCAGAGCGCACGAAAGATTAATCATATGGCCTAGAAATCTTCATTTTTGATTTGACTTGACAGAAGCGAAGTCGAATGCGTCCGTCAGTTTCAGCAAAGGACTGATCATCTTCGCAGCGGCTGCGCTCCTTTGCGCTATCTTGTTGGCAGGGGAGTTCGTCTTCTCGGCCTTCCGGGTCTCTGATGTGATCATCATCTTTTGCATCGACATGTTGTTGTGGATAGTGGCAACGATATCCATCCTGGGCGCGGTGGCCGATGCCATGCGGGCGCGTGGTCAGAGGATAGAAGGTCAGAAAGCATCTTCGCCGTTGGCCGCTTGGTCGCTCCTTGCATTGGATCTCGTCAGTTTCGCTCTGGTCATGGTCTTCATCTTCACGCCCCGAAGTCTCACATAATCATCCAGACGTTGCAAAATCTGAAGGATGATCAAGACGCCGAAGCTGTCCTAGAGCGACTTCAGGAATCTCGGCAACCCGCTCGACTCCTTAGGCCCTACGATGATCTTGAGCCCGGTGGCATCCTGCAGCTTGCCGCTCATGCGCGTGACCATGCCCGGAATGACCAGCTCCCCTCTCCTCGTCTTCTGCTTCACACCGGATGCTTCCAGCGCCTTGGCCACACTCTCAGGGGTTAACTTACCGGCGGCGAAGGCGGTCATCACGCTCAGCCCTTCCGTGTCCACGACCAGCAGCCAGGCCGGCACCTTGCTCTTCTCGATGTCCGCCAGCACGGTGAAATATGTGAGCGAGAAGTTGGTGGTGAAGAGGATGGGCGAGCTCTCGTTGGCATTGTTGACCGGATACACTCCCGGCTTCACCTGGATGGGCACCTGCGGATCGGTGTATATGTTCTGCCGGAGCACGAACAGGGGTAAGGCCTGCGCCTCCGTCAGCTCATCGAAGAGCACGATGCTGCCATACTTCATGGTCGCCACCATGCCCATGAGCGTTCCATGCTGTCCTTCTCCCGCCTGGACCAGTATCGGGTAGCCGAGCCCGCGGTACAGCCGTTTCACGGACACCTTCCTGACGATGGACGACCTTTCGAGCAGCGTCTTCATGTCCCGGGCGCCGAAGTCCAGCACCAGCTCCTCCACGCCGGTGGACTTGACCTTGGCCACCAGGTCAGCGAGCTCATTGAGACCTTTGTCTTCGCGCACCACCAGGGGGCACTTGAGCTCCTTGGCCACGGCGCTCATGGCCTCATAGTTCTCGATGTCCGCGCCGTGCAACAGAGGCTTCCTGTCAGCGATCTTCGATGCCGCCGCCCTCATCGCTTCTGCGGAGGAAGTGATGAGGACCAGGGGTTCCTCGGTCATCGAGGCCACCAACTCCGATGCCCGGACGAATTTCTGCTGGTCACCGGAATCATTGCGCACCGCCAGAGCGTCCAAGCACAGCACCTGGCCCACGCGCTCGAAGTTCATCTTCCTGGCCTTCTCGAGCTCTTGAGCGATCTCTTCCTGGGCGAGCGAATCGGAGATCACCAGGGCGAACGCCACCGGATGGAAGAACTTCTTCTCGTGGCGATAGAGCTCGGTCTCATCCCCCATCTCGATCGCCTTCTTGCCACTCCCGAACTTGATCATGCGGATGGGCGGCGCGGCGCTGGCGGCGAACTGCGCCTTCGCCTCGTCCGAGAGGAATGGACAATCCTCCAACTTCGCTTTGGAGTTGGCGATCTGCATGGCGAACGCCAAGCAGGTGGGGTAGTTGCACTTGCCACAGTTCTTCTTGGGCAGGAGCTTGAAGACCTCGATGGCGGTGGGCATTCACTTCCCTCCGCTCAGCTCGTCGATCGAGTCCTTGAGGATGCGTGCCGCCGCCGGGCTTCGAACGATGAGGACGTCCGCTCCGGCAAGCAGAGCGGCCAGCCCGGTGGTCGCCTCCCATAGAACGGCTCTATCCCTCAGGCCGTCATGGCCCTCGATCTCCTCTATCGCCTCTTTGGATTTCCAGGCGACGGAGGTGTCGCACACCAAGGGCACTTGCAACATGCCATCGCCCATCAGAGCGGCGATGCGGATCCGTTCCATGACGGAATAGGTGTACTCCAGCCCCATGCCCAGCGATGCCATGAGCGGGTCGGTGATGATCTGGTCCTTGCGCACGCCGAAGTCGGTGAGCAAGATGTTGATCTGCTTGGCCAGATTGATATCCAGGTTCGAGAACGAAATGATGTCGTGGTCGTTGGCCATGGCCACGGCGGAAAGGGATTTGTATGCCGATTCCTCGGCGTGTCCGAGCAGTATCCGCTCCTTGGCGGCCAAGTTCCCGACCGCCTCCATGACCTTGGCGTCCTTCTCCTCGTGACCGCAGCCGTAGACGATGATGGGAACGTCCACGGCCTCGAGCACCGCTTTCACGATGCTCGCCGCTTCTTCGGGCGTACGATTCTCTTCCTCCGGACTGGTGGAGTGCAATTTCAGACATACCAGGTCGGCGGCGAAGTCCTGCACCCACTTGCGCGCCCAGGCGGCCGGATCTTGAACTGCGTCCCCGAGTTCATTCGCAACCTGGAGCGGCAGTTCGCCCGGTCGGTCGAGCACCTCGCCTGCTATGAGCGGCCGATTGGGCATCTGCGCCTCGTAGGAGAGGAAGGGCATGCCTGCTTCGCCTCCGACCTGAAGAGGGAGTGAGCGCGTTCCGCCCTGTTCCTTGCTCTTGCCCAGGGCGACCGTGCCTATCCTTCCGCTCCATTTCTCCTTGGGGACCGGAACCTCGACCATGTTGACAACTCCAATCACTGCAGCAGCGGAGGCATGCTCAGCGCCGGATGGTGCACCTTCACCATCCATTCCACGAGCCCTTCGGCTTCGGTGGTGATCGTCTCATCGGCGATCTTGTCCACGAAGTCCGGCACGCCCAGCTCCTCCGCTCTTTTCTTCAAAGCGTCCATCATCTGCGTCTTCAGCTCCTTGGGCATCCAGGCGATGCGCAGGAACCCTCCGTCCGCGAAGATGAACTTCTTGCTCAGGATGTATTTGCGGCCCACGCCGATGAAACCTGGCGTCTGCTTGCCGCCGCCTATGCTTCCGGCCAGGGTGGAGAACTTCATGCCCACCGGGGTCATGCCCGGGAACTCTCGGTTCACCAGGACGACCGCCTGGGCATCGGCGGTCATGGCCACGATGACCTCGAAGCAGCCGCAGCTGGTCATCGGGTCCTCCATCATGGTGTAGGCGTTGAAGCGTTCCAGCTTATGATGGGAGAGCTCGAAGACCGCCTGGTTCACTCCTTCCCATTGCCCCTTGTTCGCATCGATCGCTCTTCCCTTCTGGATGGGCTGGTTCGGTCCGGTGGGGGCGATCTCCTTGCTCGCCTTGGCGTCCAGCCAATTGATCGCCCCGCATAGACCGAGCCGTTCGGGCGTTACGATGCAGATATGGTCAGGGGCGAAGCTCTGACACAAGCTACATGAATAGAACGACTCAACCGCTTCATCTGTCAACCCGGCCAACCGTTCGTCCCTGGTCTTATGCTTGGAGAGCGCCTCGGGAAGAAGGGCATCGATCCTCGCTTGGTCGGTTATGATCGTTACCTGCACCCGGGAGATTATGTTGCCGAACTCAGCCTTGAGCTTGGTGACAAGGATGTCGCCGAAATGCTTGAAGCGAAGGCCAGCGCGAACTGAGTTCTTACTCAACCGGATCCAGATGGCGTTCCGCTGTCCGGTGTGCCACGCCCCCTCGGCGAAATTGATGAACTGATGGATGCGCCGCTCCAGGACGGATTCGAAATCCTCCTGCATCTTCTTGCCGTAGACGTCGACGATGATCGCCAGGGGCGTCTTGCCGCCTCCCGGCATATCTTCGACATCCTTTCCGATGAGGGTGATCTTGCCGTCCTCCACCTGCTCCTCGGGCAGCATGCGCAGCAGCTCGAAGGCGGTGGTCTTGGCCGCTCCTCCCGCTTCTATGTAGGTGTCCGGCCGGCGCACGGTCTCGCCTTCGAACGCCGGGCCGTAGGCCACCGGTATCTGGACGGGAGCGAGCTTCACCTGGATATTGCGCAGCTCGATGGCCGTCTGCACCATCTTGTCGTATTCGGGCTGGGATACGAGCTTATCTGGGACAACTTCCACGTCCTGATCGGTGATAATCGGGGAGCTGTTTAGCAGCACCGCGAACCCCACCGCGGCTTTGATGGCGTCTATCGGTCCTAGCAGCAGCACGAAGACCTTGGGCCTTTTTGCCAGGTACTTCTGCAGACGCTCGCGGTCCCCACGCTGCACGTTGCCGAAGGTTAAGGCCGCCCTTATGGCGAAATTCAGACCGTGTATGATCTGGGTGAACTCTCCCACGGGACAGAGCATGACGTCCAGTCCTACCTTGACGCCCTCATCCTGAAGCTGGCGGATGGTGTCGAAGGAGGCGACGATGAGCATGCCCTTGCTCTGGCAGTCGCGCACGATGCGGACCAGCTTCTTGGGGTCTTCCGCCGTCCCCACCAGAACGGCGCAGCCAGGGATGGTGTCGTCCACGAAGGCGATGCCTAATCCCCGCAAGACCTTGTCAGGGATGAATCCGCAATACGGCGTGCCTTCGTATGGACGCTCGTTGCGCGAGTACTTCAGCGCCTCGATGATCTCCGCGGCCACCATGGTCGCTTCCCCGGCCAAGAGCGCGTTCTCTATCGTAGGTTCGTGCTTGATGATGCCCCTGGCTTTGCCCAGAACATAGGGCATATCGCCCAGGCGATGCACCTCCTTGCCTTCCCAAGCAAGGATGGCTGGGAGAGCGTACCCGGTCTCGGGGAACTCCACCTTCTGATCGTAGCCGAAGCGCTCGATCGCCCGAGAGAGCAGCAGGTCCGCGTAGCCGGTGGCGATGATCGCTCCGTCGATGGCCATCTGGCAGAGTCGATCCTTCTCCAGCCTAGGTCCGGATTGTACCTTATAAGCGTTGGACCACTTCATTTTCCAGCGACGCCGCTCCATCTCATTGAGCAGCTTCTTTCCTGCCTCGGTCGGATCGGGCTCGTAGATGAACTTCCCACCGAAGACGTCGCCAGCGGTGTTCGTCAGCACCTCCACCACTAGGGACGATCCGCAAATGTAGTTGACCACGCCGACATGCACTCCCAGACCGAATGCCACGCACCACGTGCCCAAGGAGACGGCCCTCTCGTGATTCGCTTCCGGGACCGAAACCACGAAAGGAATGCTGTCCACGTCCACCCTCAGGTGATCGGCTATCTCCGTAGCCAGGTTCATGGCCCGGGCATTGTCCATGCAGGAGCCCATGTGCCAGACCGGGGGCAGGGGAACGCCGTTCGCATTCTCCAGGTCGCGGATGAACTTCTTCAGCCCCGGTCCAGCATGCTTCTCCGTTGCCTCGCTAGATAGGAATCCGTTCTGGGCGAAAGCGCCTGCCGAGCAGCCGGTGGTCAGGACCAGAACATCATTTCTCAGCAGCTCTTTGGCGATGGTGACGTGGCTCGGATCCTGCTCCGTTCTCTGGTTGTCGCACCCGGATATGAGGGCGATGCCTCTGATCTGCCCTTTCTGCAAGGCATCGATGAGGCACATCATCGGGTCCTCGGGCACGATGCGCGCGAAGAGCGCCTCGATCTGCTCCAGGCTGAAACCGGCGATGACCTCCGATCTGACGTTGGGAATGTGAACTTTGGAACGGTCGCGGTGCTTGTGCGCCTCGATGGCCATTCTGACGATGGCCCGGGCGGATTGCTCCGCATCCTCTTCGCGGAACTGGACGTGGGGGTCGTGCACGTTGATCATGGTGGTGACCACCTCAGTGTGCACGCACTGGCATATCTCCGCCAGGGAAGGCATGATGCACTGGTGGTCTGCGACCATAAGATCGACCGCTCCTGTGGCCAAGGCCAGCTCTTGGGAAGAGAATTTGGCCGTCATGCTCACCTCCTTCCTCATGAGCGTCTCATTTCCTGTGCAGCCAATGCCGACGATGTTGATGCCCTTCGCACCTGCCTCTCTGGCCTCTTCCTCCATCTTGAGGGCCACGTCCACCATCACCTCGCTCAGGACGGGATTGTGGCCTTGGATGGCGATGTTCACCTCGTCCGCCTTAAGGGTGCCCAGATCGGCGAAGGCGCGTACCAGATGCGGGGCGCCGAAGAGTATGTCCGAGAGATCGGTAGAGATCTGCATGCCGTCGTAGTCGGCGATGGCGCATGCCACTCCGGCGAAGATGAGCGAGACGGGATCGGCATCGCAGCCGAGCGAAGTGCGGTGCATGACGTCCGAGATGGCGTGGTCGATGTTGTTCGGCAATAGGCCATGCTCCTCCAGCAGCCTGCGACGGCGGGCAGTGATGGTGGAGGTGGTGAACTTGAGCGGCTCGGCGCCGAAACGTGCATAGTCGGAGATCGCTTCCTCGGTGACCAGGCGCGCCAGCTCATCTTTCCCCTTGCCTGATGGATCGATGCTCAATCGCTTGGCCAACCGTTCAAGCTTGGTCTGGTCCTTGACCGAGCAAGAGGGAACGCTTCCCTGGATGCCTTTGAGCAGGGTCTCAGCAACGTGCCTGCCATGGTCGGAGTGCACCGCCGCTCCCCCAGCGATGTGGCGGATGAGGTTCCACGCCACGATGGTGTAGTCCATGGCCCCGCAGATTCCCTGGGTGGGTTTTCCCTGGATGGCACTGATGCGGCACGGCCCTTGCAGGCAATTGTTGCAGCACGCGCCCAGCTCGCCGAAGCCACATTGCGGCTGCATGGCCTCGTAGCGGTCCCGGACGGTGGTGATGTATTGCTGGGAAGCGATCTCGATGCCCTGCTTGGCGCCGGGATCGCTCGTCTTCTCCTTATTGACCTTGCCGTTGGGTTCCATCTCCGCCTTCTCCAGAAACTAGCGCTGAACGAAGCAGGAAATCGAAGCGCTTACCTTTATAAAAAGCCCTTGCCTAGTCATCCCCTCACCTGGCGCGCCATGACTAGGTAAGGCAATTCATTTCTAATCCGAGGGCGCTCCTATGTGTGGATGAGGAAGGAGCCATGACAACGAATGACGTAAGTCCTAAATCCACGGCGACAGGTACACGACCGGTCCATACCTACTCCATCGTGGCGATCGACAATGAGAATGGGGATATGGGCGTGGCGGTGCAATCGCATTGGTTCTCCGTGGGCAGCGTGGTCACCTGGGGTGAAGCCGGGGTGGGGGTGGTGGCGACCCAGGCCTTCGCCAATCCGGCCTTTGGACCGAAGGGGCTCGATCTCATGCGAAGCGGGCTCAGTCCCGCGGAGGCGGTGGACATGCTCCTTTCCTCAGATGAAGGAAGGGAATCCAGACAGCTCACTCTCCTGGACGCCAAGGGTCGAGTGGCTGCTCACACGGGCAAGCTCTGCATCGCGGAGGCAGGGCACATCATCGGCAAAGGCTATTCCGTGCAGGCGAACATGATGCTCCGGAGAACGGTCTGGCCTTCCATGGCCCGGGCGTTCGAGAAGGCGCGAGGTCCCTTGGCAGAGAGGATGTTAGGCGCCTTGGAGGCGGCTGAGAAGGCCGGAGGGGACATCAGAGGAAGACAGTCCGCCGCGCTGTTGGTGGTCCGAGGACGCTCGACCGGCAGGCCCTGGGCGGACCGGCTCGTCGATCTTCGGGTGGATGATTCTTCTGCACCGCTGCTAGAGCTCAAGCGCCTGCTCAAAATGCACCGCGCCTACGAATCGATGAACCAGGGGGACGAAGAGCTGGAGAAAGGGCACATGCGGGCGGCCATGCGCTGCTATTCCGCCGCCGAGGAGATGTTCCCTGAGAACCTGGAGATGCGCTTTTGGCATGGGGTGACACTGGCGAACTGCGGCCGACTGGAAGAGGCGGTCCCCATCCTGAGGCAGGTGTTCGAGGAGGACGATCACTGGCGAGTGCTTCTGAAGCGCTTGCCAAAGGCCGGAGTGCTTAAAGCAGATGCGAACTCCTTGCTCGCCATGATCAAGACCAAGTGATCACTGGTCCGGAACGTCACCCTTAGGGATCTGACAGAATGATCGCTCACATCCGTTGCCGAAGCAGGGTCACTCGATGACCACTAGGACCTTCCCGCCTTCCACCGCCTCTGCCGGCTTCACCTTGATCTCCTTGATGGTGCCGTTCACTCCCGCCAATATCTCGTTCTCCATCTTCATCGCCTCCAGAATGAGAACGAGGGTGTTGGGGTGCACTTTGTCCCCCACCTTCACCTTGATGCTGACCACCTTTCCAGGCATAGGGGCGGTGATAGCACCGGCTGCCTCTTTGTGCGCTGCCCCCTCCTCCTCTTCCTTGTAGCCTTCGGCCCTCTCCAGTTCGATGATCGGTTCGATGCGCACCTTCATCTTCCTCTGGCCCAAGGTGACCTCCGCGCCCTCGTCCAGTTCACCGTCGAATTGGATGGGAAGGAACTCGCCGTTGACGTTCATTCCCCCCTCCTTGGGCATGCATTTGAACGTCGAGTCGCCGATGACCACCTTGTAGTCGCCGGCGTTCTTTTCCACCAGGACCTCGTGCTGCTTGTCGTTGAGGGTGATGCGGAGCTTCAGAGCGGCCACCCCCCACCTTGGATGGAATCTCTCCTGGCTGCTAGCTTCCACAGGTCCATCTCCTCGCCCCCGGTGTGCTTGGATCTGATCTTTCTTTCAGCCAGCTGCACGAACAAAGCGGCCAGAGCCGCCAGGTCCCTTCCGTTCGCCCCTTGCTCTGCGAGCACTCGCTCCTTGAAGAAATCGATGGCCACCTGCGGGAAGAGGGCATAGGAGAGCACGTCCTCCTCGCTGCGCGCATACTCCTTGATCTCCTTCTCCAGCCTATCGAATTCAGGAGGCAATAGGTCCGCCGGACGAACGGTTATCGGCTTCTCATCGCCTATGATCTTCTTGCGTATCTCCGCTGAGATCGGCGCTGGCGTCTTGCCGTACATCCCCCGGACGAGGTTCTTCGTCTCGTTGGTGGTGCGTTTGTAGCGCTCCCCGGAGATGACATTGAGCGTTGCCTGAGTGCCAACGATCTGGCTGGTGGGCGTGACCAAAGGCACATACCCCAGATCGGCGCGCACCTTGGGCACCTCTTCCAGCACTTCGTGGATCTTGTGCTCCTGCTTGGCCTCTTTCAGTTGCGCGGCAAGGTTGCTCATCATGCCGCCCGGGATCTGGAAGATGAGCACATCGGTATCGATGGCCGTGTGCACGGATTCGAAATCACCGTACTTCTTGCGTACCGTCATGAAGTAGGCGGCGATCTCGGCCAGCTTCCTAAGGTCCAGGCCAGTGTCGTATTCGGTCCCGTCCAGCATGGCCACCATGGTCTCGGTGGGGGGCTGGGACGTGCCCATGCTGAGCGATGAGATGGCCGTATCAACGATATCCGCCCCGGCCTCGATGGCCTTGAGATATGAGCTTTGAGCCATGCCCGAGGTCATGTGCGAGTGTACGTGGATGGGCAAGGAGGTCTCATCTTTCAGACCCTTGACCAGATCGTAGGCGTCGTGCGGAGAGATGAGCCCGGCCATGTCCTTGACGCAGATGGTGTTGGCGCCCATCTCTTCCAGCTTCTTTCCCATCTCCACGAATCCCCGGATGGAGTGCACCGGACTGATGGTGTAGGAGATGGAGGCTTCCACCACCGCTCCCACTTTCTTGGCCGCGCGCATGCCGGTCTCCATGTTGCGCGGGTCGTTCAGGGCGTCGAAGATGCGGAAGACGTCGATCCCTCGGGCGTGAGCCCTTTTAACGAACTTCTCTACGATGTCGTCGGAGTAATGGCGATAGCCCACGACGTTCTGTCCCCGCAGCAGCATCTGGAAGTGCGTGTTCGGCATGGCCTTTCGCAGCTTGGTGATCCTTTCCCAAGGGTCCTCGCGCAGGAAGCGCAGGCAGGTATCGAAGGTGGCCCCGCCCCACATCTCCACGCTCCAGTAGCCGATCTCGTCCATGAGCGGAGCGATAGGGAGCATGTCCTCGGTGCGCATGCGCGTGGCTAGGAGCGACTGGTGCGCGTCGCGCAGGACCGTATCGGTGATCTTTACCATCCTTCGTACCTCACAAGGGCATGTTGCCGTGCTTCTTTGCCGGCCTGGTCTCCCTTTTCCTTTCTAGGGTGTGCAGGGCGTTGATCAGCTTCGCCCGCGTTTCCCGGGGTTCGATGACGTCGTCGATGTATCCCTTCTCCGCAGCGGTGTAGGGATTCGCCTGGGTGCGACGATACTCTTGGGCAAGCTCTTCACGCTTCGATTGGGGATCGTCCGCCAGTATGAGCTCCTTCTTGTAGACGATGTCTATGGCCTGCTCCGGTGCCATTATGGCGATCTCCGCCGAAGGCCAGGCCAGGTTGATGTCCGCCCCGATGTGCTTGGAACCCATGACGCAATATGCCCCGCCGAACGCCTTTCGCAGCACCAGGGTGATCTTGGGAACAGTCGCCTCGCAATAAGCGTACATGAGCTTGGCCGAGTTGCGGACCATGCCCAGCGTCTCCTGCTCCACGTTCGGCAGGTAGCCAGGAACGTCCACCAGCGTTACAATGGGAAGGTTGAAGGCGTCGCAGAAGCGGACGAACCGGGCCGCTTTGATGGAGGCGTGCGAGTCGATGGTGCCCGCCAGGACCGAAGGGTGATTGGCCACGATGCCCACCGGCATGCCGTCCAGGCGAGCGAAGCCCACGATTATGTTCCTGGCGTAGTCCTCCTGCACCTCCAGGAACTCGCCTTCGTCCACCACCTTCTTGATCACTTCATGCACGTTCAATGGCTTGATCGGGTCTTCAGGGATGGCGTCGTTGAGGGCGTCCTCCGTCCGGTCGGGGGGATCCTTGGTCGGCACATGGAGCCCTCCTTCCAGGTTGTTCGATGGCAAGTAGGATAGCAACTTCTTGGCCTTGCGCAGGCATGCGGCCTCGTCCTCGGTGACGAAGTGGGCGCTTCCGGATCTCGAGGTGTGCACCTCCGCCCCTCCTAGCTCTTCGATGGAGATGTCGATGTTCTGCACCGCCTTGATGACGTCCGGCGCGACCACGAACATCTGGCTGGTGCCTTTGACCATGAAGGTGAAGTCGCTCAGACCGGGGAAGAAGACCGCCGGGCCGGCGCATGGGCCTAGCACCAGGGAAATGACCGGCACCACTCCCGAGGCAAGAGAGATGCGGAAGAATATCTCGGCGTAGCCGGCGAGCGAATCGATGCCTTCCTGCACCCTCGCTCCACCCGAATCATACATGCCGATGACCGGGCAGCCGGTCTTGGCCGCCAGGTCGATGGCCTTACAGATCTTGGAGGCGTGCATCTTGCCCACCGATCCAGCGAACACGGTGAAGTCCTGCGCGAACACGTACACTTGCTTTCCGTCCACGGTCCCGTGGCCGATGACCACCCCGTCGCCGAGGATCTTGTTCTTGTCCATCCCGAAGGCGTTGCTCTGGTGGGTGAGGAAGGCGTCCAGCTCCACGAAGCTGCCTGGGTCAAGGATGGCCTCGATGCGCTCTCTGGCCGTCATCTTGCCTTGCTTGTGCTGCTTCTCGATCCTCTCGCTACCTCCGCCAGCCTTCGATCTGCGCCTCAGCTCCCTGAGCTCGCGGACCTCCTTCCTCTCCTTGTTCGCCTCCTCACCCGGCATCACGCGCACGCTCCAGCCACTCGAAATGAATTCACCATTCTATAATAATGCTTTGTCATTGGAGGCTCGCCTCCTCGGTTTCGAGCAATCTCAGCGTGGTTTCGCTCACCCAGCTGAGCTTCACCAGCGGACCTTCATCGCTCCGCACTACCAATCCGCCGTCCTTCAGGACCCGCAAGGCCTTCCCTCGAACGACCTTTCCGCCAAGGTTCGCCTCCACCTTCCGGCCGAGCACGGAGGAACGGCGCTTGTACCCGACCTCGTCCACCTCGCCCTTCTTGAGCCGAGAATAGAAGCGGTCTAGGTGCTGCAGGATGCTGGCTAGCAGCTTCTCCTGGTCTACCTCGCGGCATAAGACCGCTCTCAGGGAGACCGCCCTCTCCACCTTATCCGTCGTCGGCTCGGCATTCACATTGATCCCGATGCCCAGCACCACGAAGTCCAGCCGGTTCAGCTTGCTCACCCCTTCTACTAGGATGCCGCCCAGCTTCCTCCCGTTCAGCTCCAGGTCGTTGGGCCATTTGACCTGAACCTGGAGGTCGGTGACCTCCTCGATGGCCTGGGCCACCGGCACGCACGAGTACACGGTCATGCGCAGCAGCTCCTTGGTGGTGAGCTGCGGTCTGAGGAGTAACGACAGATACAGACCCCCTGGAGGCGAGGACCACGTTCTGCCCAACCTTCCCTTGCCAGCGCTCTGGCTTTCGGCCACGATCACCAATCCCTCAGCTGCCCCCGCTTTTCCTCTGGCCTTGGCCTCCTCGTTGGTGGACGCGACCTCTCCCTGGCGGACGATGCGGTGCACGATGGTCATCCTCATCCCATCTAGAATTCAATGGGCTGGAAATTCACCAGCTGGAACTTCCCTTTGAGCCGGGAGATGTACTCCTCGGTCTTCGCTTTCAGAGTGCCTAGGTCCCCGGCGTAGCCGCTCGCGTCCGCCACGACGCTCAAGGACATGCGGTCATAGTAGACCAGCACCTTGGTCGACACGGAAAGCAGGTTGATGCCTTGATCGGCCATGGCCCTGGTGATATCGAATATCGCTCCTGGCTTGTCAGGGACGATGAAGTCCATGGCCACCAGCTTGGCCTTCGGGTCCATCGGGGTCACGGAGAGCACCCAAGAATCCTGGTCTGCGACCATGACCAGCGGGTCGCCGTCCTTCACTCCCTCCAGCGCGCGCATGTACTCCTCCGGAATGGTGAACTCGCCGTTCTGAATCATGCTCGGGGTCTTCTGCGATCGCTTGATGGCTCGCACCTTGACGGTGGAGCCAGGAGCGACCATCCCTTTGACATAGCGGTCACTGATGTTCGCCGCTTCTATCACCATGGCGTCCGCCTTGTCCAAGGTGGCGGAGCGCTGCTTCTTGAGATTGTCGAACTCCTCCCTGAGGGCGGTCGAGTCGCCATAGTAGGAGAGATCGACCATCATCTTCCACACCATGCAGACGTTGGAGATCATGCTCAAGGAGACCGAGTTCAGGATGTCGATGTTCCTCTCTCCCAGGAACTTCGCCACCTGAGCGCAGGCTCCGGGAACATCCAGCATGTGGAAGGTGACGGTGCATATCTCGCGATAGTTCTCGGGGCCGATGGTGGAGAGGACGATCTCGTAGCTCGTCTTTCCTTCGTGCTCGTACTTGAACATGGTGCTGAAGACCTGGCTTCCGTCCACCAGACCTAGGGGAGCGCCGATGCGCTCGCCGATCCTCACCTTCGAGCCATGCAGCCGACCGAAATCGTGTATGCGCATTATCCGACCGGGCGCTGAATCCGTTCTGCCTTGATAAACGTTGTCATGCTCTCTCTCCTTGCATCTGGATACGGTCGAGTCTGAGGGTCCGAGCATGCGACGACAGTCGGAGCAAGATACATATAGGGGTGGCTCATTGAGTGGCGATAAACTAGGTAGATATCTACTTAATGACCAAGTGATCGGATGACAGCGAAAGCGAAGGGACATCAACCCAAGGCGGGACGCGTTAGTCCACTCCAGTCCATCATGCTCATACTCCTGCGGCACAAGCCGATGTACGGCTATGAACTGCTCAAGGTGCTCAGAGAGGAGTTCGAGGACGTCTGGGTTCCGCAGACCGGCACGGTCTATCCAGCCTTGAAGCGGCTGGAGGAGCGCGGCCTGGTGCTCACCAAGAAGAGGGACGGAACGGAGTACTACCAACTCACCAAGGAAGGCGTGGAAACGATGGAGGACATCGTCGGGCATGTCCCCGGAGACATCCACTTCATGATCCGCTACTTTGGGATCCTGGACCGGGCGGCCAAGGAGATCCGTGGAACGAGCCCATTATCCAAGATGTCCCCATCTGGCTTTGAGGAGAAGGGGTTCTCAGCCATGTTCGAGGTGGACCGGATGTCCCCCGAGGAGAAGCTGAGCTTCCTGCGCAAGGTGAGGGAGCGGCATATCAACAAACTGGCATCCATGCAAGGCGAGCTAGAGGAACTGGAGAGGAAACTGGAAGGCAAGAAAGGTGAGGAATGATGGGCGCGATTATCGAAGTCAAGGACCTGGTGAAGGTATACAATGGCACCATCCGGGCCGTGGACGGCATCTCCTTCGAGGTGCAGGAGGGCGAGGTCTTCGGGTTCCTCGGGCCGAACGGGGCGGGCAAGACCACGACCATCTCGATACTGACGACGCTATTGCAGCCGACCAGCGGCAAGTGCAAGGTATGCGGCTACGACGTGGTCAAGCAGCCGACCGAGGTGCGCCGGTCCATCGGGCTGGTCCCGCAGGAGCTGACGGTGGACGACGACCTGACCGGGCGCGAGAACATGACGCTGCAGGCGACGCTGTACGGCGTCGAGCTGAAGCTGGCGAAGGAAAGGATCGAAGAGCTGCTGAAGCTCGTGAAGCTGGAGGAGGCGGCGGACCGCCTGGTGAAGACGTACTCGGGCGGGATGCGGAAGCGCCTGGAGCTTGCCGAAGGCTTGATCCACCGGCCGAAGGTGCTGTTCCTGGACGAGCCGACTTTGGGGCTTGATGTCCAGACCAGGACGACGATGTGGGAGCACATCCGGGAGCTGAAGAAGAGCTCGAACATGACCGTGTTCATGACCACGCACTACCTGGAGGAGGCCGATTCGCTGTGCGACAGGATCGGCATCATCGACAAGGGAAAGATTATGGCGCTGGATACCCCGCACAAGCTGAAGGAGTCGCTGGGCGGCGACGTCATCTCGCTCAAGATCGACGGGGGCAAGGACTTCACCGAGGCGATCAAGGCGGTGGAGGGCGTGTTCAGCGTGAAGAAGGAGGACGGTTCGTACCGGGTCAAGGTGCTGAACGGTGAGACGGTAACGGCGCCATTGCTCCAGGAGATTTCGAAGAACGGCGGGAAGGTCACGTACGTCAGTCTGGAACGTCCGAACATGGACCAGGTGTTCCTGGAGTACACCGGGCGGTCGCTGCGCGATGCGGAACAGGCGGGCGGCTTCGACAAGATGGCTGCCGCTCGGCAGATGAGGAGGTCGAGGTAGATGATCCGTGAAACGATCGCCTTGACCGTGCGCGAGTTGAAGCACTGGTACCGTGCCAAGATCCAGATATTCATGATGCTGGTACAGCCCATCGTGTGGCTGGGTCTCTTCGGGCAGGCGTTCGCCTTCCCGCTGGACCCCCGGTTGTTGAACGGGGCCCCGGACTACATGTCGTACATGTCGGTCGGTCAGCTGGCGATCATCTCGCTGTTCACCTGCATGTTCGTCGGTATGTCCATCGTCTGGGACCGCCGGTTCGGTTTCCTGAACAAGTTGCGCGCCGCCCCGATACCGAGGGGCGCCATTCCCATATCGAGGGTGATTGCCACGGTGATTCGTGCCGTGATCTCAGGTCTGATGGTGCTGCTGATAGCGTTGCTGTTCGCGCACATCCCCGGTCTGAAGGGGCTGACGATCACAGCGAACTTCGGCGTGATAGAATTCCTCGGCATGCTCCTGATACTAGGCCTGCTCGCCACCGCGTTCGCAGCGATATTCGTGGCGATCGCGCTGACCATCAAGCAGCAGGAGACCCTGTTCGCCGTGATCAACCTCGTGAACCTGCCGCTGATGTTCGCGTCGGCCGCGCTGTTCCCGATCAGCACCATGCCTGATTGGCTGCAGGCGGTGGCGAAGGTCAACCCGTTGACCCTGGCGGTGGACGGCATCAGGCAGCTGATGTTCTCAGGCTCGGTCGGGATATACTCGCTGGGCGTGGACATCCTCGGCCTGGCGGTGTTCTCGGCGATCTTCATCACCATTGGCATAGTGGTGGCGATGCGCGCGCTAAAGGAGAAGTGAATGCTATAGGGGGCGGCAACCCCCTTCTTAATTTCCTACCATTAATGCACGGTCGACCCAGCCAAGAACGGATTTAGGATCTGGTAGAATTCATTCTAATATGGAAAATACATTTACGACGAGTCGATCCGATCCTTGATCGACTGGAACACCGGCAGCAACGGTTTGATCCCTGGCATGTCCATCGGCGAAACGCCAAGTAGGTCCGCGCCCTTGACCACGTCGGAGTTCGGGATCGTTGCGACGAGCTCCAGCTGACGCTTCTTCAGCTCCTTCGAGACCAGCGCCTCTTCGTTTTCGGACGAGCACTTGTTCAGAACGACGAACACGTTCCCGACGCCGAGCTCCCTTGCCCTGCGGGCGATGGTCGCAGCGGAGTCGACAGAGCGCATCCCCGGCTCGACCACGATAAGCATGATGTCGACATTCCTGGCGGTGGACCTCCCCAAATGCTCCAGACCCTCTTCCATGTCCATGATCACGATCTCGTCCTCCTCCAGCAGAAGGTGGTCCATGACCCTCTTCAGCAAGGGGGACTCGGGAGAGAAGCAGCCCTCGCCCGCGGCGTTGACCGTGCCCAGCAGCAAGACCTCCACCTTGTCCGGGCCTTCCACCGAATAGTTCTCCATCAGGGCGCTCACCTTGGGGTTGAGCTTGAACATGCCGCCATGGCCTTGTCCGGGACGGGCGCCGGGCTTCTCCTCGATGAGATCGTACATCGAGGCCAGGGGCTTGGCCTTCTCCCTCTCTTTCGGGGGGATGCCGACGGAGGCCATCAGCGAGGGCGAGGGGTCCGCGTCCACGGCGAGCACTTTCCGCCCCTCTCGCGCATAGAGCCTGGAGAGCACCGCCGCCAGGGTGGTCTTGCCCGCTCCTCCCTTGCCCGATATGGCGATCTTAAGGGGCATTCAGTCCCTCGCGAAGACAATGCCGTGGCTGAGCAGGTTCGCTTCTTTGAACCTCACGCCCTGCAGCACCATCCTCTCGCCGATGAGGCTGACGCACACCGCGTCCTTGCCATCCATGGCGATGCGCGCGACATCGTCCATGACCTTGCGGGCCTCGCCCTCCTCCTCCAAGAACACCGCTGACTCGCACATGTTCGCAAGCAAGGCGAGCATTCGTATTTAATCGTTGTTCGGCTTGTCCCGCCTCCCCACGACCTTCATGCCAGGGGGGTGACGTTCGCTCCAGGCTCGAGCTGCGAAGGCTTGACACCCTCGCCGTAGAAGATGTACCTGGTCGGCACTCGCCGGTAGAGCCCGGTCCAGTAGCGACAGGAGCGACATTTGTAGCCCACCGTCACGGAACCTCCGAAGATGGTCTCGTTCTGGATGCGCTTGGTCTTGGAGCCGCACACCGGGCACCTTCCCTGGCGGGACTTCTCTTCCGCCTCCCGGGTCTCGATATGCACCTTGGCCAGCTTCTTGATCAGCGTCACCTTGCGGATGCGTACCTCCGAGGCGGTATAGTCAAGGTCCACCCGCTTCAGGCTGGCATTGACCAGCTCCGTGAAGCGGTTCTGAGAGAAGACCGTGCTCTGTTCCCGAAGGGCCTCCTTGATCGCCTCGGCCAAAACGTCCGCCTTGGGGATCTTGTAGGGCATCGCTCAGCTAAACACCTTGAAAATAGAATATACTTTCTTGTCCGGCTCATTGCCCTTTTCCTCTGTGTCGGGCAGGAGAAAGCGGAGGAAGGCGAGAAGCCTGGCCCCCGCGGCACAATGGCGAACTCATCAACCAGTGCTCCGCTCCTTTGTGGAAAGCCCCGACGGGCCTCGTCCTCTTGCCTGCTGTAATAAATAATAAGACCGAGCCGATTCCAAGCGATGGCAGGGCACGCACAATGCACATATATGTCCCCCTCCCATGGTTCGGCTGGTGTCGAGAATGAAGCGCTGCAGGGTCATCATCATGGGGGCGGCCGGTCGGGATTTCCACAACTTCAACACCTTCTTCCGGAACAACGAGCGCTACGAGGTGGTGGCGTTCACCGCCGCTCAGATCCCTAACATCGATGAAAGGAGGTATCCTCCGGAGCTG
>Ga0315277_10003493_pt1 | contig 21279 bp, 12 predicted proteins | sample YL17G05_15_MG_FD_203695 | JGI IMG/M metagenome (GOLD analysis project Ga0315277, IMG submission 203695) | Sediment microbial communities from Yellowstone Lake, YNP, Wyoming, USA - YL17G05_15 | ecosystem: Environmental > Aquatic > Freshwater > Lake > Sediment | place: USA: Wyoming | collected...
CTCGGCAGGGCTTCGGCTGGAAGGATTACTCCCCCAACCGCCTGCTTCGCTAACTGGCGAACGAACAATTCCAGTATGACCTCCTTTCAGATCATCAGATCAGCCAAACTTCCTGGCGCACCAAAGACCGCAAAGAACAAGAGTAGCCAGGAATAAATAAAACAATACTTTGCGGGCGAATTTAGTCACGATGCCGATTATTGAAAATGCAAAACTCACGGTCTGACTTAAAGTCACTATGCCAGATTATTCAACATAAGAGGATCCTTAAACAGGTTATACAATTCCTTCCCATTCGGATACTCAAAGGAAGACCATTTCGCATCTCTCTGCCCATAACAAATTTTACCGCTCTCAAGCATTGCCTCAAAGTAAGCGTATTTATTCGGCGGCAATCTTCCAAGAAGATTTTTCCCTTGCAGGTAATCTGGAATGCTTCCAAACATTGCGGTAAGGGTTGGAAAAACATCTATGTTTTCGCTGATGGAGTTAACCGCATAACCTTTGTCTCCAGGAAGTTTTATCAAAAGAGGAACATTTAACACTTCGGTATAAGGAACTGGAGGTTTCCGAGCAAGCCCATGAGAGCATCCCATCTCTCCATGATCGGAGGTGAATACAACCAGAGTATCTCTATAAATTTTCAGTTGCTTTAGAATTGCAATGATGGTTCCCAAATGGGCGTCCATTCTTTGATTGAAATAATAATACCAATTCAGATAACCCAATGCCAGATTCGGATCTCTGGTGTCAAAACGAGAAGAGCCCGGCCACTCAATTTCCAGAGAAGGCTTCTTTCCGAAGTCTAACCAGTTATATGGTAGCCTCTTGATATCTCTGACAGGAGGATTCGCCCAGTCGCTATGACCACAGATTCTATGTGGATTCAACAAAGAGACCACAGCCAACCAGGGTCCCAGATCAGCATTTTCTTCAACCCATGAATGGAAAGAATCTACTATGATCTTGTCTTCTCCGTGACGCGGTCCACTGATAAAGTCCTCAGTCTTAAACTCAAAATCCGACCGCCCGGCCTCATCTCCAAGATGCCATTTGCCAAAATAGACCGTCTGGTAACCAATACCCTGAAAGAAGCTTCCGATAGTCGGAATGGCTGGGTCCAAACCTACACCATCTTTCTCTGGACTTTTCCATGCCCTGTGTTGGTTAGGATAAGTCCCGGTCATCAGACAAGCCCGGGAAGGAGAGCAGGGAACCGAACAAACAAAATGGTTGGTAAATTCAACGCTCTCGGACCTCAGCTTGTTGTAATGAGGTAAGCGATTCTCTCTGAACCAGACCGGCCGGCGCATCTGGTCAACGATAATAAAAAGGATATTGGGATTGGAACCGCTCCGGCTGGAAAAAGGCAAGGCGGAAAAAAGACCCGCCAGAGAAGTTAGTTGTAAAAAGCGTCTTCTATCCATCTTAATCCCTCCCCCTAAAATCAAGCATTATTAGTCATAATACCTTAAATAGATAGTATTTGTCAAATAAATGCTTTATTTAGAGGGTTTATTTCGGTTCTGGCTTGCCGGACAATGATTCCGGAGGCTGAAGATGAGGAGAAAAATGTCAAAAAACGATCCGGCCCGGCTGTTGGGCCGAAGGATCAGGGAACTCAGAAAGAACAAAAGATTGACGCAGGAAGAATTAGGGGAAAAGTCCGGGATCAGTTATAAATATCTGGGCAATATTGAGCGGGGATTGGAAAATCCGAGCTTCAAGCATCTGGCTAGAATCGCAAAAGCCTTGGGCATTGAACTTTCCGAATTATTTGAATTTGAGCATCTTGAGCCCGATCGCGAAAAATTGGTTAAAAGAATCAATATTATCCTTTCCAAAATGTCCCCCTCTCAAATTTCTATTAGCTATCGTTTAATCAAATCCTTAATCAAATAACAAATGATGAACTTTAAAGCGACGCTATCGTCCCGCGTTTCGCAGGTGATGCAAAGCGCCTTTAGCAAACTCCCGCTGAAAGATCTTTTTCTCGTTGGAATCCACGAGCCGCTGGCTCTGCTCTGAAGTTCGGGCAAAAAGCGGTGTCGCGGATCCCGCGTATTGCGCGGGACAGTCCAAAGCGTCCCGCTCCGCTGGACGCCCCTATAATTTAGCAAATTAAAAAGTGTTAGACGGTCAATCCGCGGAAATCTTGACTTGGGCGGAAGATGATGTTAGGCTTGATTTAGCAAGGGCGCGCCCTTGCTTGATTTTTAATCGGAGTCTGAAAGTGGAAGAAAAGTATCAGCCGGAAAAGCTGGAACCGAAATGGCAGGGGATCTGGGAGGGCCAAAAATCCTTTGAGGTTGAGGTTGATCTCAAGCGTCCCAAGTATTACCTGCTGGAGATGTTTCCCTACCCGTCCGGCCGATTGCATATGGGTCATGTGCGCAACTATTCCATCGGCGACCTGGTCAGCCGATACAAGGCGATGGCCGGGTTCAATGTGCTTCATCCGATGGGATGGGACGCGTTCGGACTTCCGGCCGAGAACGCCGCGATTGAAAACCGGACTCATCCCGCGAAATGGACTAATCAGAACATTGAGAATATGAAGCGCCAGCTCCAGCGGCTCGGATATTCCTATGACTGGCGCCGCGAGTTCGCGACTTGCGATCCCGGCTATTACCAATGGGAGCAGATGATTTTTCTCAAGATGCTGGAAAAGGGGCTTGCGTATAAGTCGCGGAGCTGGGTGAACTGGTGCCCGAGATGCAACACGGTACTGGCCAACGAGCAGGTTGAGGGCGGATATTGCTGGCGTCATCCGGACACGCCGGTGGAGCAGAAGCTTTTGTCGCAATGGTTCTTCAAGATCACGGCTTATGCTGAGGAGCTCCTGGATTACACCAACAAACTTCCGGGCTGGCCCGAGAAGGTTCTGGTGATGCAGAGGAACTGGATCGGGAAATCGCTCGGGGCTTTGATCCATTTCCCGCTGGAAAAAAGTTATCTTGACAGCGGGACCGGGGAAAAGATAGACCGGATGATGGTCTATACCACCCGGCAGGACACGGTTTACGGCGTGACCTTTATGAGCGTCGCCGCGGAGCATCCGCTCTGCGAGATTCTTTCCCAAGGCACTTCCGAGGAGAAAAAAGTTTCGGAATTCTGCCGGCGGGTTCGCGGTGAGGACAAGATCAAACGGACCGCGGACGATTATGTTAAGGAGGGCGTTTTCACCAGCGCATATTGCCGGAACCCGATGAGCGGGGAAAAGATTCCGATTTATGTGGCGAATTTCGTGCTGATGGATTACGGCACCGGGTGCGTGATGGCGGTTCCGGCGCACGACCAGAGGGATTTTGACTTTGCCAGGGTTTACGGACTCCCGATCGCGCCGGTGGTCCAGCCCGAGGGACAGCCGAAGCTGGACGGCAAGACTATGACCGAGGCGTATGTTGACGAAGGAATTATGATCAACTCCGCGGAATATGAGGGGATGAAGAGCGAGCAATTCCGGATGGCGATTGCGGACCGATTGGCAGAGATGAAAATGGGCGGGCCCACGGTGAACTACCGGATCCGCGACTGGCTGATCAGCCGGCAGCGCTACTGGGGAGCGCCGATCCCGGTGATCTATTGCGAGAAATGCGGGATGGCGCCGGTGCCGGAAAAAGATTTGCCGGTGGAGTTGCCTCTTGATGTGGCGTTTGATCCAAGCATCACCGGGAACCCCTTGGCAAACGCGGAGCATTGGGTCAAGACCAAATGCCCGAAATGCCGGGGAGCCGCGAAACGCGAGACTGACACGATGGACACCTTCGTGGAATCGTCCTGGTATTTTGATCGGTTCGCCGGCATCAATTACGACCGGGCGATGCTTGATCCCAAGGCGGTTCTTTACTGGATGCCGGTGGATCAATACATCGGCGGAATTGAGCACGCGGTCCTGCATTTGCTTTATGCGCGCTTTTACACCAAGGTCTTGCGCGATCTCGGCTTGCTCAAGGTGGACGAGCCCTTCACCAACCTGCTCACCCAGGGAATGGTGATCAAGGAATCTTTGGCCTGCCCCGGACACGGCAAACTCAAGCCCGATCAGATCACCAAAGACAACAAATGCCCGGTCTGCGGGGCGCCGGTCGGAGAGCGGGTGATTCAGGAGGGCAAGCCCTCGGTCCGGGTCTGTATGGGACACGGTTATTTTTATCCGGAAGAAGTGAAAGATCTGAAATGCCCGGTGTGCGGGCTGAAGATTGAGACCGGCCGGAAGGAAAAGATGAGCAAGAGCAAAAAAAACATCGTTGACCCGGAGGAGTTAATTGAGAAATACGGCGCGGACACGGTCCGGCTCTTCTGCCTGTTCGCGGCGCCGCCGGAAAAAGAAATTGACTGGACCGATGAAGGGGTGATGGGCGCGTTCCGGTTTTTGAACCGGATCTGGGCTTTGGTTTACAAGCGCCGGGAAAAAATCAAAGGCTTGGGCAGGGAAGAAAATTATGATTTTCTTTCCGGCGCCGAAGACGAGGCCAGGCTCTGGAGAAAGATCAATACCACGATCCGGGACGCCACCGACCGGCTGGACAAGTGGCTGTTCAATACCGCGATCAGCGCAATGATGGAGCTATACAATGAGCTATCGTCTTTTGACCCGGCCCAAGGCGAGCAGGAAAAAAGAAACGCGCTGGTCAAAAAAGGCATTGAAACTTTGCTTCTGCTCTTGAATCCGTTCACGCCGCATTTGTGCGAGGAACTCTGGAGCGAGCTGGGAAATCAGGACTTATTGGTCAACCGAACCTGGCCGAAGCCGGATCCGCGCGCGCTCTTGGTTGATAAGTTTTTGCTGGTGGTCCAGGTCAACGGCAAGCTCCGCGCGCGCATGGAAGCGGACTGCGGCCTGGGCGAGGAAGAGGCGGTTAAGCTGGCGCTTTCCCATCCGAATGTCCAGGAGCATCTCAAGGGCAAGGAGATCAAGAAGCGGGTTTATGTTCCGGATAAATTGCTCAACCTGGTCGTCGGGTAAGATGAAAGTAATTGAGTTTGAGAAACTGAAAGCCGGAGAGATTTCCCGATCAGCCTTCACCGTCGGCGCCTTTGACGGGGTTCATCTCGGACACCGCGAGATTTTCCGCCGGCTGGTCGCCGGCGCGAGGCAAAAAAAATTGACCCCCCTGGCCATCACTTTCCAGCCTTTGCCCAGAGAGGTCTTCGGCAAAAAGCAGGGCGCCATCGCCATCCTTTCCTCTGAAGAGCGCAAGCGGCGGATAGAATCCTGCGGGATTAAAGCGCTCCTGGTAATCAATTTCACCCGGGCGTTTGCGAAAAAATCCGCGAAGGATTTTATGGATGAGGTTCGGGAAAAGCTCAATCCCGAACTGATGGTGATCGGGCATGATTTCAGGTTTGGAAAAGAAAAGAGCGCGGATGAGAGCTGGATCAAAAAATATTGCGGCCGATTCGGGATGGAACTGAAAGTGGTCAACGCGGTGAGAATAGATGGTCAGCCGGTAAGCTCTTCCCGGATTAGGGCTTTGCTCAAGGCCGGAGAGCTGGAGGCGGTGACGCGGGTTTCAGGAGAGCCGTATCAGTTGGAGGGGGAAGTGGTTGCCGGTCATCATCGCGGGAAGAAAATGGGGGTTGCCACGGCCAACCTGATCTGGAAGAAGGAATTGCTGGTGCCGACCGGGATTTATGTGGCCTGGGCGGGCTTTAACCGGGAGCCCTGGCCCGCGGTGATTAACATTGGATATAGCCCGACTTTTGGAGACAAGCAGTTGGGGATTGAGGCGCATCTGCTCGGTTTTTCCCGCGAGCTTTACGGGAAAAATTTAAGGCTCTCCTTGCTCAAGCGATTGCGGGACGAAATCAAATTTCCCGATGTGCCCGCGCTGACGGATCAGATCAAGAAGGATATTGCCGAGGCCAAAGCCTGGCTGGGGATCAAATGAAAAACTGGAGGCTCGGGCTCGGACTTGCGATCAGCGCCCTCTTCATCTGGTTCGCCCTTCACCAGGTCAAGGACTGGAGCGCCTTTTTCGCCTCCTTCCGGCAGATCAAATACTGGGTCCTGGTTCCCACCTTTTTCGGATATGCGCTGGTGATGCTCTGCCGGGCCGGGCGCTGGCATTACATCATCCGCTCTCAGCTCAAGGTGAAATTCAGCTCCAGCCTGATCGGCCTGATCATTTGTTATATGGCTAACAATATCCTCCCGCTCCGGGCCGGGGAGATCATCCGGTCTCTGGCCGTGTCCAGGAGGGAGAAGCTGGGATTCAGCCCGTTGATGGCCACGGTGGTGGTGGAGCGGATTTTTGACACGCTCGCGATTTTGATCTTTCTGGCTTTAACCCTGATCTGGCTCAAAGTGCCGGAACAGCACCGGGAATTGAATCTGGCCATCCACCAAGGCGGAATCGGGGCGTTGGCCCTGGCCCTGGCCCTTCTCCTATCCCTTTACGGGTTTTATTTTTTCCCGAAACCGGCGCTCAAGTTGGCCGGAGCCGTGTTGAAGCCGTTCGGGAAAAGGATTCGGGAAATCGGTTTGATGGAGCTGGAAAAATTCGGCCAGGGCTTGATCATTTTGGGCCGGCCTTTCAGACTGGTGATGACTCTGCTCTTATCTTTCCTGGTTTGGCTGGTCAACCTTACCCCGATCTGGGCGGTCGGGATCGGGTTCGGAATCAAACTGAGCCTGATCCAGACCCTGTTCCTGCTCGTGCTCGGAGCGTTTGCCGCGGCGATTCCCGCGGCCCCGGGCTTCTGGGGAACCTTCCATTTGATCACTCAAAAAGGAATCGCATTTTTAGGGGTTTTGAACCCGGAGCAGGCCCTATCCTTTGCCATCGTTCTCCATTCGTTTTATTTCTTCCCCACCACCATCGCCGGCTTGATCCTGGCCTGGCGAGAGGGATACACCATCACGGAGCTTGAGCGAAAAGCCGAAGAAGTGGAAAGGAGTAGCGACTAAAGTCGCCTGCACAGAAAGGAGTCGCGCCGGAAGGCGCTCGCACATTCAAATGAGGTTGTCGGGACTTTGAATAAAGGAGATAATTAAATATAATCTATAAAAATGAACGGGGTAAAAAAATGAGTAAATGTTTAAGATTGATTCTGGTGATGGTTTTGGCCTTAGGCCTGGCCGCAGGATGCAAGGGCCGGGGGAAGGGCGAGGTCAAGACCGAGGCGATTTATGTTGAAGGCGCGTATCCGGAGCGCCGGAGTATGGCGGAGACGGTGGAGGTGAGCGGGAACCTGGAGTCGGTGGAAAAGGCGGAGATTTACGCCAAGCAGAGCGGGATCGTGAAAGAGGTTTATGTCCAGCCCGGGGATCAGGTGAAGAAGGATACGCTTCTGGCAAAGATTGAGGACGACGAGATAGCGCTCAGCTATCGGCAGGCGCAAAACAGCTATGATTTGTTGCGGGACAAATACCAGAAGTATGGGGATTTGTTCAAGGATAAGATGGTGAGCGAGCAGGAGTTCAAGGAGATGGAGCGCTCGTATAAGGATGCGGAGAGCAATTATCTGCTCTACCGGCTCCGGTTTGAAAATACGGAATTGCGCTCGCCCATTGACGGAACCGTGGTGGAAAAATCCTGCGAGCCGCACCAGTTCCTGGGTGCAATGGAAAAAGCCTTTACCGTGTCGCGGCTGGATCAATTCCGGGTGAAAATTTATGTGACGGAATCCGCGCTGGAGAAGCTGAAGCCGGACCAGGCGGTTGAGCTCCGGATTGACGCCCTTGACGGGGACACCACCGGGTATCCTCATCAGGGAGCGATCTCAATGATCGGCGCGCAGGTTGACTCCAGTACCGGGACCGCGCCGGCCGAGGTGAAAATTTCAAGCCCGCCCCCGGGCGCCAAGCCGGGAATGTTCACCCGGCTCAAGATCATCACCTCGCTCCGGCCCGATGTCCTGGCGATCCCGAAAAAAGCTTTGGCGCGGGAAGAGCCGGCCGAGGTCTGGGTGATCAAGGGGGACAAGGTGGAACTGAGGCAGATTCAGACGGGGCTGGAAGATGAAACCTACCTGGAGGTGATTCAAGGGATCAGCGCGCAGGAGCAAGTGGTTACCGCGGGGCAGGAAGCCTTAAGCGATAAGAGTCAGATAAAATTGGTTAATTCCGGTTCCAAGCCGAAAACCCCGGAGAGCAAACCGCTCGGGTCGGACACGGCAAAGCCTAAAACCCAGAATCAGGAAAACCATTGAATCTAGCTGAATTTTCCATCAAACGGCCGATCGCCATATTAATGCTGGTGCTCGGCATTATGATCATCGGAATTGTTTCCGCAATGAGAATCCCGTTCAACCTTCTGCCCGAGATCACCTACCCTAAGATCACGATCCGGACCGAATATCCGCATGCGGCTCCGGAGGAAGTTGAGAATCTGGTCACCAAGCCGATTGAGCAGACCGTGGGCATAATTCAGAATGTGGTCAAGCTCAGTTCGGTATCCCGTCCCGGAATGAGCGAGGTCTATGTGGAATTCCGCTGGGGAGTGGATATGGATGTGGTGGTGATGGATGTGCGGGAGAAGCTCCAGTTATTGGAAGGCTTTTTGCCGGAGGATGTCAAGAAGCCTTTGATTTTGAGATACGATCCGAGCACGGACCCGATTATGACCATTGGGGTGGCGGGAAAGGTTGAGCTGGGGGAACTGAGATATTTGACCGAGCGGGAGATAGAGCGGGAGCTGGAGCGGATTGACGGAGTGGCCGCGGTCAAGGTTGAGGGGGGATTTGAGGACGAGATTGCGATTGAGCTGGATGAGTCCCGGCTGGCGAAATTCAATCTCACTCCGGACACGGTGATTGACCGGCTCAAGCGGGAAAACATCAACCTCGCCGGGGGCACTCTGACCGAAGCGGGGGAAGAGCTTTCCGTGCGCGCGCTCAATGAGTTCACCGACTTGCAGGAGATCCGGGATATTGTGATCAGCTCGGGCGGGCCTGAGAACACAGCCGCGAGCTCCATAACCGCCCTGCCCGGAATCGGGTCCCTGGGCGGTATGGGAGGAATCGGCGGGATGATGATGGGCGGATTGAGCGCCCTCTCCGGTCTTTCCAGCCTGATGCCCGGCTTGCTTTCCACCTCCCCGGAAGTCCGGGTCTCGGTTCCGATCCGGCTGGGAGATATTGCCGAGGTAAGAGCGCGGCACAAGGACCGCCAGGAGATCGTGCGGCTCAATGGCAAGGAATGCATCAAGGTCTCAATCTACAAGGAGGGCGACGCCAATATCGTTCAGGTTGCCCGGAATGTCCAGAAGGCGCTGATGAAGATCAAGGATAATCTGCGCGCCGAGCCCTTGACCCGCAAGGAGTCTTTTAAACTCCACTCGCCGCTCAACTGGTTGAAAAAACTTTGCAACTGGACGATCTATCTGTTTTTCAATACCCGTCCCTTTCATCCTTATCAGGCGCCGGCTCATCTGATCAATGACCTGGAGATCGTGACCATTTCGGACCAGAGCCAGTTCATCAAGGACTCTATCTACTCTGTGATCCAGAACTCGCTCTGGGGAGCGATTATCGCGATTCTGGTGTTTTACTTTTTCGTCAGAAATATGCCCAGCACCTGGATTATGGCTCTGGCGATCCCCACCAGCATCATCACCACCTTTAACCTGATGTATTTCACCGGGGTCAGCTTCAATATAATGAGCCTGGCCGGGATCGCGGTCGGGGTCGGGAATGTGGTGGATAACTCCGTCGTGGTTCTGGAGAATATTCTCCGCCACCGGATTAAAAACAAGAATTTGAAGGAAACCGCGATCAAGGCCACCGGCGAAGTCACCGGCGCCATCATTGCCAGCACCATCACCAATTGCATCGTGTTCTTCCCGATCTTTTATGTGGAAGGAATGTTCCGGCAGGCGTTCGGAGACCTTGCCTGGACCGTCACCTTCAGTATGGGCGCCAGCATCTTCGGCGCCTTGCTGTTAGTGCCGATGTTCAGCGTTTTCTTCGGAGACCGGGTCCGGCTTCCGCCCGAACTGATTGACGCGGACCTGGAGGCGGAGGCAAGGGAAGAAGCCCCGCCGCCTCCACCGGGTCCGGTGATCCGGAAGTTCCCGCGCCGGAGCGATTTTGCGGGGGTCCAGGGCCTTTTCCCCTGGTATGTCGCATTCCCGCTCGCGATCGTCGGCTGGCTCTTCGGAGAGGGTTATCGGATCAGCATCTATGTCGCCAGCCGGATTTTCCAGTTGATTTTCCATTATCCGCTTGCCTGGTTTGAAATCTGGTGGAAGTGGACCAAAGTGAAGTATCCCCTCCTGATTGACTATGTCATTCACCGGCCGAACAAGTTTTTCTGGGGCTCTATGGGTTTAATGGTTCTTTCCTTTGTGGGAATGCTCCTGCTTAACCTGGAGCTGTTCCCGGATGTGGACCAGAGCGAATTCCGGGTTCATCTCCGCTTTCCGGTCGGGACCTCTCTTTCCGAGACCGACCGGCGCTCCACCTTGATTGAGAAAGATCTCAGCCAGCTTCCGGGCGCGGACAAGATCGCGAATATTTTTGACACGGTGGGCGGGAGTGTCGCCGGCTCGGCTCTGGAGCAGGAAAAGAGCGAGAACATCGGCGAAATCCTGGTGGGCTTGGTGGATCGGCGGGACCGTAATTTTTCCGACAACACTCTGATGGGAAAAGTTCGGGAGACGCTCAAGCAGAGGGTGAACCTGGATTTCCGTTTTTCCAAGCCCCAGCTTTTGACCTATAAGAATCCGATTGAAATTGAGATCGTGGGCTATAACCTGGGCGACCTTCGGCGCGGAAACGAAATGGCAATGAAGGCTCTGAAACAAATTCCCGGGCTGACCGACCTGGAAAGCTCGGTTAAAGAGGCGAACCCGGAAATCGCCATAAGAATTGACCGGGAACACGCCGCGCATTACGGCTTGAGCCTGAGCCAGGTGGCGGAAATCCTGGACAAGAAGATGAGCGGGAATGTGGCCACCTATTTCCGCGAGCGAGACCGCCAGACCGATATCACGGTGGAAGTGAATGAAAACCAGCGGGCGAATATCCAGGACCTGGCCAATCTGACCATCCCAATCGCCGGCGGGCAATCGGTTCCGCTCTCGGCATTAGCCGAGATCCGCGCCAGCCAGGGTCCGGGCAATATCACCCGGGTGAGCGGTTCGCGGGTCGCCCTGATCACGGCAAACCTCCAGAAGATCAAACTGGGCAAGGCGGTCTCGGAGATCAACAAGCGTCTCGGCAAACTGGAGTTCCCGCGCGGAACCTATTACCGGATCACCGGCCAGAGCGAGGAGATGCGGAAGAGCCTGGGAAGCCTTTATTGGGCGATGCTCCTGGCATTGTTCCTGACTTACATCGTTCTTGCGGCCCAGTTCGGGAGCCTTTTACATCCGTTCGTGATTATGTTCGGAGCGTTTTACTCGCTGGTGGGTTTGACCCTGTTCTTCCTGGTCTTCCGGGTCAGCATCAATGTCTTCAGTTTGATCGGCATCCTGATGATGATCGGGATCTCGGTCAATGACGCCATCGTGATGATCTCCGCGATCAACCTCTACCGGGACCAGGGCGTGGAGCGGATGACCGCGATCATGCAGGCGTGCCAGTTCCGGCTCCGGCCCAACCTGATCACCAGCCTGAACACCATCCTGGGAATGATTCCCATGGCGCTTCCCATCGGCGCCGGCTGGGAATTGCGCCTCCCCATGGCGCTCGCGGTGATCTCCGGTCTGACCGCGTCCACTTTCCTGACCCTGACCGTGGTCCCCGCGGTTTATCTGGTTCTGGACCAGGCCGGGGAAAATGTCTTGAAAGCGCTTCGGGGCAGTCAATGATTCTTTCCGAGTATTCGGTCAAATATAAGGTCGCGGGCCTGATGATCTATGTCAGCCTGGCCGTGCTGGGAATCGTGGCGCTGAAAAAAATTCCGCTGGAATTCCTGCCCAAGATGGAGATGCCGTTCGTGGATGTGATCGTGAACTATCCCGGGTCCAGCCCGGCGGAGATCTGCGAGAACATTGCGGAGAAGATTGAGGAAGAGATTAGCACCATGCACGGGATCAAAAAGATAGAAACCCATTGCCGGGAGGGGAACGCGGAGATCGGGGTTCAACTGAACAGCGACGCCAATTCGGAGTATCAGGCGTTGGAGGTTCGGGAGCGGATTGAGCGGATCAAGGACCAATTGCCCTCGGACCTGCCTCCGATCATCGTGGCGAAATTTGACACGGACCAGTTCCCGATCATCTTCGCCTCGGTGGGGATGCCCCCGGGGGTGGAGCATTACAGCGAATTATTGGAGCCGATGATCATTCGTCCGCTCAAGACGGTGGAAGGGGTGGCGGATGTCCAGTTTTTCGGTATAGAGGAAAAGCGGGTCAAGGTGGAGATTGACCAGGATTTGCTCAACGCCTATCACATCAACATTATAGAAGTCTATGGCAAGCTGGTCGCCAATAACCTGAATATGAGCCTGGGATCAATTGAGCATCTGGGGAAAAATTATTCGGTCCGGATCATCGGCGAGTTCAGCCGGATCAATGAAATCAGGAATCTGAGATTGCGGGACGACCTGGTCCTTTCCGATGTCGCCAAGGTGGACATTGAGTATGTCCGGCCGATCTTCCGGGGGAGGGTCAACGGCAAGCCCGCGCCCTTGATGCTGATCCAGAAAGAGGCCGGCGCCAACACGGTCCAGGTCAGCAACCAGGTGATGGCGAAAATCCAGGAGATCACCAAGGATCCTCAACTGAAAGGCGCCGAAGTCAGGGTCTGGTTCAACCAGGCCAATGAGATCAACCGGGCGGTTCATAGCCTGAAAAGCTCGGGCCTGATGGGCGCTTTACTCGCTTTTTTTGTGCTCTGGATTTTTGTCAAGGATTTCCGGGCAACCTTCATCATCTCCCTTTCCATCCCGGCCAGCCTCCTGATCACGCTCTCGCTGATGTATTTTATGGGCTATACCTTTAATGTGATCTCTATGAGCGGATTGGTGATGGGGATCGGGATGCTGGTGGATAATGCCATCGTGGTGATGGAAGCGATTTACGCCCGGTTTGAAAAAGGACACGACCGGAACCAGGCCGCGATTCACGGCACCGACGAAGTGGGACTGGCGATCAGCGCCAGCACCACCACCACTATGATCGTTTTCCTGCCCCTGATTTTCTCCAAGCACAGGGAAGTCTCGGTTTTGATGGGTCAACTCGGAGTGGTCACGGTCATCTCCATCGGCTCCAGCCTGCTGGTCAGCCTGACCCTGATCCCGCTCTTAGCCAGCCTGTTAATCACGGGCAAGAAAGACTGGCGAGCCAAATGGTTCCAGCGGGTGGAAGACAAAACCATCGTCTGGCTGGAGTGGTTCCTCACCCATCGGGCAAAAGTACTTTTGCCCCTGGCCGGAGTTTTTGCCCTCACCCTGTCTTTCTTCTTCGTTCCCCAGATTATTGAGAAGGAATCGGTTCCCAAAGCGATGATGCGGATTCTTCAGATCCGGCTGGTGTTTGAGCAGAAGCCGAGCGACGATGAACTGGAACAAAGAATCTCGGCTCTGGAGGATATTTTTCTCAAACATAAAGACGAGTGGGAGTTGGACGCGGTCAACTATGTGATTATGCCGGCTTTTACCCGGGTGAGCCTGGTTTTGCGGGAAAAGCCCATGCCCACCATCACGGTTGACGATCTTCAGGAAAAAGCCAAGGCATTGCTGGAAAAAGAAGTCCATTGGCCCGGGGTTTCTTTCCAGTTTGAGACCATGAATATGGGCGGGCCGGAAATGGGCGCCAGCCCGACCACGATCAAGGTCAAGGGAGACGATCCGGACCAGGTCTATTATTTTGCCGAGGGCATCCGCAAGCGGCTTCTGGGATTGCCCTCAATCAAGGATATCGGCGAACTGGAAAAGGAGGGTCAGCGGGAAGTCCATGTGGAGATTGACCGGGAGCTGGCGCAAAAATACGGGTTTGATCCGAGCCAGGTGGCGTTTTCCGTTGCCTATATGTTCCGGGGAGCCTCGGTCGGGAAATTCACCAGCGCGGACCGCCAGCTTGATCTTTATTTCCAGCTCAAGGAAGCGGACCGGAAGACCCTGGATCAGCTTCAGGACACCGCGATTTACAATCTGGAGGGCAAGCAGATTCCACTTAAGAATATCGCCACTTTCCGGATCAAGGGGATTCCGGAAAAAGTCCTGCGCGAGAACCGGAGGTTCACGGTCAGGATTCCGGTTTATCCCAAGGTGCGGGACTTGGGCCAGGTGCGGGATCAGGCGCTGGCGCGGCTCAAGGATTTTCACCTGCCCAAGGGATATATCTGGGTGATGGGCGAGGAGTATCAGGATATGATCAACATGCTTTACGATCTTCTGGAGAGCGTGCTCTTAGCCACTATCCTGGTCTTTATCGTGATGACCGCGCAGTTTGAATCCTTCCTGCTTCCCTTCGTGATTATGTTTGAAATCCCGCTTGCCACCATCGGGGTCTCGCTCGCGCTGACTTTAACCAGAAGCACTTTTAATATTCTCTCCGGAGCGGGATGCCTGGTGCTGATCGGCGTGGTGGTCAACAACGCGATCGTGTTGATCAGCCATGTTAACAACCTGCGCAAGCAGGGACTCAATGACCACGACAGCCTGATCCAGGGCTCGCGCGACCGGATGCGGCCCATTGCCATGACCTCCCTGACCACCATCCTCGGCGTCCTGCCCTTGGCGATCGGATTGAACGACTCCACCCGCATGGTCTATTCCCCGCTCGCCATCGCGGTAATGGGCGGAATGATCGTCAGCACTTTCTTCACCCCCCTGATCATCCCGGTGATTTATTCCCTCACCGATTCCATCCGGGACGGACTCCTCCAGATCCAGACCTATTTGCGAAAAGCCTGAAATGAAGCCCGGGCCGGTCAAACTGATTCTTCTGGCTTGCAACTTGCTCATGGCGCTTCTGCTCAGCTTATATTTCTTAAGCCCGGCTCCTAAGGCCTTTCCCGTGGATGACGCCTATATTCATCTCTGCTACGCGAAAAATTTGGCCGCCGGATCCGGCTTTGCCTTTAATCCCCGCGAGCCCGGCTTCGGCACTTCCAGCCCGCTCTGGGTGTTGATCCTGGCTCCCTGGATCAATTGGGTGGAACCACATCGGCTCGTCTTTATTATTTCCTTTTTATCGCTCTGGATGATCCTGTATTTTTCATCGCTCATTATTTCCCGCACTTTGGAAAAAACCGGGACCGCCCGGCTGAACCGCTATCTGTTTTCTTTGATCCCTTCCCTGTTCCTGGTATCGTTCGGGAACTTTCTCTGGATAATTTACTCCGGGATGGAAACCGGACTTATGCTCACGCTGGTCCTGGCGTCGGTTTATTTTTTGATCCGGGAAAAACCCGCCGGGCCGGGATACCTCCTGCTCGGCTTGGCTGGCTTGTGCCGGTTTGAGACGATCTTGCTGGTTCCCTTGGTTTTGAGCTGGCAATTATTTTATCTGCCGGCAAAAAAGAAAATAGTTTTCGGAATCTTGGTTTCCCTCCTGATCCCGCTTGCCTTTCAATTATGGGCATACTTCCGGCTGGGAAGCTTTTTCCCCACCACCCGCGCCGGCAAGCTCGCCAGCAATCTGTTCAATTCCGGACTTTCCCTTAAAGGCGGCTGGATCTTTCTTGCCCGGCATCTTCATTATCTCTGGATCACCCAGCCGGAAACAATTTTTGCCATTGCCTTGGTGTTGATCGGATTCACAATTCTGATTTCCCGCAAGGAATTTAAATTTGAGATCGGTCCCGTGGAAATTGTGGGAGCCTCGGCAATCTTGATCTTCATCTATCACGACCAGTTCTTCCGGAGCACGGCGATGCTCACGCCCTATCATAATTTGCGCTACCAGGTTTTATTTTTCCCGGCCCTGGCTCTGGGATTGACCGGAATCTGGACAAAGTTGTTTAGGCAGACAACCGCAAAGCCGGCGCGGGTGGCGGCAACCGTGATTTTGCTTTTTTTCCTGAATCTCTCTTTTTATCGGCTCCGAGACTGGCGTCAGCTTTATCTTGGTCAATCGCGTCATATTCAGGAGGTTCACCAAAAAACCGCGGAATGGACCAAGGCAAATCTGCCCGCGAGCGCCAGGATCGCCTGCTTTGACATCGGCTCGCTGAAATTTATCTCGGAAAGATATGTCATTGACCTGGGCGGGCTGACGGATCCCGGGATTGATCCTTATTTCAAAAATAAGAATCTGGGAGAATATCTGAAAAAGAAAAACGCCACTCATTACATTGAGCTGGGCACGCCCGGGTCCGAGCGGATGCTGGGGGTTAGAAAGGACGAGGGAAGACTTTATCAGCTGGCGCCGTTGGCATATTTTTCCGGACAAAGGATCCGGGAGCCGGTGCTTCTCCATTCGTGGGAAATGAAAATTTTTGAAATCAACTGGATTGGGGAATAGAAAGGAAAAATGTTTGCTGATTGGGAAAGGGCAGGGAAATGTGGAAAAATCTTCTTATTCTGGGGTCCGGGATTTTACTGGCAATGAATCCAGTTTCAGCTGATCAAAGTAAGCTGGAGCCGGCCGAGGTCATCATCGGCCTGGGCTATGGCCCGGCGAAAAGCAAAAAAGGCGAGCCCAAAGCCGAGCTGAAAAGAAGGGTGGACAAGGCGGTTGAGCTTTATCAAGCCGGCCTGGCGCCTTATATTATTTTCACCGGCGCGGATACCGGGGCCGGATGCGAGTCAGAGGTGATGAAGGAGTTGGCGGTCAAGCAGGGGGTTCCGGAAGAAAAAATCATTACCGAAACCAAAGCCACTGACACCATTACCAATGCCCGGTATTCGGTGGAAATAATGAAAAGCCGGGGCTGGAACTCCGCGCTTCTGGTGTCCAATCCCTATCATTTGAAACGCGCCCGGTCCTTGTTTGAAGCCAGCCCGGGAATCCAGGTCCAGCTTGCGCCCTGCGCCACTCCGGCAAATCCCTTCTATCATATTGTTAGTTTCAGCTATGAATTTCTCGCCCGCACCCATTACTTATTTATTAATGCCCGGGAAAAGGCAAAGGTGGAATAAAATTCCAAAGAAGCGGATCAGGGCTTTTTCCCTTTTAATTCCTGATCCAGAAAGTCCCCAATCACCAAAAAGGCCTCCTGGGCCGGCCGGGAGAAGCCGGCATTGATAAATCCGTGCTCGGCGTTTTCAACCGGGTAAAATCGGCATTTGATTCCGGTCTGATCCAGCCGTTGCTTGAATTCCAGCGAATCAGGAAGGTACCGGTCATTTTCTCCGGCCAGGATCAGGATCGCGGGAGTCTTTTCCGGAGAGAGATAGCTGACCGGAGAAGCCTTGAGATAGCGCTCGGGAAAAAGGGTCTGGGGACCGCGCAGATAACTCATCACATAGGCGATGTTGGGATCATCCATTGAATCAAAGCGGGTGAGATCATACACCCCGTAGATCAGCACGCCGGCTTTAACCGAAGCGTCCCGGCCGGCGGAATTATAGCTCGGCTCAAAGCCCGCATAATCAGACGCGAACGCGACCATGGCCGAGAGGTTGGCCCCGGCGCTGTCTCCCATCACCGCGACCAGGTTGGGATCCCCCTGGTAATCGCGGCCGTGGTCTTTGGCCCAGATCACCGCGCCCAGGCAATCATTGACCTGGGCCGGGAACCGATGAACCGGCGCGAGCCGATAGTTGATGTTGAAGATGACAAATCCCCGTTTGGCCAGATACCGGCACAAGCCCTCATCCATTTCTTTGCTCCCAAAGGTCCAGCCCCCGCCGTGAATATTGACGATGATCGGATACGACCCCTCCACCCGGGGCCAGAACGCGTCCAGATACAGCCGCTCAATACCCACCTTGGCCCAGAGCACATTTCTCCGGACATTGATCCCGGAATTGAAGCCGCTGATCGGCCTCACAAGCTCCCCCAGATCAGGGACCAAGCCCCGGGTCCGGCCCGACTCCGGCTGTGCGGCAGAAAAGCTGAACAAGATTACTAAGATGACGGCTGATCTATTTATCCTCAGTTTGCCCATCTGGTTTTCCTCATTTGGATTCCCTGACTTTACCCCCCCAAAATTTCCCGCGAGGAAACTTCCCGGCCGGCCAGGTTCTGAATTTATTATAGGACAATTTGGTTTGAAAAAAAGCCGATTTCTTTTCCCCAAAAATCAAGACTGCTTAAAGCTGATGATGGCTAAAATCAGGGTGGCGCTCATTTGGAAACTGAAATGGTTGAAATTTGATGAAGAAATGGATTTGCGCCCCGCGGCGCGGGGCGCTTTGGAATGCGGTGCCCGCGGCACCGCTTTCTGCCCGAACCTCCGGGTAGAAGCTTGATTGGTGAGCATCATTACCAGCCCGCGGTGGCGCCGCGGAATTTGAAAGAGCCATCATTCATCCTTCGTCCTGTCACTACTGACAGGACTACGGAGAACGGAAGCCGCCGCACTCCAAAAAATCTGTTACACGGCCCGGTTTAAAATTCGCTTGACAAAGTTTCCGGAATCTGAAACAATCTATCCATATACTATTGAGAGGCTTTCAGCAAGAGGAGAGCGGATGCTATTTAAAGCAGTAATTTGGAATGAATAGTATTGACCCTTCCTTTCAAGCTTCAGCCCTTAGATCCTCGGTTTTTGGTAATGCGGGCAAACAACTTCTAAACAAAGAGGAGGGAGGCAAAATGAAAAAAGAAAACATCTTGTTTATTTTGGGAGTCCTGGTCATTATGATTTTGACCGCGCTGGTCTTCAGCTTCAGCGGCTGCAATGAAAAGGACAGCGATGAATCCGCTCTTTCAGATGCCAATGGAGAAATTTCCGATTATGAGGGATACCAGAGCTTTGCCAGCGCAGGACTTAAAACTTCTATCAGTAAAACCGTCCGCCCGCCTCAACTCTCGGACTCAACCACGGTAACCATTGGATTCAAATGCAATAATGCTCCCTGCAAATTCAAGTGCAAGCTGGACTTGGACCCCTGGCAAAAATGTAAATCGCCAATTATTTATACCGCATTGGGGGATGGCAGTCATACCTTCAGGGTCAAAGCCACGGATAAATCCGGCAACACAAGTCGTCCGGCAAAATACACCTGGCACACGGTCATAATGTATCTTACCCCGGATGATCCCAACAAGATCGTCACAGACTCGAACGGAAACGAGATTGCCTCCAATAAAATCATCATAAGCTTCCAGGATAGCGTCACCCAAACTGATATTGACGCCATCGTTTCCTCCTTGAACGGCACGATCACCGGATTCATCCCCCAGATCGGGTTCTACGAGGTGGAAGTCCCAACCACCACCGCAACTGAAATCGAGAATTTGATCACCACCCTGCTGACCAATCCCCTGGTCAAAACCGCGGAAAAGGATTTTGTCGGAACCATTGATGGCTCCACCGACTTGACCGATATAGAGAAAAGGATCAATGATGGCACAGTCAATGTCTGGGGATTCAAGCAAATCCATGCCGATGACGCCTTTGCCTGCATCCGGCAAAAGAAGATACCCTTAACCCCTCCGATTATCGCGATTCTGGATAACAGTTTTGTAAAACATCCTGAGATATCCTCAAAAATAGTCAGCGGTTCCATGGATTATGCCGATGCCGATGATCATCCTGATTATCAGCCGGACGCGCCCCTTCAAACCATAGATTATTATATGCATGGCACCTGGGTGGCCGGGATCGCAGCCGCGGCCAACAACGGTGAGGGGATTAATGGCATGTCCTATCCCTCCCGGCTCTTGCTGATGAAAGTATTTACTTCCAAGATTCCACCGCCGGGCTATTTTGGTCCGCCCACTGATGCCAATAGCGATGGTGACTACTTAGATTCAGGCGATAATTATGACGGCGATACCATATCCAATTCCAAGGATACGCAACACCCTTTTGGGATTGGAACCCCAAATCAGGTTTTTCTATATAAGCTTGCCGGCGCCATATATTCCGCCGCGTTTCTGGAGGGAGTAAAGGTAATCAATTTGAGTTTAGGAGGCTATCATAATAATCCGAGCGACGACGATGCCGTAGCTTATCTTCAAACCGCGATAAATTTTGTGCATGATGTATATGGAGTAACGATCGTCGCCTCCGCGGGCAATGATGGAATTGACGCCTCCCGTCATATCCCCAGTTCATTGGACAATGTTATCGCAGTAGGTGCTACCGATCAGTCTGGGGAACGGCTCTCGTGGTCTAATTTTGGCCCTACGGTTGATCTATATGCGCCGGGAGATAAGATCTGGAGCTTGAATGCAAATCGGGACGGCGTAGTTCCGCAGGCGGTTATGAATATGTTCGACCAGCAGGTGCCTGAGAGTGAACTGGTATATGGCGGCGGGACTTCCATAGCCACTCCCTTTGTCTCCGGCCTGGCCGGGTTATTGAAATCAATAGACCCTGGTTTATCGCCTTCAGACATAGAAGGGATTCTTGAAAATACCGCAAATGGTAAAAGAATAAATGCCCTGAAAGCGGTTGAAGAGGTAAGTGGAGAAATTTGTTGTTTTAGTTATTGTCCTGAACCGGGCTCAGCAGATGATGAAGAGGTTTTCTTTCCAGACCCTGGCCTGGAAGCCGTGATCCGGGCAAAAATTTCAAAGCCATCAGGAAAAATTTATAAGTCTGATGTATGTAAAATAGCTGAGTTGGATGGTGGAGGGATCACAAACCTCGCTGGCATTGAGAATTTAACTGCTTTAAGATTTCTCGACATAGGGCATGGCTCAATCAGCAACCTCAAACCCCTGGCTTGTTTGACCAATTTAACCGAGCTAGATTTGGAGCATAACTCAATCAGCGACATCTCTCCCCTGGCTGGATTGACCAATTTAAATTGGCTATGCTTAAATGAGAACCAAATCAGCGACATCTCGCCTCTGGCTGGATTGACCAATTTAACCGATCTACATTTGTGGTATAACTCAATCAGCGACATCTCTCCCTTGGCTGGATTAACCAAGTTAAGCTACCTAGATTTGTATCATAACTCAATCAGCGACATTACGCCTTTGGTTAAAAATCCAGGTTTAGGGAGCGGGGACCACATTGAGCTTGGTGCAAATCCTTTTGACTGGGATTCTTGCTGTATTGACATTCCGGCCCTTGGAAGCAGAGGAGTAGATATAGTTATAGATTTCTATGATTGTGGTATAGAAGGTGATATTTGTTGGTAGAATAGATGAATGCTGTCCGTGAGCGGTAGAAAGCCGATAGGTTGATAAGTTTATAAGTTGATAATGGGGAATTGGGGGGGTCTGCGACATAAAAGTGGGTTTTATGCTGCTCGTTGCTCCCAATAGTCTTCCATCCGGCCCGAGAGGTGACAACAGCGGAGGGCGATGATCGCAT
>Ga0315277_10003494_pt1 | contig 21276 bp, 15 predicted proteins | sample YL17G05_15_MG_FD_203695 | JGI IMG/M metagenome (GOLD analysis project Ga0315277, IMG submission 203695) | Sediment microbial communities from Yellowstone Lake, YNP, Wyoming, USA - YL17G05_15 | ecosystem: Environmental > Aquatic > Freshwater > Lake > Sediment | place: USA: Wyoming | collected...
ATTTCGTCATGCTCCTAAATTTACAGCATACTAGACTACTTGTAAATGTTATTTATTTACGCCGCCTAACTACCGATTTTACGATCCCAACCTGGGCTGAAAGGAATCCTTGGTGATCTTTGGCGTCTTTGAGCCTTTGCGGTGGCTTTTTATAACCCCACAGCAAAGACGCAGAGGCGCGAAGATTCACAAAGGCTCGTCTGGCGCAGACCGGGCCGTTCAGGCGGTCCTTTCAGGAGTCAAGTGCATAGCGCCATTTCGTTATTGACAAGCCCCGCAGCCGCCAAACCAGAGATTATCGCAGCGTGAAAAAGCAGCAAAGCTTTATCTTGACTTCCTCCTGCTCGAAGCCGAAGAAATTCGCGGACCATGCAGCCAGTGAACCGGCCTGCCTCAAAGAGCGCCACCGATCGCGCCCGAGTTAGGGGAAGAATGCTGGAGACTGGGGTCACTGCAGTCGAATATCTCCTATCAGATCCGCGTAGATAGGGACCCCAAATCAACGTTGCGAATAATTCGTCTATCAAACATGACACTCTCTTCTGCGCCATTCGTCATCATAGGCGGGCGAAGACGATATGTTAAAAGCCGAGGAACTCGGCGCATTACGGTGACTGGCCGGCAGGGTGAAAAGCTGCCATTCAAGTTTGTCCCGGTGCCACTACCGCTGGAAATGGAGGCACGAGCAGAAGATGACAGCCCGTTCAAAATGTACTTGAATGGGACAATTGCGGGACGCGTAGCCCCGGATGGCTCGATTCAAGTGGCGCTGCAATCGCAGCGATCCCATCAGTTTCCAGATGGAACGGGGGGTTCGCGCGATGGTACGAAGAGATTTAGGCGCCTCCGGGTTTGGAGTGGGTGACCACTATATGTTGTGGTTCATCCCGTAGCGGCCAAACACCACGGCGCGCAGCAGGTGTCAAGGGCGGCGTAGTCGCCGAGCAAGGCGAGGGAACCCTTGACACCAGCGAGCACCGTGGCCAGATGGCCGCGCGATGAACCACAGATCCTTTCCCTTGTTCTTGGGAGAGTGGTCAACCACAACATGTTGGGGCTACCTACTCCAAACCCGGAAGGGCCGAAATTTATAGTGAAGGCGGTGAGACGGTTGTCGTGGAGCTGCCATCCGAGAGTGGATACTCGGTGTGGCGAGCCGCTGCCGCTACCAAAGTAAACAATCCTCGAGACGGCGTCTGCCTCCTCGATGATGGCTGGGTACGAGTCGACCTGGAACAACATCTTGCTGGCGCAAAAACGATGGAATACCATGGCCCAAGGTGGACACCGAGGACGGCAGGATACGGCTGCCCGTGTCTAGTCAACCGATGAGTCTTCATTTGACTCTCACGCCATAACTGAACGGAGCAATCTTAAGCCTTCATGAGGTAGACCGATGCCTGGACAGCTCTTGCACAAGCTTACGTTCTTTTCTTTGCTTTGCCTCACAACACTTGTTGCAGCTCAAACGCCTCAAAGGACATTTACCCGAGCTGATATCCTTCGTGGCGGCTATGGGCCCTATCGCGCCAACAACGACCTACTTTCGTACAACCTCGACGTTCGCGTTGACCCTGAGAAGAAGTTCATCAGCGGGAAGAACACGATTCGTTTCAAGATGCTGAAGGATGACTCGCGAATCCAACTCGACCTGTATGCCAACATGAACATTGACAAGATCCTGCTCGGCTCAACCCAACTGAAATACGAGCGGGAATTCAATGCCGTGTTCGTGGATTTTCCCCGGACGCTCAAGAAAAACTCCGTTTACTCGATCGATTTCTATTACTCCGGCAATCCGACGGAGACCGGACGGTTCGGCGGCATAACCTTCAAGAAGGATCCTTCCGGCCATCCTTGGATCAATACCGCCTGTCAGGGAGTCGGTGCAAGCGTCTGGTGGCCGAACAAGGACCAGCAGCGTGATGAAGTGGAGAATATGCGCCTCAGCGTAGAGATTCCCGGCACCCTCGTGGACGTGTCCAACGGACGGTTCCTGGGCAAAACCGACCTCGGTGACGGATACACACGGTACGACTGGCTCATTCACTATCCCATCAATAACTACTGCGTTTCGCTGAATATCGGGAACTACGTCCACTTTAGCGGCCGGCTTGACGATCTGACGCTCGATTTCTATTGTCTGCCGGCGAATCTGGAAAAGGCCAAGCGGCAATTCGTGCAGGCAAAATCGATGCTCCAGTGCTATCAGAAATTCTTCGGCGAGTACCCGTTCAAGAAGGATGGCTATAAGCTGATTGAAGTTCCTTACTCCGGAATGGAGCATCAAAGCGCCGTCACGTATGGAAACCATTTTGCGAACGGATATCTCGAACGGGATTGGACCGGCGTCGGCGTCAGTATGAAGTTCGACTTCATCATCATTCACGAAAGCGCGCACGAATGGTTTGGTAACAGCATAACGGCGAGTGATGTCTCTGATGCGTGGATCCACGAGGGTTGGGGCACCTACGCTGAGTGTGTGTATGTCGAATGCATGTTCGGCCGGGAAGACGCCCTGAAGTATATAAACGGCTATAAGGCGAAGATCAGAAACCGGGAGCCGATTATCGGGCCGGCCGGTGTTAATAACTGGCCGACGCAGGACATGTACTTCAAGGGCGCGCTTTTCCTCAACACCCTTCGTAGCGTGATCGATGATAACGCTCGCTGGTGGAAGCTAGTGCGCGATTACTACGGCCACTTCAAATACAGGAATATCATGACGGAAGATGTGGTGAAGTTTTTCAACGAGAGAACCAAAAAGAACCTCACTCCAATTTTCGACCAATACCTCCGGCACAACAACATCCCGGCGCTCGAATTACAGTTTCAAGAGAGCGACGGCAGCGTCTCCTACCGCTGGAAAGCTGACGTGAAGGAGTTTGCCATGCCTGTGAAAGTTGGAAGAAGGGATAATTGGCAGCTCATCGAGCCCACAACGGAATGGAAGACGATGAAATTGGGAGTGAAGAAGGACGATTTTGAAGTGGCAACCGACCTATATTACATTAATGTGACTAAGAAGTAGGTAAATACAGCGAAAGGCGATTTCCAAACGGGCAGGGAAGGGGAAACCTTGGACACAGCCAGAGAGGATCCTGTACCGTGGTCAGATTCGGAACACCGAGGAGCCAAATGAAAAACAGGAGGTCTATTGCTGCCGTATTCGCGGTAATCGTGGCCGTCAACGCCGCGGCCCAAATCAGGCCGAAGCTCACGGCCAACGATCTGAAAGCCGACGTTTCCTTTCTCGCCTCCGACACGCTGCAGGGTCGGGGCACGCCGTCTCCGGGCCTTGACGTCGCGGCCGAATACATCGCCGCGCAATTCCGGCGCGCGGGTTTGGAGCCCGCGGGCAACGACGGCTATTTCCAGACGGCGGACTATCGGTCCGTCACGCCGAACCTGGACGGTCTGGAATTGACGTTTGAAACCGGCGGAAGCGCACTCAAGGTCGACAAGGTGGCAATGTCCTTGCAGGAACCGGTGGCTGTGGACCTCAGCGGCGCACCCGTCCTCAAAGTCGCGCTAAGCGACCCGGCGGCTCTAGACGCCATGACGCCGGAGCAGACGCGCGGCAAGGTGCTGCTCGTCGAACTTCGCGAGGCCGGTGGTGCGGCATTTATGGCGCTGCGGCGCATTCCGGCCGCCGTCGCCAAGCTCGAACCCGCTCTCGTGATCGTGATCCGTGCGGGCGCGATGGGAATCAATGCAAGGGCGCGCTTGCGTGACGCTTCCGCGCCGGCTTCCAAAGTACCCATCCTCGTGGTGTGGGATGCGGCGATCCGGGCTGCGGTGAGCGCCGCCAGAGATGCGAAGGTCACGGCGCATATTCCCGCGCCCACCGTACAGCCCGTGAAGCTCCGCAACGTGATCGGCATCCTGCGCGGCTCGGACCCGGCGCTCAAAGACACCTATGTGGTGGTCTCGGCGCACTACGATCACCTGGGAATGCGCGACACGGGCGAAGGCGACCGGATTTTCAACGGCGCTAACGACGACGCAAGCGGCACGGCCTCGGTGATTGAGACCGCCAACGCGGTTGCTGCGCTCGCGGAGAAACCGAAGCGCAGCGTGGTGTTCATGACCTTCTTTGGTGAGGAAGTTGGCGAACTGGGTTCGCGGTATTATTGCCAGCACCCAGTCTTCCCGCTGGCCAAAACCATCGCCGATATCAATCTCGAACAGCTTGGCCGCACCGATGACACCGAGGGTTCGCGGCTGCTGCAGTTCAATCTCACGGGCTTTGATTACACCAATATTGCCACGGTCTTCAGCAAAGCCGGCAACGAAATCGGCATTAAAGTCATGAAGCACGAAAAGAACAGCGATGTCTATTTCGGTGCCAGCGATAATGCCGCTTTTGCGGAAGCGGGAGTCCCCTCGACCACGATATCGGTCAGCTACATGTTCCCGGACTATCACAGGGTCAGCGATGAATGGCCCAAGCTCGACTACGAGAACATGGCCAAAGTTGATGGTGCCATCGCACTAGGCCTCTTCCGGATAGCCGACAGCGCCGAGGTGCCGCAGTGGAACAGGGACAATCCCAGGACGGCGCGCTACATCCAGGAGCGCGAGAAGCAGGGGAGATAGGATAGCGTCCCTGCGGATAGGCCGAATTGGGCCCTCTCTCGCGGCCTGCTACCTCAGCCAGGCATCATCGAACATAGTCGAACATAGCGCGATGTAAAAACGACGTGCGCGCAAATCTATGCGTTCCTCGCCAGCCGATGGAATTGCAGGACGACACCATCTTGATGGACGAGGAGTCTTGAATTCTGTGAGGTCTGATGATGACGGCCGGGATATTGGCAGTCTCTCACCGAATCAAAAGAGGCACTTGAAGGCAAGAACGAACGGAGCTGCAACAATGACAACAACAATCAGGACCAGAAGCAGAATGGGAATAGACACCAAGAGGAGAGGAACCACCGTCGCCGCGAACACCAGCCCAAGGATGAGGAGGGGTATGCCGATCAGCAAAGCCAGCAGGAGCTTGACTATGCCGAGGCCGATCTTGAAGGGAACAATCAACAGGGCAATCAAGGCCTTTACGACGAGCACGATCGCCCCAACGATCAAAAGGACGAACAAAAACCCGCCAAGCTCGACCATCGATTTCTCTCCTAGATTCTTGCCTTATAAGTACGAATTCAAGCTCCACAAGGTTCACTCCGCCAGCGCCTCTATCTGCGTTTTCTTGGCGCAGGTGCCGATGCCAGCTGCCCGACGATATCCATAACTAGGCGCGAGGAGTTTTGCGCAGCCACCGGGAAGAAGAGGTTCGAATCCTTGCGGGCATTGGCATCAGCGCTATCGGTGATGCTGCGTATCACGAGGCATGGCACACCGAGCTCCCGGCAGACCTGGGCCACGGCTGCGCCCTCCATCTCCACAGCGTCGGCGTTGAGTGCCTTCCGCAACTCCTCTTTCTTAGCGGGAGAGGCTACGAAGACATCGCCGGTGGCAACGATTCCTTTGATGATCTTGGGAGTTCTCTGCCCTTCGCTGGTTTGAATTTTCTCCAGCTCGACGCGCTTGCGCGCCACTTCCGCCAGCCCAAGCAGCTCCGGATCGGCGTCGAGAAAGACGGGATTAGGCTTCCAGTCGACAGGATTCCGCATTCCTCGCCGCTGGATGCCTTCAGGCGTAAGCGTGCCCAGATCGTGCTGAACAGTCTTTTCTCCGATCACTATGTCGCCCGGGTGGAGGTCCGGATTGACGGCACCGGCGATTCCCGAATAGAGAACCTCACTGGGTCTGAAGTGGTCAATGAGCAAGGTGGCCGACATGGCCGCGTTTACCTTCCCGACGCCGCTCGAGGCCACCACAACCCTGCGACCCATCAGCTTCCCTGTGACAAAGCGGATGCCCAGTATTGTCTGCGGCTGCGCATCGGTGAGCGCTTGCTCAAGAATCGCCACTTCGTCGCTGAATGCGCCCAGTATGCCGGTGATGGGAGCTTGCGGTTGCGCCCTCGTGCTCGCACGGCCGGGTGAGAGGACCACCAGGACGAGCGCCATTGCTGCAATATGCAAGTTCATGGAATTCATGGGGCACTCCTAATGCAATAAAGCCGGAGTGACGGTCCGGCAAAACATCTCCACGTGCCGCCGACAGCATTCGAAGCAAGACCTATGCGGCTTCCGAGTGTGATAACGCGGCGGTCGACCCCTTCATTATCTCACGGATTGTAACCCTTTTGGCTCCTGGGCAACTTGAGGATCAAGCAGGAAGTCATGCGCGGCGAGAGTGTTTGGGGGCTGCATTGCATAAGGCGGCTGGCACGCGGGATCATGCGAGAGAGTTTTCATGTGGGAAATATGGGGATGCCTCGCAATTAACCGGTCCTGTCCTTCGGGGCCACGCTCTTTGCGCGACGATAAATGGCGGTAAGCTTGTGAGGCGTCCTCCTATGTTCACTCTCGAGCTTTTTTCCTGAAATGGTCTGATTTAAGATGCGGGAATCGGAAGGTCTCATTCCATTTGAGAGGGGGAGCGACGATGGTCTCATTCCGCAGCCACACGTCAATCGCTTCGAGTCTATTGATTCTCCTTTGCATGGGCGGTCTTGGAAGACAGCAATCCCCGCAGCTGGACGGTCCAGCGTACAACGTGAAGGTGCACTATACAAAGCGGGAGTACATGATCCCGATGCGGGACGACATCAAGCTCTTCACGATTGTCTACTCCCCGAAAGACGCCTCGCAAAAGTACCCAATCCTCATCTCACGAACTGCCTACGGCATTCCCCCCTATGGTCCCAACGAGTACAAAAGCGTGATCGACCCCAACAATGATTTTGCGAAGGAGGGATACATAGTCGTTTATCAGGACACGCGAGGAAAGTTCAAATCCGAGGGGGAGTTCATTCACCACCGCCCGATCCTAAAAGGACCTAACCAGACCAACGAAAGCACCGACACCTATGACACAATAGACTGGCTCGTAAAAAACATTCCGAACAACAACGGAAGGGTCGGGCAGTGGGGAATCTCCTGGGGAGGCTGGGAAGTCTCTCAAGGAATGATTGATGCGCATCCCGCTCTGAAAGCCTCCTCGCCGCAGTCTCCACCCCAGGATCAATTTCTCGGTGATGACCATCACTCCGGCGGCGCGTTTCAATTGATGTACGCCTTCGCATGGATGTCCGGAAATGCCCGTGCTCGCTCCGCTCCCACCGACAAACCCCCTGGACCTTTCGACTACGGTACGCCGGACGGGTACGATTTTTTCCTGCGCCTGGGTGCTGCTGCGAATGCGAGAAAGTTCTTCCAGGATGAGGTGCCTACCTGGAATGACTACATGATCCACGGCACCTATGATGAGTACTGGCAGTCGCGCAATGTCCCCAAAGACCTGAAGAACATCAACCATCCTGTCCTAATTGTCGCCGGATGGTTCGATGCCCAGGATTTCTACGGACCGTTCCGGATGTATCATGCGATGGAGCAGAACAATCCGAACAACAAGACCTACTTTGTGATAGGCCCATGGCTGCACGGCGGCTATGCGCGCATGGACGGCGACAGCCTGGGCAACATCTCCTTCGGCTTGAAGACGGGTGTCTACTACCGCGAGCAGGTTGAATTTCCTTTTTTCAACTACTACCTGAAAGACAAGGGTGAGCTCAAGCTGCCCCGAGTAACGGCCTTCGAAACAGGTAAGAATGCATGGCATTCTTATGATCAGTGGCCGCCGAAGACAATCCAGACCACAAGGTTATACTTCAACGAGAAATCGGGACTTTCGTTTTCCCCTCTACAGAATAAACCTTCCGAAGCGTACGATTCTTACATGAGCGATCCTTTCAAGCCTGTTCCCTACAGCGCTGAAATCAGGACGATCGAAGGTCACCTATTCATGGTTGAAGACCAACGGTTTGCTTGGACACGGCCGGACGTTCTCTTTTACCAGACGGAACCCCTGGCGAGCGACATCACGGTTGCAGGTCCCATCGATGCACACCTGCAAGTCTCGACAACCGGAACAGATTCAGACTGGGTGGTCAAAGTCATCGACGTATATCCGGGAGACTATCCCGACCCGAAGCCAAATCTTCAGAATGTACGCATGGGCGGTTACCAGATGCTGCTTGCCGGGGACATCCTTCGAGGAAAGTTCAGGAACAGCTTCTCGAATCCGGAGCCGATGGTCCCCGACAAGGCGACAAAAATCGATTTTACGGTGGGGGATAAGTACCACACCTTCCGGAAGGGGCACAGAATCATGGTACAGGTTCAGAGCTCCTGGTTCCCGATGTTCGATCGCAATCCGCAGAAGTTCTGTGACATCTATCACGCCAAGGATACGGACTATCAAAAGGCCACGCAGAAGGTGTTTCGGTCAGCATCGCTGGCCTCTCACGTCAGCCTGAGCGTGCTGAAGGATTGAGAAGATCTGCCCGAGGCAGGGGTCGTATCTGTAGAATGTAGTTTTCATTTTGGAGGACGTGGTATCTCTTCCAAAAACTTCTTCAGATACGACCCCGTTCCCTCCTACAGACCACCGAGATCAAACGCATGCTCACGGTGCTTGTTCAGAAGCTGAGTGCTGAAAGCTGAAAGCGCGCGGCGTCCCAATCTCCCATACTTGGTTGCGGCTTCGGCCGCGCTGGGGAATATAAGGCTGCTTGACCCGGCGTTCGAGACGGGTCAATCGGACAGAGCCTCGAGTTCGCTGGCTCGAATGTCGAATATCTTGTCAAGGCGCGCCAACTTGAACACTTCCTTTGCTCCTCGTTGCAGCCCAAAGAGCACAAGGTGGCAGTTTTTGGAGCGCGCCAGCCGCAGGCCTTCGACCAGCGACGCAACTCCTGAGCTGTCGATATAGCTCACCTCACTCAGGTTGATCGCAACCCGTGACACCTGTTCAGTGTTGATCGCTTCCGATATCGCCGAGCGCATTCTCGGCGATGAGAAGAGATCGACTTGGCCTCTGAGGTCGATTACCAGGGCGGTTTGCGCCCTTCGAGTCTGCACATCCATTGAGTTTTTGACCAAAGACCCACTCCTTAGGAACAGTTTTTGTGAAGACGCCTGACCATCCGCAGCACATTTCCGCAGCCTTCCTTGTGTGTGTAAGTCACCTCGTCCATGATGGAACGGATGAAATGCGTGCCGAGTCCGCCGGGCCGCACCTCGTCGAGATCCCGCGGGACAATCCGCTCGACGTCCAGGGGCGGCCCGCAATCTTGCAGCACTATCTCCAGGTTGTCTTCGTCAACCTTGCAGAAAATGTCGATTGTCTGACTCCGATCCCCTTGATAGGTATGCTTGATAATGTTGGCGCAGGCCTCATCCACCGCAAGGACAATCTTGCGTTGCTCCTCCGTCGAGCATTCCAGCAAGTCACACAACTGGCTTATCATCGCGCGGACGATAATAAGGAACCTGGGATCGGAAGTAATTCTGATTTCTATCATTGGGGCGATTCTATTTGCGAGACAGCAGATCAGAATAGGGGATTCGACACTGAGACTCAATCGAAAATGGCTGATTGGACGCACAGAAAGGGCGCGTCCTGCTTGACCAAATGCTACGACCCCAGTATCCTTGCGCCTGACGCAGCGGACTCCTCGACTGCGGCCCACATGGTCTCATATGCTCATCGGGCAGGAAGAGTTCAAGAAATACGTCGCCACTGGACTGTTGCTGGTGCTCGGGCTGTTTCTCCTCTATCTGCTGAGAATCTTCTTTGTGGCTCTCTTTGGAGCTTATGTGTTCTCATTCATGTTCGCCCCCGTATACATATGGATTAAAAGGAAGATCGGCAAGGATGAATTGGCGGCGATTCTGACGGTCTTCATGATCCTGGTAGTAGCACTTGTCCCACTACTGATGATTTGCTACACGGCCTTCAACCAGGCGCTGGCACTGCAGGACAAGTTTAATCCCCAGGATCTCTCTGTTCTCTTCGAAAGATTCAGTCCCAATATAAAAGCCAAGATCGACCTGGTATTGCAACGCGTCACCCGCGACGTATCAGATACGCTGACGGAAGTGTTGCCCTCGATTTTTGCAGCCGTTTCTCATCTGGTGGTATCGCTATTCGTGATGTTCTTTGTGATGTATTACATCTTTTTGAACATCCACTATGTCTTCATTCGTTCCGCGGAATACCTTCCTTTCAAGCAATCAAACGCAATATGGCTGATCCGCCAGTTCGAGCACATTAGCAGGGCCATTCTGGTCGGCCAAATCATGGTTTCAAGTCTTCAGGGCCTAATGGGAGGGATAGGATTCTTCATCTTCGGCCTGCACGATGCCGTGCTATGGGGCATTGTGATGGCCGTCTTGTCTCTGGTTCCGCTGGTGGGCACATCCCTGGTCTGGCTGCCCGCCTGCGTGTACCTGCTGGCGCACAACAACTACTATGCCGGTATCGGATTGCTCCTTTGGGGCTCCATCGTTGTCAGTCACATCGACAATCTCGTACGCCCCCGGCTGGGCAAGAAGCTGGGCAACATCAATCCGATCGTAATGTTGTTGGGAGCGTTTGCCGGACTGGAGTTCTTTGGAATTGTCGGCGTTGTGGTGGGGCCATTTCTGCTGGCCTTCTTTTTGCTGCTCCTGCAGGTTTATCGGCAGGAGTATCTGGGGCATCCTGCGCCTTTAACACGAGCCCAGGTGTTGATAGGACTCTCCAAAGAGTAGGCTGCCTGTCTGTTGCCAACTCCGACCAGGGAATCTCAAGGCTGCTTGCGCCGGTCAACGGGCCTTCCAGTTGTAAGCTGCAAGCACGCGACCATCTTCTCCTATGAGGAGCAGCGCCGCGCGCCCGGGATCCAGCCCGCCAGAGAATTGCTTCCCACTACTCTGATCGCGGAAGGTGACTTCCTCCCCGCCTGACTCAGAGGTCAGCACGTACAGCGTTGCGTGCGGAAACCGCGTAGGGCAAATCAGTATGCCGGGGTCCTGGAGGTTGGTTGAGTAAGTGGCAACCACGCCCGCGACGCTCAACGCATAGCGGTAAACATCGCCGACAGCCTGCAGGTTATCGTTCAATTCCAGAGGCAAAGGTGCAAACAGAATCCTGCCCTTCCCCAGCGTCTTTTCGGCCCATGTGCTGCCGTCCGGCAAAATTGCCCGATTGAGGAACGTCGTTTTATCGCCTCCGTAGGTCAACCGCGCCTCTCCTCCCGGCCACTTCAGGAGATTCTCCCGAATCGTCAACGGCCCGGGCTCATAATCCAATCCAGTTTCCTTTTGCCTGCCGGTTGGATGGAAATGCGCATCCTCACCAAAGGGTCCAGACACCAGAAGGATCGCACCGCCCTCGACCTTGCCTCGAATCGCCTCCCACGCGCTCCGAATTAGTCCGAGGGGCGACGGAAGGATAATCAACTTCGGATTTCCCAGCAGTTCGATCTGATACTCTCCCACCGCATACGTCTCGCTTCGCGCATAGTGGTAGAGCGCCCGGACAGATTTTTGCTGCGCTTCGAGAGCTGTCGCATTCAACACCGAGAGCTGGAGGGATTGCGGCAGAACGATGGCGACCTCTGGCAGAATCACTCCCGTGGCCCAGAGCGCCGCCTTCTCGGCAAACTGCCCCATATCGCGCATCATGGCTTGCCAGGTTTTGGCCGAGCCGTCGCTTCGTTTCATGCCAAAATCGACTTCTCGCGCCCAGTCCCACTGCAGCGCCCCGCTGTTGGCTGCGGCAAAGCCCAGGGCCCATTTCCTTTCCACCAACGGGTAACCCGTAATCTCGTCGTAGCGCCAGGTGCCATCGGGAGCCCAGACCGGCTGATATCCGGTTTCACCCACGATATTGGGTGCGCCCTGCCGCTTCGCCACGACCGAATCCCAGAGCAGCGCATCATCCCGCCAATAGGTGTGATTGGTTGTGAAGGAAACGCCTGCCGCCGCGTAGAACTGGTTCAACACGCGATCGGTCACGCCCCCTTCATCCTGGCCGACGTTGATGAGTTGCTTGCTCCCGGTGCCGCGAATTGCCGTGACCATGGAACGAACCCATTGGGTGAACATATCCTGCGCAAACAGGTTGTAGTCGAGCGCGCGCACAAGTCTGGCGTTGCGGTAGCGGGTGAATGAGAGGTCCTGTTCACTCGGAAGCGGTATGCCATCGAAGCTGCCCAGTTGTTCGGAGGTAGCTGACCAGGCAGCAGCCAATTCCGCGAGGTTGCCGTACTTCTCCCGAAGCCACTTGTGCCACGCCGCGACCTCCGTTGGGTCGCCGTTGGGAGTGTTCCCCTTCCAGAGCCGCCCCGGGTTCGAGAAATTGGGCTCGTTGATGAGATCCCAGCAGAGCCAGGGGGCTTCCTTGAAGTGATTCACGATGGAGAGCATGTAATCCTGCTCAGCACGGATGGCTGCAGGATCCGTATAGGGATTCGGTACAGAAGCCGATGGCTGATCGGCGGGACCCGTACCTGTGCGGGGAGCAAAGGCAAAGAAGGTGAAGTTGACGATTATGTTGTGGCGGCGTGCACAAAGAAGATAGGCCTCCAGGTTCCGCAGGAACCGTTCGTTCACTGCAGCGGTGGAAGGTTCGACGAATCTCGAGGGAGGCATCCACACCCCGGTGCGCACGAAAGTCACGCCGTGTTGTGCCATTTCTGCGAAATCTTTTTCCCAAACCCAAGCATTCCGCGGTCCGGAAAAATCCCAACCGCTTTGTTCAGTGGTGAAGTAATTCGTCCCGATTGGGAAAAATGGCTTGCCGTCGCGTGTGAGGAAGTCCCCGTTCACGCCCAAGACCGGTCCGGACGTAAGCAGTTTTTCATCTTCCACCCAAAAGCCGTTCTGATAGAACTCGCGTGGCTGCCCGGCGTCCTCATACAGACCACGAACCGTGTAGAAACCGGGTGGAAGAGCCTTATGGAAGTACACATCCGCATCCACCTTGGTGCCCGAACAAGGAATCCGCACATCATCCAACACTTTGCTTCCGGACAGCAGTTCGAGTTTGACTTCCCCGGTTTGGGGCAAGGCCAGGCGTTCCCGGCGGGCGTTTCGGAGATGTACCACCATTTGAGGTGTTTCGCCCGGTTTCAGGGTCGAGAATAGCACCTCCAGCCAGAACGCAGTCGCGCCCTGCCGGGCATAGTTGGCCGCTTCGTGAACTAATGAGATCCCGTCCGGCGACTCCCAGTATCCCGTTTCCGGCTCGAAGTCCAGCATGACGACGCCGGAGCCGAGCATTGTGTTTGCCCGTGGCGCAACGCTTGTGTGGTCCGCCGCCGCAACCGGAGCGGCAACCTCGAGGCCGTCGGAATTCACCATATAGCCGAGGCCGTTGAGGCGCCCTTCCAGGGAGAAGAAACGGCGCGCCCGGATTTCAGGCGTGCGGAAAAACGAGTACCCGGATTTCCAGGCGAACTTTGTCCTGTCCAGCCGGGGCACCTCATAGGTGTGGCGGATGTCAAGCTCTCGAGAATATGTATCCTGCGGCCAAGCCTCATTGAACTTGTCATTGATTGCCGTAACCGGGACCCGAAACGGCTGGCCGCCAAGAACCAGAAGGTTTCCGCCGGCTCGAAGATAACCATGAATACTGTTCCACGCATCCACAGGCGTCGCGGAACCGTAAGGCAACACCAGCAGGTCCGCCCCCGTAAGTGTCGTGGGGTCTCGCAAGCCGTCGATACCGGCGAAGATCGGGTCCGCGCCCTCGAGCGCTTTGGCCAGCGTTTCGCGGGTGACGGGCTGACTCGCGACCGTAGGAAAGCCTTCCTGCCAGAAGACAACGACTTTGCCGAATACCGATGAAGTGCTGACGAGTATGAGAAAAAGTGCCGCAATCAGATTGCGCATTGGAGCCTCAACTTTCGATATGGCATAAGGATCCTCCGCAGATGGCGCAGATTTACGCAGATGCACCATCTGTATCTGCGTAAATCTGCGGATCATGCCTTTGAACCCGCCTCAGGAGGAGAGGGCGGCCTGCAGCATGGCTCGTGTGTAGCCCACGTTGAACGCGTAGGCGGCGTATCCGCCCCCGCCGGGGTAACCCGCCCGGAAGTTGGGCCGCTCGCGGTCATAGTCGACTCCGCGCGGGTGCTCGGGGTAGATCAGACGCGGGTATTTCTGCTTCACCAATTCTTTCATCACGGCGAACATGTTGACCTCGCCCTCATCGATAAATACCTCGGTGTACCTCTCGTACGGCTTTTGCACCCTGACGTTCCGAAAATGCACATGGTTGATACGGTCCCTCGATCCGAAATAGCGGCATACTTCGACCGGGTCCTGACCCATCTCGCGCGTTACGCCGCAATCGTAAGTGATCCCGTTGGATGGACTCTTTACGATTTCGATGAGCCGCTTCCAGCCCTCCACCGTGCCCATGATCTGGCCCGAACCGCGGCTGATGGGCGCAGGCGGATCGTTGGGGTGCAGCGCCATACGGACTCCGGCCTTCTCGGCAACGGGGATCACAGCCTTCAGGAAATAGGTGATGTTGGCCCACATTTCTTCGAGAGTATGGGCGCCCTCTTGTGGGAGCGGGGCCAGGTCCTTCATGCGTTCGTAATCAAAGCCCGTATGCCCTGCGCCGGCCCGGCCGGTCTCCTCGAAGTAACCCTCCATAGCCCGGTGCGCATACCAGTTGTACTCGATTACCGGCAAGCCCACCTTTCCGGCCGCCCGGATGGATTGGATCACCTTCTCAATATCCTCATCGCGGCCGGATCTTGCGTAGATGGCATTGCTAAATCCCGCGATCATCAGGTTGCCCAAAGTGAGACCATTGGCCTTAAGGCGGTCCATCCTATCCCTGAGCTGGCTTTCCTCCCAGGGTATCCGCCCTCCGCCGGAGAGCACGTGGTCCACGCCAAGTTGCCTTAATCTGCGCGCGGCGGCCTCGTCGCCACTTCCGGCTGGCCCGGGCCCGCCCAATCCAGCCTCCAGGCAGATCTTAGGTATGTCCTTTCCTGCGGCACGCGGACCGGGAATGGTCGCTGCGTGGCTCATCGGAGTTGCCAAGGCCGCCAAACCGGCGGTCTGTATCAGTTTTCTTCGAGATAAGTTGCTGTTCACGAATTAGTCCTCCTCATGTTGCGCTGGCGCGTTCGGTCTCTGCCAGCATTTGGATTCGATGGGGCGACTATACTCCCGGCTGCCTAACCTCGCAATGCCCCAACTCTATGCTCTGGCTTCGGCGTTGGCCCGATTCAACAGCGCCATCATGTGAGCGAAAGCGTAGGCCGTCCCTACCCTCGGGACATTCCGCTGTATCCCGATGTTGCCAGTATGTACAATCGGTGCGAATGGAATTTTTGGTCGCCCCAAAAAATGGAAATTCAGCTTAATGGAAATTCAGCTTAAAGGAGGGATTCACATGTTTCAGCACAGGATTCTGGCATTGGCGGTTCTGACACTGGCTGTCATGGTTTCGGCGTACGCTGCGGATGTCACGGGCAAGTGGACTGCGGAGTTCGACACCCAGATCGGAGTGCAGAAATACATCTACGAGTTTAAAGTCGAAGGCACGAAGCTCACGGGGAAGGCAATTGGAAAGAGGGGTGATTCGGAGGCGGCCGTTGAGATTCAGGAAGGCAAGGTCAACGGCGACGAGATCTCTTTCGTCGAGATGCTCAAATTCGGCGATCAAGACCTCCGAATCGAATACAAGGGCAAGTTAGCCGGCGACGAAATCAAGTTCACTCGCAAAGTGGGCGATGTTGCCACGGAGGAATTCGTCGCGAAGCGCGCAAAGCAGTAAGTTCTCTGCTGTTCTCTGCAGGCTTGACTTCGGCTTGCCAATCGTGCAACCGTTTTGACGTTGACGGCCCGCGCGGGCGGTCGTGATCAGGGCTACCGGACGAAAGGGGAAGCAATGAGCGAGCAGGACAATACCAATCACATGGGGGCGGAGGCAAAGAGGATCGTGTCGAGGCGGCAGTTCGTGACGACAGTCGCCTCTGCAGGTGCGGGGCTTACGATCGTCTCAAGGAACGTGGTGGGACGCGGGATTACCCCGCCAAGCGATATTGTGAACATTGCCGTGGTCGGCATCGGCGGCATGGGTGCCAGCAACACGCGCGCCGTGGCGAGCCAGAACATCGTCGCGATCTGCGACGTCGACTGGGATTATGCGGGCCAGGCGGTCGATCGGCTCATCAAATCGCCCGGACAGGGCGGCGGTCGCCCGGGGCGCACCCCGCCAACCGAAGAGGAGCGCGCCCGCGCAGCAGAAGAGGCCCGGCACCTGGCAGAGGGCCTGCAGAAGGCGAAGCGATATCAGGATTACCGGAAGATGCTGGAGCAGCAGAAGGATATCGACGCCCTAATCATCGCGACGCCCGACCACATGCACGCCCCGATTGCATCGGCCGCGATGGATGTCGGCAAGCACGTCTACGTCCAGAAACCCCTGTGCTGGTCCGTCCACGAGGCGCGCCACCTGGCGAAGAAGGCAGCCGACAAAAAGGTTATCACGCAGATGGGCAACCAGGGGCACTCGCGCGACGACGCGCGGCGGGGTGTCGAGTACATCATGGCGGGAGCGCTGGGCGAGATTCGCGAAGTCCACGTGTGGACAAACCGGCCGCTGGGTTTCTGGCCGCAGGGCGTGCCACGTCCGGCGCCGCTCACAGTCGCTCCCGATACTCTGCGCTGGAACGGGCAGGGCGTGACGCAGCGGCTTGCCGCTGCGCTGGCCGGAAGCTATCCGGTACCGGAAAAACTCGCGTGGGATCTATTCCTCGGTGTCGCACCGGCAGTCGAGTATCACCCGATCTACCATCCGTTCAACTGGCGCGGGTGGGTCGACTGGGGCCAAGGCGCACTCGGCGATATGGGTGCGCACCTCATCGACCATCCCTTCTGGTCGCTGGACCTCGGTTACCCGACCAGCGTGGAGACCATCTCGACGCCGTTCAACGGCGTGTGTTATCCGAACGCCACGGTGACCTATTACGAGTTCCCTGCGCGGGGCAGCATGCCGGCCGTGAAGCTGACCTGGTACGATGGCGGTCTTTTGCCGCCGAAGCCGGAGGAAATGGGCGAAGAAAAGATAAACCCGGGCGGCGGACTCATGTATATCGGCAGCAAAGGCAAGATGCTGCAGGATACGTACGGCGACAACCCGCGGCTTATCCCAAAGTCGTTCCACGAGTCGTACGGGACGCCGCCGGAGAAGCTTCCCCGGATCAAAACCAGCCATGAGCTGAACTGGGTGGAGGCAATCAAGGGCAACGCCAAGCCGAGTTCTCCCTTCGAGTACGCATCTCGCCTGACGGAAGTCATGCTGCTCGGCGTCGTGTCGCTGCGCGCTGCCACGAAAATCCACTACGACGGCGCCAACATGCGTGTCACCAACAGCGACAAGGCAAACGATTTCCTGACCCGCGAGTACCGCCAGGGCTGGGCGTAGTTTTAAGGGGGGTCGGACCCAAGCAAAGCAAATAGCTGCAGCAGATATGCCAAAAATGAGCCCCAAAAGGGCCCTCAGTTTCGATTTTTGGCTGTGTTTTGTGCAAACAAGGCGCAGGAACGGCACGTCTCAGCGCCAAATGTCCACTCATGAAGCAGCCGCCGGTCCGACCCCCAATCCCCAATCCCAAGCATACAACCTTTTTGCAGGAGGGGAATTCGTTGCTGAATGAAGAGATTGAGATTGCAGTAACACAAGGAGAAAACACGGTCATTTTAAAACAAAAAGACATCGTTGATCTCTTCCATCAGCTCTATTACAACAGCAGAGTCTGGGAGAATACCTACTATTATGGTTATCCGGTTTTAAAGTGCCCGCTCGATCTCTGGATTTATGAGGAGATGATCGTTGAATTGCGGCCGGACTTTATCATCGAGACTGGTACATTCCTGGGAGCAAGCGCGTTATACATGGCTTTGGCCTGTGATATGGTCAACATCGGTAAAGTCATCACCATAGATATCCAGGAAAGACCCGACCGGCCGCCCCATCCCAGGATCACCTATCTTACCGGCTCTTCGGTAGACGAGGGGATTCTGAAAACTGTCCGCGCAACCGTCGGAGAAGGGAAAAAAGTCATGGTCATCCTGGACTCCGACCATTCCAAAGAGCACGTTTATAATGAAATGAAAGCCTTTCATTCTATTGTAAGTGTAGGAAGCTATCTGATTGTTGAAGATACCGATGTCAACGGGCATCCTGTACGCCCGGACTTTGGTCCAGGACCCATGGAAGCCATCGCTGCGTTCTTGTCCGAGAATCAGAATTTCGTGGTCGACACTCGGCGTGAGAAGTTTTTGATGACCCAAAACCCAAATGGTTTTTTGAAGCGTGTGAAATAGATCCGAGTTTTCGACGGTCAGGCTTCCAATAGCACCGACGAGAGCCCCATCGCGTTGCCGGGTCCGACCCAATGCCGTTAACTTAAGCAATAATCAAAAAACTTAGCCACGAATTACACGAATCTAACGAACAAAATCCAGCTTCTGGAAGGAGAATTTGGTTTATTCGTGTAATTCGTGGCTGCATTTTAGAGGAAACCAACGGCTTCCTCCTTAAGTTAACAGCATTAGGTCCGCCCCCCAATCCACAGGAAATAGGGCAGCGTCCCCCTTTCCGGCCGGCCTATGTTTGTGCGTGGTATCGAATTTCTTTGATTTCGACTCGTCCCGCGACGGGATTGAAGAACGGCTTGCCATCTTTGACACCCACGGATCCATAACCCGTCGCGGTAGCAAGGAAGCTGCGGAAATCTCCCTTGATACTGGGTTCGAGATAAAGGATCTTTTCCACGGCGTCATAGCGCGCGCCCGTCAGGCCCTGCAGCAAGGCGTAGGAGGACATGGCACGGGCGTACCAGTGCCCACACTCGTACTCGTTGAACGGATTGCGAACCCGGCCGTCATAGCGGTCGCGGCAGGTGCGCACGATTTCGAGTCCCTCTTGGTTCATACCCATTGCCATCAGATGCGCTGCAACTTGATACTCGATTCCGGTCCATACTTCGTTCGAGTAGACGAAGGGCAAAGATAGTGCGCCACCCTTGGGCCATGTGCAGAGCAATAGGCCTCCCTCTGCACCGCAGGCATAGGAGGGCCGTTGCGGGTTGGCATACTCGAACAAATCCTTCTTCAAGTTGTGGCGATGAACAGCCCTGAGGTGACTGACAACCTTCTCGCGCTCGAGCACCTGACCCACTCCGCAAACCAGGGCTAACCAGGATCCGAGTACACCATCGGACAGGCACCCGCTTCCGTACTGATATTTAGGCCCCTCCTTTTCGAACAGAGCAACGGCTTCAGGCGAATAGGTTCCCACCATACTTTTGTTTTCCAGCGGGTTCCTCGCGCGCAGGTTCTTCCATTCGATGCGCTGGATGAAGTATTCGCCATTGAACAGCTCAGTCTCCGCCAGCTTCTTCCCCTTCGAGTAGAGTTCTCCGTAAAGCGGCACGTCGTCCGCGAGAGCCTTTGCCATCGTGACGGCCGCCTGCAGTGCGCCCAGGTAGAAGCTGGTGCACATGCCGTCCGGTCCCCAGAATTCAATGTCGTAGGTATTGTGATGGGGCTCCTCCACCACACCTTTATGTTGCGGATCCCAGGTTTCGATGCAGTAATTCAAGCTCTGTTTGACTTTAGGCCACAAGCGGCGCAGCCACTCGTTATCCCCGCTGATCTTCCAGTCCCTGAAAACCTTCATGATGCCGCCGAGCTGACCGTCGGCCGCGGCATGGAAGTCGTGCTCCACAATGCGGATGGGCAGGGCACTACGGAAGGTTTGATGCCCGGCCTCGTTTTGCGAAGGGCCGAACTCGGTTTCGCGCAACGTACGTTCCAGGGCAGGGAAGAGATGCGGTATGGCCTGGGCGTAGTTCCAAACGTGAGTGCAGGAGCCATGGCAGCACCCTGAGCTGTCGGAGCAACCCTCCCAAGCCCACAGTCTGCCGTCGCTTTGCCGCAGCACAGTAGGTGATTTGAGGATGGTCAGATTTGCGGCGACAGCCTCGATGACTTCGGGAGGCAGCGTTGAGTCATAGAAACACTGGCTGAATCGTTCCGTCTTCCGCCTCAACTCTTCATAGTGGTCTTTCCAATAGGCCGTTACTTCCTGGATGTCTGCGAAGCGCCCGGTGTACCACGGCCGATAGGTCTCCACGCTCTGGCTGGCGGCGAGCACAGCACGGGTCGGATCTTTGCCCAGGCGCAGGTTCGTTCGGCCGGCATACCACGCCAGCCGGAGGAGGATGGTCTTTGAAGCGCCGGGCTCGATCCGGAAGGGAACAAATAGGGAGGCACCTGGAGCTGCATCGCCTCCGGCGACGGGAGGACGATCATAGCAGGCTCCTTCAGCGACGTCCTTCCAGGCCATGGTGAGCGCGTCAAACCAGCCGCCGCGGAACCATGCATGATTGACCTTGCTCTCCGGTTCGGAGACGGTAACGGAGAAGGCGCCTTCCTCATGCGGCTTATCCGCGGTGCCGGCGCCCCAGAGCACGAAACCACCTGGCGCTGCGCGCACCGCCTGCGCGTTCCGCCCCACGACCATGAAATTCCTGGCATTGAAGGAAAAGACAGCCTCCTGCAGCTTGTCCGACCGGTTGGTAAAACGGTACTCCAGGGCTGCGGCCGGCAGAGAGGAATTGTCGGCATCACCCGGCTCAAACGGGCTCCAGCCAGTGATCTCCACGGTGAGGGCGCTGCGGCCGTCTGCCAATGTCACGATTGCGAACGGGAAACGTGTCCGGAAAGATGCCGAAGCGAAACGCGGCAAACCGAAGGATGTGCCGCCGGCGCCATTGCCGGTTCCCGGGGCACCGAAGATTTTCCACGGCGGCACCGGCCCTTCGAGCACGCGTGCGATTCCGTTCTCGCCCTTGATCGAGATGGCGGCGAAGGTGCAGGGCTCATTGAATACTTCCGGCTTGTTACGGAGCGAGACGTGCGACAGGGTTCCGGTTCCCTCGAGGCAGAGCATGCCGGCGCCTATTCCTCCCAGAGGAAAAGCCACTCGATTCAGGTATTCGCCGGAATAATCGACGTTGTACAGTCGTCTTGCGGAGCCTCTGACACGGCTCTGAGCAGTCCGTTCCCGCGCTGCCTGTGCGGTTTCTGATGCGATTGCCCCCATTGCCCCCACGGATATACCCGAGGTTTTTAGGAATTCCCGCCGGGGGATCGTTGAATTCTTCGTGGTTTTCCGCGCCATAATGGACTCCTTTCTTCCCGTGACACAATTTATTGAGCCTCGCGTAATATGGTGACAATCCTGGACAGGGTAGGGGCACGGCGCGCCGTGCCCCTACCTGGAGTTTCTACATTTCTGGGAGGCCCGAAGGGCCGCCAGTGAATAGGCCCGGCCGTGAGGCCG
>Ga0315277_10003495_pt1 | contig 21272 bp, 16 predicted proteins | sample YL17G05_15_MG_FD_203695 | JGI IMG/M metagenome (GOLD analysis project Ga0315277, IMG submission 203695) | Sediment microbial communities from Yellowstone Lake, YNP, Wyoming, USA - YL17G05_15 | ecosystem: Environmental > Aquatic > Freshwater > Lake > Sediment | place: USA: Wyoming | collected...
GCCATCCGACAAACTCATGGCCATGCTCAAGGAGAGGTAATTTTATGCTGAGTACGCGAGTGGGCACAAGCGCGCCCCGATTGAACGCCCGGGCTCCTCCTCAGCATTACGATTTGCACCGCATTATGATTATAATGCTGAGCTCAGCATTATAATGAAACTCAGAACATAAGCTGCCGTGGCCTTCGGGCGCGCCCCCCTGCATCCGGTCTCCTCAACTTCCGATAAAAATCAACTATGTTAACTTCGGGGCATATGCCCCAAAGCCAAGCATCATTTTAATGCCGAACGGTGGTCCCGCATACGGATTTTTTCACACCTATTCTTATTGACGTACTGGCGGACAGGGAGATCGCCCAGGACCTCCTCATCGACGTGCTCGGCAAACAGCAGGGCGCGCTTCTGGTGGCAGGAGGGACAAAAGCACCTTCGGCGGCAACTATAGGGCAATAAAAGGTCTTTGCGGCAGGCCGCGCACCGGAGCCGGGCAAAACCACAGCGGAGATCGCCACACTCCAAGAACTGCTCGACCACGCGCCGGATCTCGGGACGCCAGAAACCGTACTCGCGTTCGTAGCGCTCGTCCCAGACCCGCTCGAGTTCCTCGAAGTGGTCCTCGACCAGGTGTTATGTTCCGAGTTCCGTTATGTGCTGAGTTTGATTCCGTTTTCTTCTCATAAGCTTTAAAGAAAGAGAGAAAGCTTTTCCCTTTTTCTTCAGCTTTTTCTTCGCTGTTTCTTCTTCTTCCTTTTTCTTGATTCATCTGCTTTTTTGGCTTGTTGCTTCTTTCCCCTTCACCGATTCTATTCTTCTCCAGGAGCCTTTGCTACATCGAGCAACAGTGAGCTTTTGCTTTTCCCTTCCGCGTTTTTCTTCTCCTCGTGGATTTCATATGCTTCCTATCCTCTCATTGATGGATGGTCCAGGGTCTGTAATCCGGGGGAAAAGTCTTTATGCCAAAACGGCGGAGGTGTCCTTTTTGTCATCGCCTGTTTATTCCGAACTCTCGGGTCAAAGAACGGCAAAATACCTGTGGCCGCCAGGACTGTCGCCGCGAACAGAAACGGCAGTTGGATGAGCGGTGGCGGTCGCAGAATCGAGATTACTTTCGAGGCATGTACCCACAGCAAAAGCAAGTTTATGGCACCCGCGCCGAATACAGGAAGCGCTACCGCAAGGAACATCCCGATTATGTCCAGCGCAACGCCGCTTTTGTCAAAAAATGCAAAGCGCGCCGGCAGAAAACTGAATCTGAACGGGTAAGTTCCACAAGTTGTGATCTGCATCTAACTGTTTGCTCTCAAAAGAGTAACGTCTCGATTACCCAGGTAAGTTCCACAAGTCGTGATATCTTCGTAACTGTCTGCCAGAACGAGCTTTAACCGAAAATTGCACGGGTAAGTTCCACAAGTTCCGATAGCCTGCCGCGCCGCTTGGCAATAGTCTGGATGCATGTTAAACAAACGACCACAGCCGCCGCGGCCTGACTGCATTCGATCCATCCGCGGTTCCTTCAGTTGGATAGACCATCGGTTCCTCCGCCAAGGATTCGACCAGGGGTTAACCCGCCTGGAGAAGCTTCTCTACCTCGTGCTCATCGCCGTTTCCAATCGGGACGGCGTCAGCTTCTATTCCGACCAGCGCTTGGCGGAAATACTCGAGATTCGCCATGCGCATGAACTCACTGGCGCCCGCAATGAACTCATTGCGCGGGGCCTGATCGCCTTTGAGGAAGGCCTCTACCAAGTTCTGGACCTCCCTCCGCACCGCACTGAGACTGGACAGAATTAAGGATCCGCAGTGGACCTCACCCCATGGATCGCCGATTACGCCTGCTATCTCGAAGCGCACGGGTATACCAGAACGAAGACCGTGCTTCGATTACAGCACTTGAGTTGTTTGCAGCGGTTTGTCGATGCCATAGAACTGAAAACCCTGGAGGAATTTAATCCGCAATTGGCATGCGACTTCATCGACTTCTGGATCTCCCATGGACTTGGCGCCAGACCTGACAGGGGAGGCAACCACAAGTCGAGATTTGAAATCGGCCATCACTTGCCAATCCAATATAGCCTGCGCTGTTTCCTTCGCTGGGCCCATTCCACGGGACGCATCCAACGCGATCCCTTTCCTTTGACGCCTCCCGTTCGAGGAGGCTGCTTCTTTCCAGAGATGGCTGACTATCTGTGTTTCTGTGTAGAGCATAAGGGCCTGGCTAAAGAATCGTGGAGACAATACGAACTCTTCGTCCGCCGTTTCGACCAATTCCTGCGCTCTGTCCCGGTGACTTCCTGGGATCAACTGCAGATCTGCCATATCGACATGTTTGTCCGCGAGCAGGCTTCCCACAACATCAGGCGGATTCAACTCATTCATTCCGCATTACGCGGGTTGTTCCGTTACCTCTTCAGTCTCGGCCGCCTGGATCGCGATTGGGCATCGGCGTTGCTCTCGCCTCGCCGATACAGCCTGGCCCGCACGCCCCGTGCCGTGCCGGCCGAGAAAGTCTTGGAGTTACTGCGAAGCATCGACCGGGGGCGTCGCGGAGGAAAACGCAACCTTGCCATAATACTGATGGCGGCCAGCCTGGGTGTGCGCGCCAGCGAGATCGCCGCGCTCTGTCTCGAACACCTCGATTGGATTCGGGCGGTGGTTTCCTTCCCCCCCATTAAAGGCAAAAACGATCTGCCTCTCCCGCTCTCCCGCCCTTTGATCGAAGCTCTGGCCGATTACTTGAAAACCGAGCGACCCGCGCACAGCCACTACCGTAACGTCTTTTTGAGCTTTAACCCTCCCTTTAGCCCTTTGAGTCCGGCTGCGGTGTCTTGCCTCATTAATCGCAGAATGCGCCGAGCCGGAATCCGGGGGAGCGGACATGGACTTCGTCACGCGTTTGCCTGTGAATTGCTCAAATCCGGCATTCCTTTCTCAACGCTGCAGCAGCTCCTGGGGCACAGTAATTTGTCATCCACGCAGGTCTACACCAAAATCGATCTGGTCCAGTTGCGGGAAGTCGCCAACAACGACGCCGAGGATATGTGATATGAAACAAGTGCATGAGTTGAACTACCGGAGTTTCCTCGCCGATGCCATGAGGGATTACCTCGATTATCTCGACCACCTGGGATTTTCCATCGCGGTGCCGGCCAACAGTCTCAGGCCCATTGACCGTTTTTTGGTCGAAAACAACATCACCTGTATACAACAGTGCGATAACCGGTTCTGGCTCGGGTTTTTGGCCCAACACCAGGGCCGCGTCAGGGCCAAGACGTTGCAGAACTGGCGGGGTGCTTTCCATGGGCTCTGCCGGTACCTGGTGCGCCAGGGGTGGCTGCCCGAAAATCCAGTCGCGGCGTTTTCCGTTCCCAAGCTCCAGCCCTACCGCCCTTACGTCTTTTCCATTGAGGAACTGCGGCGCTTTTTCGATTGGCTTCAACAGCAGGCAGATCAGTCTCGCGATCCGTTAACTTCATTCCAGTTTCGTTCCCGATACGTTTTCTTTCACATCCTCTACTCTTGCGGATTACGCGTCTCGGAAGGTGCTCGGCTCACCGCCGCGGATTACTCCGCCGAACAGCGCACCTTGTTTATTCGGCCCTCGAAATTCCTCAAGGATCGTCTGATCCCCATAGGCGGCCGCGCGGCCTCGAATCTCAATCTGCTTCTCGAACTGCGTCAACGATTGTTCGGGATTCCTGCCGAGGGATCGATTTTCCTCCTCATGCCCGAGCGCCGGCCCTATACCATCTTTACCGCCGGGAATCATTTTCGAAGAGTGATGCGCCATTTGGGAATCTACCGCCCGAAGATCATTCGTCGAGGCTGCATGCACGGCACACCTCATCTGCATGAGTTGCGCAGGGCCTTTGCCGTGCACCGCCTCATGAAATGGTATCGCGAGCAAGCGGATGTGGACGCCAAACTCCCTCTCCTGGCTACCTACATGGGGCACTGCTGCTTCAAGTACACCAAGACCTATCTGACATTGACCCAACAGCTGCTCTCCGAAGCAGGGCATCGATTTGCCAGCGGCTTCGATCGTTTGGACTGGATGAACCATGATCCCGAGCTCTGATAAGCTCTCCGACTACCTGCATTATTTTTTTACCTGCTACTTGCCTCGGCACAGGGATGTCTCGCCCCACACGCTGGCCGGCTACAAGCAGACCTTTATCCAGTTGCTGCGCTATTGCAGCCTCTGTTTTCCGGCTCAACCCGATCCCGGCATCGATCAATTTCAGGTTGCATTCTTATTGGACTTCCTCTCCCATCTGGAGAAAAAACTCGGCAACACCCCTTCAACACGCAACACTCGTTTGGCCGCCGTGAAATCTTTCTTTAAGATGGTGGGCCTTCTGCAGCCCCACTACCAAGGCCAATGTCACCAGATTCTAGCGCTTCCACTGAAAAGGACACGGCGCCGGAAACCAGACTTCCTGGAGAAGAATGAAGTCGATGCGGTTTTTGCATCCGTTAACGCTCAAAGTCAGGATGGATACCGGGATCTCTGCATCTTGCGCACTTTGTACAACACCGGCGCACGGGCTTCAGAACTATGCGGCATCCGCATCCCGGATCTCGATTTCGACCAAAAGCAGGTGCTCATTTATGGCAAAGGAAAAAAGGAGCGCATGGTTCCGCTGTGGGATTCCACGATTGCTTTTATGCGCACCTATTTGAAATCGGAGCGGCGCGCGCCTTTGCCTCCGTTCAGGGATTTCCTCTTTATCAACCAGCGCCGTGCTCGCCTGACGCGCTCCGGCCTCTACTACATCTGCAGCCAATACCTGGTTGAGGCGGCTCGCCGGGCGCCAAGCATCGAACGTAAAAAGATTCATCCCGTCCATGGCTGGCGTTACACCACGGCGACTCATTTGGGTCTCGCTGGTGTCGATGTGACGGTCGTGCAAGAGTGGCTGGGCCATGTCTCGATCAACACCACCTGTGGGTACAGAGCAATCCCAATGCAGACGAAGCGTGAAGCTTTGCGGAAGTTCTATCTCTTCGAGCAAACCTGGCAAGAGGCCAAGTCCGAAGGGGTGGATTGGAATCTGCATCCGGATCTCCTGGCGTATTTGCAATCGTTGTAACACCTGCGCCAGAGGCTTGGAGGAGTGTTGAGACACCTGAAAAATAATGTTCTGAGATTTTCCGCCGTATTTGCTTACTGACTGATTTTACAAGAGTTATGTCCAAACCATCAATATCCGCATAACCGATAGATAAACAACAACTTACAGAAACTCAGAACATAAGACGAGATACAGCGCGGTGTCCTGGGCGTTTCGCGGCCGGTGGATTCCCTGGGAATGGCATTCCACATAAGATCTAACCGGCGCAAGGGCTTATGCGCCAATCTTATCTGCAAAAGACGGTCAGGGAGGATGTGACCAGGCGACGGATGAATTCAGGGCGGGAGAAGTGGATCCACGGCTGGGACGCCGAATTTAACAACGGCAGGCTGGACCGACTCAGCGTGGGATTCGGCGGTGACCTGTCGCACGGGCATACGGTCCGGTCCCTCAGCCTCGCGCTTTCCCACTTCGAGAACATCACGATCCGTTGGGCCGCGGAGGAATTTCTCGGTATGCCGCCGGATCTCGCCCACCTGCTCGCAACCTGCGGCGTCAAGGTGATCCGTGAGAGGTCGGTGCGCGACGTCATGAACCATGTGAGTTTTTATTACATGACGAGGCCGCAGCTGGAGCGCATGCCGGGGGTCAGCCAGAATGAAGGAGCATGGAACATTTACTCCATCGGGCTGGATGGCCAGAAGCGCAGGAAAATCACCGGCCGGACGAACTCATCCAACTTCTGCCTCTCCCCGCTGCTCACAAACCGGTAATGCGGCACGCGCTGGAATACGGCTTCGAGGCCCTGGGAGCGCGGGCGTCCCGCCCGCATAGGCCCTGCCGGGGGGGGGTGCGGGCGGGACGCCCGCGCTCCCAGGATTACTTGCGATTGACGTAATAATTCACTGCCGGGGTCACCAGAAGTGACAGCACCATCGAGGCTGCGATGCCGCCGATGACGGCTATGGCGAGCGGTTGCAGCATCTGGGAACCGGCACCCAACGCAAGCGCGAGCGGGATCATACCGGCAATGGTCGCCAGCGCCGTCATCAGGATCGGCCGCATCCGGCGCTCGCCTGCAGCAATCATGGCTTCCTCGGCGCTCAGCCCTTCGCGGCGGTATTTCTGGTCCGCATCGAGCAACAGAATCCCGTTCTTGGCTACAATCCCGATCACCATGATGAGACCCATGAAGGACGAAATATTGAACGTCGTGCCGGTGATCAGCAACGCCAGAAATACTCCCGAAGTCGACAGCAGCGCCGACGCGAGGATCGCCAGCGGCGCGGCGAAATCTCCGAACTCGAAAAGCAACACGATAAAGACCAGCAGGATGGCAAGGACCAGGACAACGGCCAGATCCTTGAATGACCGCTGCTGCTCCGCATACGCGCCGCCGTACTCCACGCGAATCTCAGGTGGCAGGTTCATTTTCGCGATCACGGCTTGGACCGCCTTGATGCCGTCGCCCAGATTCAGCCCCTCGAGCCTGGCGGTGACCGCCATATCCAGCTGAAGGTTATCGCGGCGGATTTCGGTCTGCCCGGGCAATTCAGTCAGGTGGGTAAGCGATCCGAGGGTGGCTTTCTGCCCCGTGGCGCTTCCGAGGATCGTGTTTTGCATCGCCTCCACGGAGGACCTGGTTCCTTCGGGAAAGCGGATGCGGATCGGATAGACGCGATCCGCAATCACAACCGGCGTAACCGCCTCTTCGCCCTGCATGATCGCGGCCGTGTTCATCTCGACTTCTTCCGGCGTGAAACCGGAGCGCGCCGCCACCGCAGGATCAACCTGGAAGACCGTGGCCGGACCGCTGATGGTATTTTCGACACCGTCCAGGATATCGACGACGCCGTGGATTTCCTTGATGGCATCGGCAACCTTCGGCGCCCACTCACGCAGCAGTGCCGCATCCTGGCTGAAGAGCTTGATTTCAATCGGCTCCGGCGTGCTGGTCAAGTCGCCGATCATGTCCTGGAGCAACTGGACGAATTCCGCGTCGAGCATCGGGTAGTTTTCAGCGATTTTATCCCTCAACTCGGCTTCGATTTCATCGACGCTGCGGCTGCGATTCCGCCTCAGCTTCACCGCGAAGTCGCCCGTGTTGGCCTCGGTTACAGCGGCAAGGCCCAATTGCATCCCCGTGCGGCGCGAAGTGCTTTCCACTTCCGGCATGGCGCGCAGCATTTCCTCCACACCGGTGAGCACGCGGTTGGTCTCCTGGAGCGACGCGCCGGCAGGCATGTAATAATCGAGGATGAATCCGCCTTCGTCCATGCCGGGCAGCAGGTCGCTGCCAAGCACGTCATAGCAGAAATACGAACCGACCATGAGGGCCAGGCAAAGAAAGCCGACGATCCACGGATGCTCGAGAGCACCCCGCAGAGCCGACTTGTAAGCGCGCAAAGGCCGGGCCAGAAACCGCGAACCGGCCGCGACATGACGGGCATCGGGAACGATGTCATCCCCCGATTGGGGCGTTTCCGGTGCGCCGCCTCGTTTGCGAATGAAATAATGACTGAGCGTCGGCGTCCAGGTCATGGCGAGCACCAGCGAGGTCAGCAGCGCCATCCCTACGGTCACCGCCAGGGCGCGGAAGAACACGCCGGTCACGCCCGTAATGGCGATCAGGGGGAGAAAAACCACGATCGGCGTGAAGGTCGAACCGAGCAGGGGAATTCGGATCTCCTGCAGCGCGCTGCGCACCGCCTCGCCGCGGCTCTGCCCCGAATCGCGATGCATGATGATGTTTTCCACGACGACAATCGCATCATCGATGACCAGGCCGACGGCAGCCGCCAGTCCGCCAAGAGTCATCAGGTTGAAGCTCTCGCCCATGACGCGTAACGCGATGAAAGTAATCGCTACGGTTGCCGGGATCACGAGCCCGGCCACAAGCGAAGTCCCCCAGTCGCGCAGGAACAACACCAGGATCAGCGAAGCAAGCACGAGGCCGATCAGGATGGCGTCGCGCACGCTGGCGATCGAGTCATTGACGATCTCCGACTGATCGTAGAACGAATTCAGCTCGATGCCACGCGGCAAGGTCTTGCGGATCTGTTCGATCTCGCGGTGCACTTCATTGGCGACCATGACCGTGTTGCCGATCGGCTGGCGGTAGACGCTCATCAATACAGCCGGCTTCGTGTTGGCCGTGACCACCGTGTAGACGGGCTTATAGGAGGGCTTCACGATGGCAATGTCGCCGATGCGCACCGGGATGCCTGCTTGAGTAGTTTTAACTACTATGTTCGCTATGTCGTCCGGTCCGTGCGCCTGGCCGCTGACGAGCCCGAGCACCAGCTGGTGGTTGCGCTCCATCATTCCCGGGGAATCGATCATGTTGGTTGCTCTGAGAACATCGACGATGCCGGGAACCGTGACGGATGTCTGCACCAGTTTGACGGGATCCGGCACGATCTCGAACTCCGGTTCCTGCCCACCCTGAATCACGACGCTGGAAACACCACTCAGCCGGTTCAAGCGCGGCCTGAGCTCGTAGGTGGCGAGCTCCCAGATCCTGGTTTGCGGCACCGTGTCCGAAGTGAGGCTGTAGCCCATGATCGGGAATGCGGCAAAAGTAAGACGGTTTGCCGTGATCTTGGCGGTCGGCGGCAGCGAGGAACGCACTTCGGCCAGCGCCGCATTGACCATGTTGAGCGTCTGGTACATGTCCTCCCGCCAGGAGAAGAACAGGTTGACTTCGGCCGAGCCGCGGCTGGTCAGGGAACGGACAGCCTCCAGGCCCTGGACTGTGTTGACCGCCTCTTCAATCGGGCGCGTGACCGTCACGAGCATCTGGTCAATCGGCGCCACACCATTGTCAACGCCCACGATCACGCGCGGGAAGTCCGTCGACGGGAACACCGCCACCGGAATCGTAAATGCCAGATAAATCCCGACCCCAATACAGGTGAGGATCAGGAAAATGATCGGCTTGGAATGGCGCGCAGTCCAATGTTCCGCGGCCTGGGAATCGGCATTTGGAGATTTATGGTTTTCACTCATTGTTTTTCGGTCTTCTTTTTGGTCTTCTCGTCGGCTTTTTCGCCGGTCTTTTCATCCGATTTATTCTCGGATTTTTCGACCTTTACCATCGTCTTGTCCTCGAGTCCGAGCCCGCCCACGACAATTACCAGCTCTCCTGGATCGAGGCCTTTCAGCACCTGCACCCTATCCCCCTCTCGAATGCCGGCTTCAATGGCGCGCTGGTGGGCCAGGGAATCCGTTCCCACGACCATGACCATGGCTGTTATCGTTTCGGACGGCAGAATGGCTGCCTGGGGAATCACGGTGGCGTCCTCGACCGTCTGAGACATGATTGAAACGTGCACGGAACTGCCGGGCTTCATGCTTTCACCCGTGTTCAGGGCTTCCACCCAGACTTCGGCGGTCGTGCTGTTCGGATTCAGTGCCGGACTCACCACGGATACCTTTCCGTTCAATTCCCCCGAGGCATCGACGGAGGTAATCGTGGCAGGATTTCCTACCTTCAGATATTTGATCTGTTCGGCCGGAACATTGGCACGTGCCACGACTCGGGAGACATCCATGACGGTAAGCAATGGCGTACCGGCAGAGGACATTTCTCCCGCATAGAGGGGCCGTTCTGCCACCACACCGTCAATCGGGCTGTAGATTTTCGAATATTCCAGCTGAGCCTGGGCGCCCTGGTGCCGTCCGCGCGCAGCTTCCAGCTGGGCTTGAGCCTGACGGGTGTCGGATTCCCTGCCGACCTGTTCCAGAGAACTGAGATGCTTGGCGGCAACATCGTAGGCGCCGCGCGCCTGAATGTAGGCGACATTCGCCTCATCCACCTGCCGGCGCGGTATGGCACCTTGATCGAGAAGCGATTTCCTGCTTTCGAGCACCTTCTGGGCTGCGCCCAGCGCCTCCTTGGCGGCCTGTACTTCAGCCTGAGCTTTGGTGAGCTCTTCCGGGAGTGTTCCGGCCGTTATGCTGTGAAAGGCGGCCTCGGACTGATCCAGTTGCCCCTTGGCATCCACAACCGCGGCGGTCAGGTCCCGGTTTTCGAGCACTGCGAGCAGCTGCCCTTTATGCACATGGGAGCCGCGGTTCACGTAAAACTCGCTTATGGGAGCGCTGATCTTCGGGGTCACGCTGGCCTGATTATGCGCATACAGGATCCCTTGAGCTTTGACAATCCGGTGAATGGACGCGCGCCTCACCACTGCCACCTGAACCGGGGCGATCGTTTGGGCTTCCGGCTCCTCTTTCGCCGCGCCGCAGCTCACAGCGAGCAAGAGGATCCAGACGGCCGCGGCGGCTTTGATCGTATTGCAAAAGTAATATTTCGGCATGGGCTAAATGTTTCCTATCAGCGTCTGCAGGCTGGCAAGAGCCTGGCGGTATCGTAAAACGCCTTCCTCATGGGCCTTGCGCGCCTCTACCAGCGTCGATTGCGCATCCACCACTTCGAGGACGGATACTTCCCCCGCTTGGTAACGAAGGTTCGTGAGTCTGAGGCTCTCCGTTGCGTCTGCCACGGTGCGCCGCAGCGAATCCAACTGGGCCTGCGCGGCCTGTGCTTCCGCATGGAGCGCATGGAGTGCAGAGATCAGCTGGCGGCGGGTAAGTTCGAGATCGAGCTGGGCCTGCTGGAGCCGCAATTCGGCCGCGCGAACTTTGCTCCCGGTCGATCCCCACGTCCAGAGCGGGATGCTCAGCGTAGCCTGAGCCACCGATCCGAGGAGCCGGTTTCCTTCCTGATCGCGAACGGCAAACCGGTTTGCGTTGATGCCGAAGAAATAATCCAGGCTGAGTGTGGGCAGGTAGGCCGTCCTGGCAATCTTGATATTGAACTCCTCCTGACGGACGCTCTCATTGGCAACACGCAAGTCCGGGCTCTTTTCTATGGCCCGGGTTTCGATCTCCTGGTAACCGGGTAAGGGAGGGATGGTTCCAAAATCATCGACGACATTGAAATCCATCCGGAAGTCGGGGAACAGGAGCACGGCAAGATCTATGCGCGCCTTTTCGATCGCAAGTTGGATGTTCTGGAGTTCGCGTTGGCGCAGCTGCAGGACGAGCTGCGCCTTGAGGACATCCGCGTGAGCGACCTCGCCGCCCGCCTCGAGCTTTGCCGTGATGTCGACAAAGCTCCTGGCCTCCTGCAAAGCCTGCCGCGCGTTGGCGAGCTTTCGCTGCGCACCTGCCAATCCGTAATAGCTTTGAACGACGGTAGCCACCAGCCCCCGTTCCGCGACATCCTTGCGGGCCGCCGCCAGCGCCTGAGCGGCGATCGTACGCCGGTACTCAGCGAGCCGTTCAGGTGAGAACAGATCCTGGTGCACGACCGCCTGGCTGTTGTAAACGTGAACGCCGTCGTTCGCGACAAAGACTCCGGAAGGAGTGCCGTTACCCTGGGTGTAGAGGTATTGGTTCAGGTAGTTCAGCGAAGGGAGGAGCGCCGCCCGGGCTTGCAGCCGCTCTTCCGCGGCCAAGCTCACGCCGACAGCAGCGGAACGAAGCTGCGGGCTGTTGGCGCGCGCACGCTCGAGCGCATTGTTGAGGTCGATCGTAAGAGCCGCCTGCTGCGCCGTCCCGGGCGGATTTTGCGCATGAAGGATGGGCAGCAGGACGGAACAGAAAACAACGGTGGCAAGGACTTGCCCTCTGGCGCGTGCGAAGTGCATTCCAGCTCCTCCGACCGGCGCATGAAGAACGGCCTGCATCCGCCAGGCACCGGCTGTGATGGTTTATTTCATCCCGTAAACGAGAACTTTGAACGAATTCGGCACAGCCTGCGGGCGCGCCGCCTTGCCCGGGGGATTGCCAGCCGGCGGCTGCGCCGGCGCCGCCTCATAGTCCACCGCGGCAAGATAGATCTTGTGAGTCTTCGGATCAAGCGTCATGGTGCGCGCGCCCCGGGCGGTCTCGAGTGTCTGGACGACCACCAGCTTGTCCGGGCTTTCCTCGCGCGCGATCGTGACGCTGCCGGATCCGCCACAGGACGCAAACGCCAGTTTCGTCCCGGGATCAAACCGGTTGGCATCCACGCCCGCACCGATCGGAACCGTACCGACGACCTTGCCGGTTGTGCTGTCCATCATCACCATGAGGTTGTCGCAGCCGATGAAGAGGCGATGGGTGGCAAGATCGATTGCCATTCCCGACCCCCCTTCGCCCGGAGCCGTAGGCCATTCGGCTACAATCTGATGGGTTTTGATGTCGATGGCAACCACTTCGTTTTTGCTGTCGATATTGTTGTAGATCCGGCCGGCTTTCGTGTCGACGACGGCAAATTCAGGCGTACCGGGCAACGTGATCGTCGTGATCACCTTGCCGGTCTTGGCTTCAAAAACGGTGGCGGATGGCGCCGTCCGGCTGCGGTTGAATGTATATACTTCCTGAACCCCTGGGACATACAGAATGCCGTCCGGATTCTGCCCGGTATCCACCTTGGCAGTGGTTTTGAGTGTCTTCAAGTCAACGATGCTGGCTTTGGATTCCTGGCCGTTGCTCGAAAATCCCAATCCCAGGTCCGGCGCGATGGCGAAGCCGTGCACCCCGGGCGTATCGGTGATTTCGCCGACAACTTCGTCCTTGTCAATGTCGATGACAATGACCTTGGTTCCGTGAGTCACATAGACCCGGCGGCCAACCTCATCGGTGGCAGCATAGTCCCATCCCCCGGGCCCGCCGACAGGGATGGTTTTCAAGGCCTGATACGGTCCGGCCGCAGGAGCCTTGGTCTGAGTAATTGCCAAACTTCCAAGAATCAGCACAACGACGGCAGCAAGCAAAACACGTCTGCTATTCATACACGTTCTCCCCATCATGGGCAGGATTTTCCCTGCAAGATCCGCTTTCCGATCCCCCGGGCAATCGCCCGGACTTTGACCGGAGAGTATTCATGAAGGTCCGAAGCCGGCTTGTTCTAGGGCTCCAAACCTGATTTACGCAATATCTCCCCATCGGTTTCACTAACATTTCCGGAATACGGCTGGTTTTCGTCTCCAGACCGGTCAGGAGCCGCAGGAATCCACAGAGTCAGGATCGTCCCAGTCCCGGCGTTCTGCCTGGCGACAACCCGGCCGCCGTGCAATTCGGCGATCATTTTCACAATGGCCAAGCCCAATCCGGCGCCTTCCGATTCAGAACCGTCACACCGGGCGCCGCGATAAAAGCGCTCAAAAATGTGTGGCAGGTCTTCCTCCGCTATGCCTCTGCCGTTATCGGCGATCTCCACACGACCGAAATCTCCGTCGAGGCTGACGGCAGCCGAAATCACGCCGCTGCCGGCCGGAGCGAACTTAATGGCGTTGGTCAAAAGGTTGCTGATGGCGCGGCGCAGCAGCCGCACGTCTCCTGCTATGGGCAGCTCGTCGCCGACATTCCAGTGCAGAGTCAGCCCCCTGCCGCTCAACAACGGTTTCAAGGCACGGCAGCTTTCATCCACAATTTCCATCAGATCGGCGGGGGCGCGCACGATCGGCAACTGAGCTGCGTCGGCACGTGCGATGAGCAGCAGATCATCCACCATTGCGGACAGGCGTTCGGTCTCGGACCGCATGGCTTCAAGAGTGGCTGCATAATCCGCCGCCGAGCGTGGATGCTCGAGCGCCACATCCGCCTGGCTGCGCAGAATCGCCGCCGGCGTGCGCAGTTCGTGGGCCGCATCGGCAAGGAACTGCCGTTGTTGCTGGAACGCCCGCTCCAGGCGCGCGAACAGGTCGTTTAACACCCGGGTGAGTTGCCCGAATTCGTCGTCAGCATTCCCGATTTCGAGCCGCTGGTCCAGCGCTTGCGCCTCGATCTGCCGTGCCTGCAGCGCAATCCGGCTGAACGGCCGGAGAGCCCGCCCCGCAAGGAAATAGCCGCTCCCGGCTGCGAAAAGCACGATTAAGGGAATTACAACCAGAAGCGTGCGCCGGAACGCTGCCAGCTGCCCATCGACAAGCGTGAGGTCGCGAGCCAGAACCACTTCGTAGCCGGAGGATCCGTTGCCGCCACGGATCAGACAAATCCTCCATGGCCGCGGCACATCACGCGCCTGGACCGTGACGGGAGTCCCGAAACGCGGGCCGGCGCCGCGGCCAACATCGGAAACCGAGGCGGGAAGCGACCGTGCATTCAGAAGGAGAGTCTTCCCGCCGGCCTTGAGTTGCAGGGCCAGTTGTGGCGGAAGACCCAGTTCGCTGATTTCGTCCATCAGGCGCTCGGCAGTCGGGCTGCCTTCCTCCGAGTATGCCCGGTCCAGGGCGCCGGTAATCATAGCGCACGTGTCCAAGAGTTGACGATCCACCTGGAAATAGATGCTTACCCGGGCAAGATGATCAACAACGAATCCGAAAAGGAGGAAAGACAGGATAAGGACCAGCATGTACCAAAAGGTCAGACGCCACCGTATGGTTTTGCCAAACTGCATGAAAAGAGCCCTCTGGCTGTGAACGGCAACTCTCGAATGGATGTGGTTTTCAGCGTCAGGCGTTCTCAGAATCGAGCGCTCTGAGGATATACCCCGCGCCGCGGCGTGTCTGGATCAACTTCACGGCCTCCCCTTCGTCGATTTTTTTGCGCAGGCGCTGTATGTAAACCTCGATCAGGTTTGAAAATGGGTCGAAGCTCTCGTCCCAAACATGCTCCGATATACTCTCGCGCGAAACCACCTCCCCTGCATGCAACATCAGAAATTCGAGCAAGGCATATTCCTTGGTTGTGAGCCGGATTGCACGGCGGCCGCGCCGCACCTCCCGGCTCGCCGTATCGAGCATCAGATCGGCAACTCTTAACTGTGGTGGACGCGGGTCCCCATGCCGGCGCAAAAGCGCACGCAGCCGTGCGAGCAACTCCTTGAACGCGAACGGCTTGATGAGGTAGTCATCGGCTCCGGCATCAAGACCCGTCACGCGATCCTCCACCGAATCCCGCGCGGTCAGCATGAGGACCGGCATCTTAGCCCCTTGCGCGCGCAAGGCACGGCAGATTGCGAACCCGTCGCGTCGCGGCAGCATCACGTCGAGGACGATAGCGTCATATTGATTGATTTCCGCCTGTATGAGCGCCGTTTCCCCATCGAAAGCGATATCAACCGCGTACCCCTGTTCACGCAGGCCCTTTGCCAGGGCTTCCGCCATCGGCCGGGCATCTTCCGCAACCAGCACGCGCATGGAACTAATGATGAATGCTCTTACTTGCCCTTTGCAAGCGGTTTGCCATCAAGCCCCATTTCGACTTCGGACTGCTTGCCGCCGGTTTCCACCAGAGCCGAATAACCGGTCTTGACTTTCGAGCCGTTAAACACGGTCTCAAGCTTTACCAGCTTCGCTTTGCCTATGCTCGTCTTGATTTCAGCCTGCAAAGCGGCCGGGAGCGATGCCAGACTGGTTTCTTCTTCCACTTCGGTCAGAACGCCCTTCTCGTCGATCAGCATGTCCCTGGTATGCCCCTTGACCTTGGTCTCGATTTCGTAGATGGTCTTTCCTTCTATGGTTTCCTTGGAGATGCCGACGATTTCCGAGCCCTGCGTTTCCTTCTGGACGGTCGCCTGAACCGGCTTGGGGAGATCCTTGAGGGCGAGCTTGCCTTCCGTCCCTTCTTCCTGTTCCTCCTTTTCTTGCTTTTCGACTTTAGTCGCTTTCTGTTGGGCCGCTTTCTGCTGCTGTTGCGCAAAAAGTCCGCCTGCAAGCAGAATGGCCGCCACCAACAGTGCTACCCCAATATGCTTCGAATTTGTCATTATGCTTCCTCCTCAAATGCATTAATTAGCGCCTGCAGATTACCAGGCTGAACCTAAACAGAAGATGAACACAAAGGCATTCTTCCCAATTCGGGGGACAATTCGGGGGACAGGCTACTCAACTCCCGAACTTAGGCCGGGGCTTTGCGACAGAAACCGAGGTTCGGGAGTTGAGTAGCCTGTCCCCCGAATTGACGGCTGTTTCAGCAATTTGGCAGGTTTGGGGGTGGGCGCAGTTCATCCCCGGAACTATGGTAGACTCTGGTCCTATGCGAGATGACCTCATTGAAGCGGATTCGGGCGCGCGCCGCATTCTGGTGGTGCGGGTGGGCGCGCTGGGCGACACACTGATGGCGACGCCGCTGGTCCGGCTGTTGCATGAACGCCATCCGGAAGCGGAAATTGACTTCCTCTCTTCCGAACTTGCAGCGCCACTGTTAGAGTTAAACCGTTATTTGACCAATCTGTTTCCGCTTCGCGGCCGCAACTGGCCAATATCTCTCTCGCCGGAAAAATCGCGCCTGGTGCGCCGCCTGCGCTCGCGCGCCTATGATTTTGCCGTTCTGCTGGAGAGCGCGCCCCGCTACCGGATGCTGCTCGAGCGCGCGGGTCTGCGACAAATCCGGAGCTTTGCTGAAACACCTTTTAATCCGGGGCGGCATGCCATCATCAACAACCTGCTCGTCGCCCGCATCCGTGATGCCAGGATGGACGAGCTGAACATGGATCTGCCGCTGAGTCCTCAGGACGAAGCCGTTGCCAGCCGCCTCCTGGCCGATATCCGCCGGCCGCGTATCGGTGTGCACACCGGATGGGGGCCGCAGGGGCGGAAGGGGAAGCAATCCCGGCGGCTTAGAGGGTGGGCCCACGCCGGCTTCATCGAGGTTATCCGCAACCTGGCGGATCATGGGGCCGGCATCATCATGACTGGATCCGCCGAAGATGCTCGGGATGCGGAGCGGATACGCCGGCAGTCCGGCGTCAGCCATGTGCACTCGATCGCGGGCCGCACGACCGTCCGCGAACTGGCGGCAGTTCTGAAAAATGTCGACCTGCTGATCTCAGTCGATTCCGGCCCATGCCATATGGCCGCGGCACTTGGAACGCCGTTGGTAGTATTGTGGGGCCCCGGCAGGCTGGAGCAGACGCGGCCGTGGTCGACCCTCAGCCCGGTCCGCGTCATCTATCACCCGCCCCCTTGCGCTCCCTGCCAGAGCACTCCGCTGCAAAAAACCTGCACGCGCAACCTCTGCATGGAAGCAATCACGCCGGAGGAGGTGCTGGCGGAAGCCCGCCAGATTCTGCCTGCGGCCGGGCTAGTGTGCTGAGTCGTTCGCGGCAGCGAAACAAGTCCTTCTTTCGCACGCACGGCAAAATGATGCAAACCGGATAACAGATTGCGGCAAAAGCTTTTCCGGGGGTCGGCCAACCGGTAAATATAGGATTTCCCCTCATCTCCCCACGGTTTCTTCGTCGTCACGGACAGGCCGGGCAGTAGCATTTTGCTGTGCGGCTTTTTCCACGGCGCACACCATCCACGGCGCGAGCCTGAAAAATGACCGCGCGCTTGTCACACCATGCTAATCACTCCGCCTGATTTGCCGATGAATCCTGATGGGCAGTACTTTTGTGCCTGCGGCCGGGCCCCATTTGGAGTACACTGAACTTTTGCGCAATAATAAGTTGGCATTTTGGCGCGAGCCCCAGGCGGCAGTCACATTTTGCTAGAGATATCAAGCCATGAAAGTGCTATGCGTAACGGGAAACATAACCCAAGCGGATCATCTGGAACGCGAACTCGGCAAAATTGCGCCACAAATCCAAATCGACGTATCCCCAACCATTGACGATGCGCTCGCGCGCCTGTTCGCTCCTGGATCATATGACGCAGTGCTTCTGGACGCTGTCATCAACGGTGGCGACGGAATCCCCCTGATTACGCACATCCGCCAGCAGAGTCTGCCTCTGACCGTAATCATCATGACAGGGCCGTCCAGCGAAGACCCACCGTTCGGGCTGCTGGACGCCGGAGCGGACGATTATGTCCTGAGAAAACCGAATTATGTCAGGAACCTGCCCGCTATCCTGGAGCGCGCCACTGAGCGTCGCCGGCACAGCCATGAGTGGGAGGTCCACCCCATCGAAGTAGTTTACACGGGCAATATCCAGCGTGCGGGTCGCTACTTCACGCACCCTGCCCTCGTAAAGCTGCATTGTGCCGCTGTGGAAGCGGATGGCGGCGTCATTCTGCCATCACCTGGCTCCGGGAAATTCCCGTATGATGCGGCGATACTCGATGATGCCGTGCACGGAGTGCGCATTTTGCGTGCATTGAAGGAGATCCTCACTCTGGCGCCGGATGTGCCCGCGATCCTGCTGATCAGCCCGGGCCGGGAACAGCTGATTGCCCAGGGAATGAAACTGGGCGCGGTCGAATGTATCGTCAAAATGGGCGACTATCTTCGCCACCTGGCTGCGAGCGTGGAGAGTGCCGTACATCGGCGCGACCTGGAGCTTGAAAGGGTCGCAATGCGCTCTACCGAAGCGCGGCTCCGCCTGATCATAGAGACCATTCCCACATGCGTTACCCGGCTAGCGCCGGACGGCACGATCCAGGCAATGAACTTCAACGGCCTCGCGGTGCTGGGTGCGATGCGCCTGGATCAGGTGGTCGGCAAGAATCTCTTCACCCTGGCGGGGCCAAAATGCGAAGAGCGCTTGCGGGAATTTTTTGCCCAATTCGGCAATGGCAGAAGCGCTTCGATCGTCTTGGAGTGGGAGGGGCTCGACGGTATCAGCCGCAGGCTTGAAATCTGTGCCGCATCGCTGGGCCGCGAGTCAGAAGCCGACCGCACAATCCTCGCTGTGATTCATCCTGTTGGCCCGGAATCGGGAACAGAAAGTACCCTTTGCGCTTCGGAAAAGGCCGATTTCGAGAATCTCAAGAGCAGTTGGGAAAAATTGAACCAGGAGCAGCAGGCCAGGGAGCGACAGTGGGAGGAAGAACGCAAAATCCTGGAATCTGAGCGTTCCTCCCTCCAGGACGCATTGCGCGACGCCCTGGAGCAGAAGCTGCAGCCCATGGAGGCGCGCTGTGCAGACCTGGAACAGGAGCATGCCGCTCTTGCAGACCAATTGCGCACGCTGGAGGCCCGCAAAGCCCAGTTGGAGGAGCAGTATCGCCTCGAGCGAGCGGAATGGGACAGCGCTTCCCAGGCAATGATGCGCCAATATGCCGAGTCCGAAGAAAGGCGGGCTGAGATCGCCAACCGCGGTATCCTCATGGCAAAAGCCCTGGAGGATCTGGAATCACGGCACACCGCCCTCGAGAACCAGCACCGATCGGACCAGGAGGAATGGGAAAAGAAAATCCAGGAGCTCACCGGGCAGCGGACGGCCCTGGAAGAAACTGTTCGCCAGCTGGAATCCCGACAGGCTGAATTCGAAGAGCAGCACAGAGTCGAATATGCCGAATGGGAAAAACTGGAACATGAAACGGAACTGCAGCGTGCCGAATACGAGCGCCTGCGCGCGGAAATGGAGAGCCGCCGCGCTGCCTTGGAAGAGGCCCTGCACAGACTGGAATCCCGCTGTGCTCTGGTCGGGGACCAATACAAAGCCGAACTGGCGCAATGGGACAAAACCCGCGAGCAATTGCAGCAGCAGCGCGATGACGCAGAGCGCCGGCGGACGGCTCTCGAAGAGGTGGTGCGGGAATATGAGACACGCTCGTTGAAACTCGATGAGCTGCATTCCGCGGAAAAGGCCGACTGGGAACGCGTATGCCGGGAACTGAGCAGGAAACATGCGGAAGAAAGCGCCGGACTGGAAAGCCGCTGGGCCGCTCTGGAGCAGGCGCGGAAGGCTCTCGAGATGCGCTGTGCCGAGTGGGAGGCAAAGTGGCAGGCTGTAAAGACCGAGTGCGCCAACAGAGCCCGGGAGGTCGAGGAACTGCAGTCTGCCATGGCAGCCAAAAACGAAACGCTGGAAAAAACGCTTACCGCCCTGGAAGCGTATCGGAAGGAACTGGACGAAAAACAGCCGGCGGAGCAGGCCAATCGGGACAGACTGAGAGAAGAACTGGAATATCAACGGTCCGCCCGTTTCTCGTTGGAGGAAATGCTGCGCCTCTCGGAGGCTCGCCGCGGGGAACTCGAGCAGACGCAGAAAAACGAAAGGTCGCATTGGCTCTCGGTTCGCGAAGAGTCTGAACGCCAGCGCAGCGCGCGCATGGCCCTTGAAGAAGATCTCAGAAACCTGGAGCTGCGGTTGACGCAGCTTGTCGCCGAGCATCGGGGGGATCGTATCGAACTGGATGCCCTGCGCCAGGAACTGCAGAAGCAGCGCGCGGCACGACTGGCTCTCGAGGACGCGCTGCGCGCCGCGGAGGTACAGCAGCGGCCGGAACCGTCAGCCGATCTTGCACCCGCTGTAAGACAGGCGGTCAATGAACTGGTCGCCCGCGTGGAAGATTGTGTGGAATTGTGGACGCACTCGCTGGGCCCGGACGATCCATCCCGGATTCGTGGGATCCGGCTGCTGGAAAGCGCAGGGCAGGCCGGGAAACTCGCGCTGCGGCTGCTGGCCATCGGGCGGGGAGTCCCCCCGGCTGATTCCGAAGCCGATGCCGATGGCCCGGCTCAGGAATAGTTGCGCACACAAACTCCGCGGGATAATGCGGTTTCCAAGCCAGAAGTCTGAGACTGAGCCGAATCTTGCACGGCACACGCTGACGGCGACCAACCCAGGCGCGAAGCGCCGGCAGTGAATAGCCCCGCGCGTCAGCGCGGGGTTGAGGAGACGTTGGCAACAAGGCCCAAAGGGCCGGCACATTGATTTGCGCTCAGGTTTTCGCCCACAGAAATGCGTATCAGGTGCAGGACTGATCTCCGCACTTCAGAGTCCAGCTGCTCCATGATCCCTCTGCATGCCGAATTCAGGTGGCGGATATTCCACGCCAAGTTTTCTGTGTATTTTGTGGTTCAGATAGGTATATATCGTGGGAATACTTCAGCTGGAGGAAATGACATGGAACGTCGTGAATTCGTGATCGCCGCCGCGGCCGGTCCCATCTGTGCGGCGGCTTCATCCGCAGCCAAAACGACAGAGACCCGCCCCGGAACCAGGGATCAAACACCGCAATCCCAGAAGAAGTACGGTGTGAAAATCACCGTCCTGAGAAGGGATTATGAGAAGGAGTTCGTGGATCAGCTCAAAACCGGCCCCAAAGCCCCATGCGCCCGTTTCAGCGACGGCCAGGAATTTACTATTACATCACAATGGTCGATGCCGGCAAAATTCTGCGAATGGGCATGGGCTGACATCCGGACCTACATTCCCATGGTACTGGGGCAGGGGAATCCGATTGCGGCTTGCTGTACGGATGGATTCCGTCCGGTTTTCTTTAAACTCGAACGCATCGATGCGTGAGCAGATTCCCAATAAGCACGGTCTCGGAGCCGCGCGCGTCAGCAAGCGGATGTTAGACAGCTGGCAGC
>Ga0315277_10003498_pt1 | contig 21264 bp, 24 predicted proteins | sample YL17G05_15_MG_FD_203695 | JGI IMG/M metagenome (GOLD analysis project Ga0315277, IMG submission 203695) | Sediment microbial communities from Yellowstone Lake, YNP, Wyoming, USA - YL17G05_15 | ecosystem: Environmental > Aquatic > Freshwater > Lake > Sediment | place: USA: Wyoming | collected...
TTGACCAGCCCCATTATGTCCCCAATCTAACGGGGGCTGGGCATGAGGACAGAAGCGGAGTGGTCAGAGATGAGAGAACGATACAGACAGGGCGTGTCGATAAGCCGGATAGCCATGGAGGAGGGGCAAGCGCGTGGCCGCCATAGCGACGGCCAGGAAGCTTCTCAAGGCGATGTACTGGATGCTCCTGACGAAGGAGAAGTTTCACTGTCAAGGATTCAACCTCGGCGAAAAAGCTGCGTCGATGAACGCGTGATAAGGATTGAGGCGGGTCCCTGACGAATGGACGAACTGGCCATAATGCAGGAGAACTGCGAATAGGGGCATGTCCGAAAAAGAAGAAACCTCTTAGAGACATCTCAGATGGAAGGAGGCAAGAGAAAAGAGATCGAAAACGAAGAGGCGAGAGACCGCGAGGACCTCTTCAACATAGGGTCTTTTTCCTGATTGTCTGAGGTTCCAGCTCTAAAGAGAGTGGCGGTAGATGACGGTCCCGTCTTTGGAAAGAATCTTATCGAACCGACCCACTCACTTCAGAAGGATTGACGAATGAGGAGGAGCCTTGAGGCCGAAGCAGGCAGATCATAGGATTTGGTAACTCAGATTTCGGCGTCCTTCTTCTTTTTCTTCCGAATTGGGATAATCAGCAGCCGTTCATCCGATTCTCCTTCTTTCTTCTCCGTACCAATCCAAATAGGATGGAAATTGGCGATGATTGCTATGGCCAGTGAGGAAAGACCAACCAGAGATCCAATCCCGCCAGTATGGGATGAATTAGTAAGTGGCCATGCGAGCAGATAAAAGGCGACGATGGGGGCCTGCAGGAGGCATATCTTCGGAGAATACAATATTCCGAAAGTCCCCGCAAGATAGATGCTTGCGGCTATGGCTGGCGATGTATCTGGGTTTCCGAAATCTGCCAGGCCCGATAACCAATAATCGGCTAAACTATCACTATCCCAAAAATCACTAGGTGGTCTTGACAAAATCATATATCTCGTCGATTCCCAGACAAGGAAGAACGCAATAAGCCCTATCGACACCGCTAGAATGCAGAGGAGATCAAACCTGATCCTCATTCTATCCCCCCTCATCGTTGAATGATATATTGGGCATTGTAATATTTGGTATCGAATATGATTCTCCCCCATAAATCTTGGCAATACCATTCTGAATGTGAATAGGTTCTGTCGATGGCATGCTAAATGAGGCTCCCCGCCGGTACGTGTGATTGGGGAATCGCCCAGGGCGGGAGAACCATGAACTACACAGGACTAGACGCGCATAAAGAATTCTGTCAAGGAGGAAAGTTGAAATCGTGAGAAGTGGATCGGCATAATGCTGCGAGGGCCTCTTCAACATAGGGGCTTTTTCTGATTCCTCTCATCAAATAGGTTGATATAGAATTGAGTAAAATCTGTAATTGGGCGGTTCATACATAAATGGTAAACCTGAAGTGTATTTTGGAGATCTCCGTACTCGGAATCATTCTTGCATTCATCGGCTATGTATTGAGCTGGGAGCCGTTTATTGGATTCTCAGAATTAGGCCGAGACTACCCTGGAATCAGCATGTATCTCCCCATCACCTATCTGATTTCGTCAATACTTGCCGTGGTGCTTATTATCCTTAGGTTGAAGATTTCATTTATTTTTAGATTTTTCCGGGTTTGCCAATTGATCTTAAGTGGTGCATTGGCATCCTTACCAATCATCTGGCTGTATGATTTCCAGATCTATTTTTCCGGAAGCAATCTCCTAATGGGGTGGTACCTCTCCTTCGTCGGAGGTGTTCTAGTTTTAATCGGGTCTTACCTATTGATGGATGTACATGTCGATGCCGAATCGAAAAAAATGCTTAAGCCCAAATCTACAGGAGCGAATGTTAAAAACACAAGGATCATAAGAATGGCAATCGCGCTTCTCTTCGGCGTTGGAGCTGGCTTCCTTCTTCTCGGACTCCAACTCGAATGGGAAATGTTACGGCGATTCAACGATATGGCCGGACATAACCTTTCCTACCAGCATTCCTTTTCTGGTCTTGATTTTGTGATCGGGTTGACAATTAACAATCGACCCTGGTTCCTAAATTATCTTTTATTGCTTCCGTTGACGTCAGCCCTTCTTATATTTCGAACAATAGATGTGGTGCATAATTTTTCCTTTATCAGGAACCTGAGAAAGCATCTAGAAAGAATTTGTTTGATTACATTAGCTATTGGATTGACCATTCTTTTGAATTTTGAGAGGAACTTCCCTAGCAACTTCGTTGGGATGGATGTCAGTTATGAAATTGAAACGGGGATTGGATGGTTCTTTTGCCTATTGGGTATATTGATTGCGTTCTTAGGAAGCTTAATCTCTTATACAATTTCGAACAAGAATTGAAAAAATGATATTAGACGGATTATTGGGGGCATAAATCGATTTCCCGTTCGTTTTCAAATCTCCCCTCGTCAGGAGATAAGGGTTTCCTGATCGCGCTCATCGATTAGGTTGATATAGAATTGAGTGATTTTAGAAATGGGCGGTTCACTGATGGTATTGAAGCCGAAGTGGGCGATAATAATTCCCATTGTCGGGCTTGTTTTTTCAGCGGTTGGTTATTTCGGAGGCTGGCTAAGATCGGCAACCTTCTTGGAGCTAAGTGTTGGCTATCCAGGATTGAACATGTACATCCCAACAATCATTTTTGTGGTTGCGAAATCCACGTGTAAATGCCGCTGGCTTGCCATGAAACGATCTTCATTGCCGTGTCCCCAAACCCCTTCCCCGACTTTTTCCGAATTTTTTCTCCCCTTAGTCATCTCCTCATCAGGGCCAAATTGTATCGCACGTGAGAGAAGTAGGGGACGTTTTCCTTATAGAAATTGCCCAACGGAGCCCTCAGAGAGGCTTGTCCTGAGAGTTACGACTACATGACCGCGATATTGAGCCTTCGCTGTCCGAATTGCGGTAGCCGCGATATAGAGCCCTGTTGGCAATTAGATCCTTCCGATCAGGCGGGGTTGTCGCATGAGAAATATCCGTCTTTCAGGTCCAGATAGTTGCACATATCGTAGCCTGAAAATTCGATATTTATCAGCCAGAGCTTGAAGTCAATACCCCGTCTTCCCCCCAAACCTCTTCCCTTTTCCTAACCTTTCTGACATGTATGCCTAAAATCGGATATGGCATCTCGGGAAGGCGAGGAAATGATAGACTACGAGCGCCTCAACCTCTTTTCGCGGCTTTTTCCGCGCCCTGCCCGCTATCAGGAATGCCACAACCACGATCCCCCCCTTCAATAAGAAACGAAATGATGAGCATCGTTGCTATCGATATGATGGAAATGGTAAATCCGAGTTGCGAAGTGACTGATGCTGTGCCAGTCGAGCTGTCCGAGGTGCTATCGAAATGCCTCGCCGGTGAGATATTGCCCTCGCAAGTGACCGAAGAAATAACCGCGTATCTGTTAAGGCAGATTAGGAGGCCAGCAACGACGATAATCACCTAACTTTTATTCATGATTAGGGCTCCATTAGCAATATTTATAAATGAAATAGCGGATAGAAGTACTAGACGGGATGCACGTGAACGAGCCTATTGCCGAGATTAGATACTCTCAGGATTCTGGCCTAGCTGCGATGCCGCTGGCCGAGCCACAGCATCCCCAGTCCCAGCCGCTTGAAAAGCCGGAGAAAGCGCACATTTCAAGGCATTCCCGGGAATCGGAGCGGGGGCTAGAGGAGATCGGCATGATCTACGGCAACGTCGGGACATGCGATTTCAACATACTTATCACGGGCCCGATCGACAAGCTGGAGTACGTCCAGACCGAGCACGAGGTGCACGGCTGGATACTCGGACAGGTCATCGAGATCGAGAGGCACACCAACCTCTCCTTGGAAAGGGCCCCGGAGGTATCCAAGGGCACACCGATCGACATCGAGGAGAAGGAGATCGGCCAGGTCGTCCTAATCGGCTACAGGGACGAGAGGAATCTCCTGCAGAGCCCGCGCACGCCGCTCAAGGCAGGGCTGAGGGTCTTCAAGGCCAGCGCAGACCTGATAAAGAGCACCATCGGCCTCAAGGAGCACACCGAGACAGGGGCGTACATCGGGCTTCTCTCCGGGCATGACATCAGGATCGAGCTCGACATCAACAAGATGGTGCAGAAGCACGTCAGCATCCTTGCGATGACAGGCGCTGGCAAGTCCTTCTGCAGCGGAGTCTTGATCGAGGAGCTGATGAAGCACGATGTGACGACCGTGATCATCGACCCTCACGGCGAGTACCACACCCTGGGGGAAAAAGGCAAGGTGGACAAGACATCGAGGAATTTCGATGTGCATCCGAGAGGCTACAGCGACCGCGTCATGGAGTTCGCCGCGAACACGCAGATCAACAAGGATGCAAAGCCGTTGAGATTCACGCTCAGCTCGTTGGACGCCAGGGACATCCTCTCGCTCACCAACATCAAGAATGTCAGGTCCTATCTGACGATGCTCAGGAGGGCCGTCGACATGCTCAAGGAGGCGAAAGGGGACTATTCCCTGAAGGACATCATCGACACGCTGATCGCCGCGGAGGACCCGCAGACCAGCTCGCTCGTCAGTGAACTCGAGTACCTCCAGGACACGGAGATTTTCGCGGACAAGGGGACGAAGATTGATGATCTGGTCCGCAAGGGAAGGACGACGATAATCAACCTGAAAGGCGCTCCGCCGGACATCCAGGAGCTCATCGTGAACCGGCTCTGCAACAATCTGTTCGAACTGAGGAAGGCGGAGAAGCTGCCACCGATGATGCTCGTCCTCGAGGAGTGCCACATCTTCTGCCCCCAGCAGGGCAAGGCCAACTCCACGAGGATACTCAGGACCATAGCGTCCGAAGGAAGGAAATTCGGCCTGGGCATGACCTTGATTAGCCAAAGGCCTGCGAAGGTCGACAAGAACGTCCTGAGCCAGTGCAACACGCAGATCATTCTCAAGGTGGCGAACCCGAACGATCTGAAGGCGATATCCGCGTCGATCGAAGGGTTGACGGACGGGATGGAAGCCGAAATCCAGCGGCTGCCGATCGGCACGGCGCTGGTGACCGGCGGGGGCGCGTCGATGCCGCTGTTCGTCGACATACGGCCGAGGGAGACGAAGCACGGCGGCGAGAGCATCGAGGTGGTCCCGTCGAAGAGGATGTGAGCCTTTGACTTCGAAGAGCGAAATAAGCCAGGAACACCTCGCGAAATACCTCTCATTGACGGAAAAGGCGATCAAGAAGCTCAAGATAGCCATTCCGAAGAGGTCGTATCTCCGGCAGCTTGCCGAAGATTTCCTTGAGATGGCCGAGAGCTATTCGTCGGATGCGAAAAGGTTTGCCAAGGAGGGAAACCTCGTCAACGCCTTCGCGTGCATAAACTACGCGCATGGATGGCTTGACTGCGGCGCGAGAATGGGGCTATTCGACGTCGGCGAAGATGACCAGCTGTTCACACTCTATGAGTGAACGGTCTCAAGAAGCCTCGGGCCTTTTTGATCTATATCGCAGATGAACACCTGACCGAGCGGCCTCAGCGCTTCGGCCATTTCCGGCGAGTCCCCGATGCCGAAGAGCGAGTTCCCTAGCATGGCCATGGTCGCCATCCCGTGCTGGTCTGCGACCACCATCGCGTCCAGCACTTCCTTCGAGAACAATTCCGAGTCTTCCAGGAATTCCATGCCGAGGGCGAACATGTGCTCCAGCGTCCTGTGCTCAGCGAACTCGAGGATGCATTTCTTCCCTGAGTCCGATATCTTCTTACGCTTCACTGGGTCGGTCAGAACGTCGTTGGTCTTGATCGGCTTTCCAACGACCGCGAGGACGATAGGGGATGATGCCTCGATGCGCTCGACGACACCGCAAGGAGGAAATCCTGGCTCGAGACGGATCTCCGCGGCTCCTGCGAAGATCCCGGCCACATCTCCCAATCCTGTCCTGTTCTTGACCTCCGCGATGTGCGCGGCTTCATAGGCCTTCTGGACGGGGAGGTTGAGCAGTGAGCATAACGCAAAAGACGCCGAGAGGGAGCCAGCGGCGCTCATGGCGAAGCCTTGCTCCACCGGCAGATCGAGGACTGTGTTGACTTCGACTTTGAGGGGTTTGTCTCCAATCAAAAGGGAAATGACATCTCGCGTCGTGCGTGCCTGTGATTCGATACCGTCGATCCGGACCTTGATCGCCTGATCTGCGGATTCAATTGCGGAAACGGAACTCCTCGCTCCGAGGGTCAGGCTAAGCCCTGCACCGCGAGAACCTCTTTCCAGCGGATTGTCCGACTGGTCGCATATCTCGAAAAAAGCGGTGGCGTGTCCCGGACAGAATGCGCTTCTCGTCTCGCTCATCTGACGACCTTTCCGATGTATTCGAAGATCCCGCGGGCGACATCGTCACGAGTGCCTTTCAGCTCGATCTCCTTCCCTGATTTTCCGATCAGGAAGGCCCGAGAGTCGACATCGGTCACGTCTTCAAGCCTGTTGGCGACGATCATGGTCATCCCTGCGGATTTCATCCTGGCTCTGGCACGGTTCAACAGTTCTCCGACCGTTACACCCGCCTCTAGTTTGAACCCGACAAGGACTTTCGCCGATATCGAGTCGATGATCTTCTTCGTCTTCTTCAGGACTATCGTTACAGTTTCCTTGTCGGATGGAAGCTTCCCACGCACCGGCTTATCGACCTTGTAGTCAGAGATTGCCGCAGGCACCATGACAATGTCGAACTTCCTCCCCGCCACAAGTTTCTGCAAATCGGCGGCGGTCTCGAACCTCTTCGGCTTGATGAATGCGGGTAGCTTGGCTCTGCACTGGCCCATGATAAGTTCGACGTCCGCCCCGAGGAGATAGGCTACCCTTGCCAGAGCAATCGAAGTGCCTCCTGTGCTGGCATTTGAGATGAACCTGACTGAGTCGATAGGCTCGATCGTCGAACCTCCGATGATCGTGACCTTCCTGCCCCTGAGAGAGTGCTTCAGCATCTTCCTCCCGGTTGCGAGGAAAATTGTATCGACTTCTGCCATCTTCGCCTTGCCATCTTCAATGACTAGAGGGATGATTTCAACGTCGAGCGATTCGAGCTTCTCGATGTTATCCTTGATGATCGTGTTGGAATACATTGCGCCGTGCATCCCAGGTGAGATGATAATCGGCTTTCCAGAGCCCATGGCAGTGACGAGGATCGTGCTGACGGCGTCGTCGCAGATGCCCGTCGCGAGCTTGGATATCATGTTGGCTGTGCAGGGGGCCACGAGGACCGCATCGACTCCCCCGTCTTTCGAGCCGCAGAGCGCCACGTGCTGGACATCGCCGTCGAGGGCGGTGATGACCTTCTTCCCAGACGCAAACCAGAGCGCTTCTGGGTGGATTATCCGGGTGGCGCAGTCGGTCATTGCGACCGTGACATCCGCGCCGTTGCGCAGGAATTCCCTCACGAGCTTGACGGTCTCAACAGCCGCTATGCTGCCAGTGACGCAGAGAAGCAGGTGCTTGCCTGCGAGTATGCCTCCGGATGATTCTGATTTCAACCTGTCGGCTGGGTGCACGAAAGCTCAAAACAAGTGCTTTCTATTAAACATTGCCATGTTAGAGCCTGCGCATGACATCGGCAATCACAGAATCCAGCGGCTTGTTTGAATCAATCACGATGATATTCTTGAACATTTTGGGGAACTTGTCGTAATTGGAGGCGACTTTTCTCAGAAAATCCAATTTCTCGAACTTAGAAAGGCTGCCCCTGGCATTCACCCTTTGAAGTGCGATCTCAGGATCAACCTTGAAAAGGAAAACGATGTCGGGCTGCAACGATATCTTGAGATTCGCATCGAGCAGCCAGTCGAAGGGATCGTAGTCCGCTTTGCCCTCCAGGGCGGCGCCCTGATAGGCGACTGTAGAATGGAAATAGCGATCGCATACGACTGTCTTCCCGTCCGCCATCCATTTCCGAATGGCTTCGGTGTGAGTTGCTCGATCCGCGAGAAACAGGAACGCTTCCGTGAATGGATCCGTCTTCTCCGCGTGGGAGCGCCTGACAGCTTCGCCGAGCCAGGTCTTAGTGGGCTCTTCTGTTAGGACGGTGTTTTCGAGCTTATCTGCGATGGCTTTCGCCACGCTGGATTTGCCGGAACCGTCGATCCCTTCGAATACGATGAAGCGGGCCATGCAGGAGCGTAGATGAAATCCTGCATCATAATCTCTTCCCCGAGAAATAAGGAAATAGCTTTACTTATCCCCCTATTGATTACCCGACAGAGATTGCGAAGGAGTGGTGATGAGTTATGACCCAGGAGACGGTGGATGCGCTTGCGAAGAGAGTGAAGGATTTCGTCGAGAAGCGTTCCTGGACAAAGTACCACAAACCGAAGGACATCGCGATCGCATTGTCCGTCGAGGCAGCCGAGCTGCTGGAGGTATTCCAGTGGAGCGGCGGGGCGGAAGGCTTGGATGAGAAAGGTCTCGGAAGGGTCAGAATGGAGACCGCGGACACGGTCATCTATGCGTTGAGCATGGCGAATGCATGCGGGTTCGACCTAGGCGAGGCTGTTGTCGAGAAGATCTCGCTCAATGAAAAGAAGTATCCAGTCGACAAGAGCAGGGACATATTCGACCGATGATCATCGGCCCGCTGAATCCTTCGTTCCTTTCTCTCGTTGCCTTTGCTCGACGAGTGATTTGAAGTTGAATATCAGGTCCCTCGCGGCTCTGATCTCGTCGATCCTTCTGACGGATGTATTGTGGGGAGCGGTGCGGACGGTCTCCGCCGGCTCATTGATGATCGATTCGATTATGGAAACGAACCCGTCCAGTGTCTGGACCGACTCCGTCTCGGTTGGCTCGATCATGATTGCCTCGCCGACAATGAGAGGGAAGTATATCGTCGGGGCATGGATTCCATAGTCAAGCATACGCTTGGCCATATCCAGGGTCCTGATGCCTTTCTCCTTCAGCTTGTCTCCGGAGAGGACGAATTCGTGCATCCTCTTCCCTCCGAAAGGCAGCTCAAGCACTGACTCGAGCCTCTTTCTCAGGTAGTTGGAGTTGGCGACCGCTCGGGTGGACACTTCGCACAGCCCGTCCCCTCCGTTCGACTTGATGTACGCATACGCTCGCAGCAGGACGCCGAAATTCCCGTAGTACGCCCTGACCTTGCCGATGGATTTCGGATGATCGTAGCTCAATCTGTATCGTCCCCCTTCCTTCACGATCCTCGGGACCGGCAGATACGGTTCGAGCTCTTTTCTCACGCCGACTGGACCAGCGCCCGGGCCGCCTCCTCCGTGAGGTGTGGAGAAGGTCTTGTGCAGGTTGAAATGGACGATGTCAAAATTCATTTTCCCCGGGTTGGTCCGGCCGAGGATGGCGTTGAAGTTAGCGCCGTCGTAATAGAGAAGAGCTCCGGCGTCGTGGACGATCTTCGCGACCTCCAGCACGTCCTTCTCGAACATACCCAGCGTGTTGGGGTTCGTGAGCATCAAAGCGGCCGTGTTGCCGCCGACTATCGATCTCAGGGCGTCGCAGTCGATCCTGCCGTTCTTTGACGGCAGCTCGATCACGTCGAACCCGACCATCGCCGCGCTGGCTGGATTCGTGCCGTGGGCGGTGTCAGGGACTATGACTTCCTTGCGATGCTCGCCACGGCCCTCGTGGTACGCGCGGACTATCTGAAGGCCGGTGAACTCGCCGTGCGCGCCAGCGGCTGGCTGAAGGGTGACCGCGTCGACCCCGCCGATTACGCGCAGCATCTCTTCGAGTTCGTACATTATCTGCAGCGAGCCTTGGACCGTCGATTCGTCCTGCATCGGATGGAGGCAGGTGGCTCTGCAGTCCCTTGCGATCTGTTCGTTGATCTTCGGGTTGTACTTCATCGTGCAGGAACCGAGAGGGTAGAATCCTGAGTCGATCGAAAAATTCATCTGGCTCAGCCTGACGAAATGTTTCATAACCTCTCTTTCCGGCAGATTCGGGATATCGAGGGATTTCCTCCTGAGCTTGTCCGGGATCTTCGCTGAGGGGAGCATATCTTCATCGCAGGTCTCGACGGAATCCATCTCGAAGAGGAGGGGCTCGTCGTAGGACGCCTGGCGGTAGGTCATCTTATCGCCTCCAGGCCTTGGACAAGTGCATCGAGGTCTTCCTCGGTGTGCAGTTCTGAGACTGCCATCAGCATCGCCTCACCGAGCTCCGGGAAATCCTGCTTGAGTGTGATCCCGCCATGCACTCCGTGCCCCATCAGACCACTGCCAACAGCATCGACCGGTTTAGGACACCTGATCGCGAATTCGTTGAAATGCGACGCCTTGAAAATGGGAGATTCAAAGCCAGCTATCTTCGATATCCTCTGAGACAGTTCTACGGCCTTCTCGACATTCAAGTTGGCGATGGCGATGAGTTTGTCCCTTCCCAACGTGGCGAGGTAGGCGTTTGCCGCGACTGCCATCAGCGCCTCGTTCGAGCAGATATTGGAGGTCGCCTTATCCCGCCTGATGTGCTGCTCCCTCGTCTGCAGGGTCATGCAGAACGCCATTCTCCCGGCCGCATCGACCGTCGCGCCGATGATCCTGCCAGGCATCTTTCGAATGTGCTCCCTCCGGCATCCGAAAATCCCCAACAGGGGTCCGCCGAAGTTCGGGCCGGTTCCGAGATGATGTCCCTCCCCGATCACGATGTCCGCGCCGTAATCCGAAGGCGGGCGCACTATCGCGAGCGAGAGGGGATCGGCGCCGACGACGAATGGCGTCTCTCCGATGGAGGAGGAGATCTCATCGACCTCTTCTTCCAGAACGCCGAAATAATTGGGATTCTCCAGGTAGACTCCGAAAACATCATCTCCGAGTTTGGAGCGAAGATCGCCAATGTCCAGCCTCCCGGATCCTCGGTCGTAGGAGACCTCCTGGACTTTCGCTTCGATCCCTCGCAAATAAGTCTTGAGGACCGCCTTCCGCTCGGGGGAGACGCTCCTCGCGATGAGAAATCTTGAGCCGTGCCTGATCCTGCCGCACATCAGAGCCGCTTCCCCGAGCGCGGTAGACCAATCGTACATGCTCGAGTTGACAGCGTCCATCCCAGTCAGCTCGGACATGAAGCTCTGGTACTCGAAAAGCGCTTGGAGAATTCCCTGGCTCGCTTCGGGCTGGTAGGGAGTGTACGCCGTGTAGAATTCCGACCTGCTCAGGACCTCGTTGACCAGCGCCGGGATGAAATGCCTGTAGACTCCGCCTCCCAGGAAGGTGGGCATGTCGTCCATCGTCTTGTTCTTCGAAAGAATCGCGTCGATCTCCGCGGTCAATTCTGACTCCGCCAGCCCGTAGGGGAGGTCGAGGCCTTTGACCCTGGCTGCCTCCGGGATCTCGTCGAAGAGCTCGTCGGATGATGATATGCCGAGCACTTCGAGGACCTTCGGGGGCAGCATCGCATCACTCATCGGTTGAAAGATACGGAGGTCGTATTAATCCTTCTCAAGGCTGCCACGATTTTTGTGGCTGGAGGGGAATCTGCTGAGAACCGATTTCTGAAGGCGTCGGATGAAACCAGGGAGCCCTTCTACGTCCTTTATCTCCTTCTTGGTGAGCCTCGCAATATTGGCCCTCACCAACATATCGTGCTTGACATCGCACGATTCGAATCCTCTCGCGAGCTGGTGCGCTATCTGCCCTCCCTTCCTGTCCCAGTCAGTCAGGATGATGAAGCGGTCGTGCTCGGAGGACAGCAATTCGCAGAGGTGCACGATGCTGCTTCCTGTGTTCACCGCCAGGACCATGCCTTCTATCCCGAGGTCTCTGAGGGCCTTGACGTCCCTGGAACCTTCGACGATGATCGGCTCATCGGAACTGCGTTCAATCAGATCGTCGACTATCTTCTCGAGCTTGTCCAGCCGTTCTGCCTCGCTAATCATCCTTAAGACCCAACCTTTCCCGGATTGAATCTGCGTCGAGGGGGATGAATATCCGCTTCGAACGGGATTTCTCCCCTTTCGCAATGACGATGTTCCCCTTCACCTCCGGGAACATGCCTTCGAGCAATTCGATGAGTTCCGCATTAGCCTTCCCCGATACCGGGGGAGACGCGACAGCGATCTTCACCGCCCCTCTCCAAGAATCTACTCCGAGGAATTCCGACTTCCTGGCTCCGGGCGAGGCTTCGACACTCAGATAGCATCCGTTCTTCGCCATTTCCAGAACGCGCTGTCTTTTTGCCAAGAGATCGACACTCGCTTCAACGCGATTAATACGCCACACGTATCGGCAAGCTACATATTTCGACATCGTTGATAAACGCTAAGTGCTTGGAGTGACATTCGCGCTCCGATGCCTAAGAGAACCGAGATGACATACGAGGAGTTGATGTCGGTTCACCGGCAGGAATCGAAGCAGAACGTACTGGCAAAGATCTCCTCGGATTTCTACAAGCGGCTTGCCGAGTACATCGATACCCTCGACGGGCGTTGCGCAGAGGAGCGGAACGGCAACACGGAAGTGTCCGGCATGTTGCTGACGCAGCTGAAGACCGCGAAGGAGAAGAGCGCCGAGGTCTATGAGATCCGGATGAGGAAGATCGCATTGATGGCCATGACGGCCGCCTTCGGAGCCGAGCCCCGCCTCGACAACGCGACTCAGGAAGAAAAGGAAGCTTTTGACACCCTAAAGAAATTCTTTGTTGACCACTGCAAGAAGACGCTCACCGCGGAATGTGAAGATGATTCTGATCACGAGCTAGTTGTCCAGGAAAAGGAATCCGTCAAGAACAAGATAGAAGAGAAGATCCAGGCCACAGCTACGGCGTCAAAGGCAGCCGAACACCCCGAGATCATCCTTGTACGGATACTCGAGGACCTCCCGGCTTTCGCTGGCACCGACAAGAATTATCAACTCGCCAAGGAAGACATAATCAGCCTCCCCAGGAATATCGCGGAGATTCTCGTGAAGCATAACAAGGCCATTGAAGTCCGGCAGTCATCTTAGAACGATCGGCGTGGTGACCTTGTAACGCTCCGCTGCGTTGATCTTGGTCGCCTTCAGTTTCCTGGCAATTGCGCTTCTGACCTCATGCTCCGCCTTCTCGGGAGTGTTGTTCTCATCGCTCAGATGCACCAATGCGACGCCCTGTGTGCGCTCGGTCACGAGATTCGACACCGCCGAGGCAGTTGCCCTGTTCGAGAGATGCCCGTTCGACGATGCTATCGATCTCTTGAGGAAGTCCGGATAGGATCCTTTCCTCAGCATCTCCTCGTCGTGGTTGGCCTCGATTATCAGGAAGTCCTTGTCGGACATGACGCTCCCCACGAGCTGGGTGACCTTTCCGAGGTCGGTGGCGAACCCGATGCTGTGCTTCGCGTCGGAGATCGAAAAGCAGACGGGTTCGGCGGCATTGTGCGGGACCGGATAGCTTCTGATCTTGAGGTCGTTGAGGTTGAACTCCTCGAGCGTCATGAATTCGGCGAATTCGACGTCCCCTATCGAGGCCATTGCGAATGTCGGGAGGTTCGCCATGACCCTGATGCCGTGCCTCCTCGAGAAGATCCCGGCGCCTTTGCAGTGATCGGAATGCTCATGGGAGAGAATGATGGCATCGATATCGTCGGGAGAATGGCCGAGCAACTCCAGCCTGCGCTCCATCTCCCTCGCTGACAGCCCGGCGTCTATGAGTATCTTGGACTCGTCGCTGCAGATCAGGGTGGAATTGCCGCTGCTGCTACTGCCGAGAAAAGCGATCTCCATCTCTATGTTCCCATCCGTAACGATATATGCGGTCTGCTATGCCGAACGGGTGCTAATACCTTTCGCGCGACCCCGGCGAAAATGCGCATATTCCTGCCGGCGATTAGACTGCTGGCTGTACTGTAAATCGCCTCGATAGGTTTATTAATGGCCATCTAATACCAGCGATTTACGGGGATGTAGCTCAGACAGGTAGAGCAATCGGCTCTTAGTCTCCGTAAGGGGAAGAGAAACCGATTGGCCAAGGGTTCGAATCCCTTCATCCCCGCTCGGACGCAGGTCGAAGGTGTGCCTTTGGCTGAAGGATCGAATGTGTATTTTGTAGGGACCGCGGGCTGCGGGAAGACGACCATTACTGCCGCGTTCTCGGAATGGCTTCAGACGCAGGGGTATGATTCAGTCATGGTCAACCTCGACCCTGGCGCGGAATCGCTGCCTTACGAACCGGACGTCGACATAAGGGACTGGGTGAAGCTTTCGGACATCATGAAGGAGTACGGGCTCGGACCGAACGGGGCGCAGATCGCCGCGGCGGACCTGCTCGCGATAAATGCTCCGAAGGTCGCGACGGTGCTCGACGAATTCGAGACGGATTTCATCCTCTACGATACGCCTGGCCAGCTCGAACTGTTCGCATTCAGGGACAGCAGCAAGAAGATAATGGAGGTCTTCGGGCGAGAGAAGTCGGCGATCTGCTTCCTGATAGACCCCATGCTCGCCAGGAATCCTAACGGTTTCGTCTCGTCGATGGTCCTGTCGGCGATAACAAGCTTCAGGTTGGACGTGCCGATGATGAACGTGGTCTCCAAGTCGGATCTTCTCAGCGACGAGGAGGTCGAGAGGATCGACGCCTGGTCGAACAACAACGAGAACCTGCTCAACACTTTGATGGATGAGATTTCCGGAGCGCAGAATCAGATCAGCATCGAGGTCCTGAAGGCGATGGAAACGGTCGGGATCGGCGGAGGCATAGGGTTCGTCTCGTCGGAAACGATGTACGGGATGGAGGAGATATACAACACGCTCCAGGAGATGTTCTCAGGCGGGGAGGACAAGGATTCGAGATAGCAGACAAGTTCTTGAGCGACAAACTGGTTGTGGTACACGTGAAGAAGAGAGTGCTCACCTGCCCGGAGTGCGGCTCGGCCGACCTGTATTACGAGAACGCGTTGATAACTGGATACAAGTACCACTGCAAGAAATGCCAGTACATCGGCGCTTTCGTGATAGAGAAGGAAATCGAGATATAAATTGAGAAAAGGAAAATGGTTTTAGGCGAACATCGGCCCGGGTTCCGCCTGCTTGCCGAGTTCCTCGCCGTGGTGCATGACCTTGACTATCGCCCTGTCGAAGTCGGGCAAGGTCACCATGTCCCTGTTGTCGCGGATGGCGAACATTCCGGCTTCCGTGCACATCGCCTTGATCTCCGCGCCGGTGGAACCCTCGGTCTTCTGGGCGAGGTCGTGGGCATCGATCGTGTTGTCGATGTTCATTTTCCTGGTGTGGATCTTGAATATCTCCGTCCGCGCATCGACGTTGGGGATCGGGATCTCGATGATCCTGTCAAACCTTCCGGGCCTTAGCAATGCCTCGTCGAGTATGTCCGGTCTGTTGGTCGCGCCGATTATCTTGACATCCCCCAGCGGGTTGAAGCCGTCCAACTCCGCGAGCAGCTGCATGAGGGTCCTCTGGACCTCTCGGTCACCTGAGGTGGCCATGTCCAGCCTCTTCGCTCCGATGCTGTCGAGCTCGTCGATGAAAACGATGCTCGGGGCTTTCTGCCTGGCGAGATCGAACAGCTCCCTGACGAGCCTCGCGCCTTCCCCGATGTACTTCTGCACTAGCTCTGAACCGACGAACCTTATGAATGTAGCGTGAGTCTGGTGCGCGACGGCTTTCGCAAGGAGAGTCTTACCGGTGCCTGGAGGCCCGACCAGAAGAACTCCCTTCGGCGGGTCGATCCCGACCTTCTTATAGAGTTCCGGCCTCAGGAGCGGGTCCTCGACCGCCTCGCGTATCTCGACGGTCTGGGGCTCCAATCCTCCGATATCCAAATAGGATATCTCCGGTTTGTCGATGATCTCCGCACCGATGACGATCGGATCCAGTGACGGCGGCAGAACGCCCATTACAGCGAGCGTCTGCTTGTTCAGTGCGACCCTCGCGCCCACCTCGATGTTCTCCTTCGGGACGTAATCAGAAATGTTGACGATGAAATCAGGCCCCGTCGAGCTCTTGACGACGACCCTGCCGTCAGCCAGCATATCCTTGATCTGGCCGATGATCAGTGGGGGAGCCTTCAATCTCTCGAGCTCGGCCTTCAGCCTCTTGAGCTCCTTCTGAAGCCGGAGCATCTCTCCTTCGACAAATCTCTTCTCGCCCTCGACCCGGCGGGCTTCCTCGACGAGCTCGAGATTCCTCTCCTCGAGCATCGATATCCGCTTCATGTATTCGTCTGCGGTATCTTGCCTCACGTCGATTTTTTCAACCTCAGAATCTTCGGACCCCAATTCCGTTCGCTCCTTCTGGCATGTGCTCTTCGAGCCGATAAGCTATATAGCCGGGATAGGCTATTTATCGTTTGCGACAGTGACGCAAAATGCAGTGGCCTGGGCCGGAATCCCATCTCACCCATACTCTTCTCTGGCAAAGCTTTTATCTTGGCTGAAGGGCGCGCGGAGGGAATAGGGGAAGGCTTATTTCCCGAGGGCTGATAACCTTCGATCAAACGGTAGGTGTCGAAATGAATCCCCAGCGAAAGAAGTTGTTCATTCTATGTGGATCTGTTCTGCCAATAATGATTTGCACGGGAATCGTCTACACAATTCTATCAGTCTATATGGTTGAGGAGCTGCATTTCAGCACCTCAATTGTAGGTTTGATTTTTGCGATAGGTGCGGGCATGGGCGTCATACTCTCTCCTTTGATAGGGAGAGCTTGCGATAGATTCGGAAGAAAACCGGTTCTGCTCGCCGCTTCGATCGCTTTTATGTCGGTTTTCGCAAGCTATTCGGTATTGGTAGCCGATTGGCAGTTCGCGATTATCATGACCTTGGAAGGGACTGCTTGGGTGACCATAGGGATTGCCTGCATGTCGTATATCGCCGACATTTCCCCGAGAGATGATCGAGGAAAATCCATGGGTGTTTACGAAGCCACATGGAATATAGGTTGGGTATTGGGACCTCTAATCGGCGGATCATTGGCGGATTTTCTTGGTTTTCAGACCACATTCTTATTCGGAGCTATGATAATCCTCGTTGCAATTTTCCTGCAGATTGCGATTGTCGAGGAGACATTACCTAGTAGGATGATTGGAAAAGAGAAAATCGAAGGTGCGAATCGATAATAACATCCATCCTCAAGCATGGTTAATCTCTCCCAGCTAGAGAGAAGAGGTTTTGCTTCTTAATCCGATCCAAGAATGACTAATAAGCCGGGAAAAGGATTTTAGGGGAAGACGAGGATTGCACCAATCGACAATTACTGTATCCCATTGCGAACGCAATTACGGTGAAGAAAAATGCATTATCCCTGACCAGGGGATGACTGAAAAAGGCACGGTCAGGTAATCGAGGCCAGGTCAATGATGGATCATAGCGAAGAATAGCCCAATTAAAATCGCCGTTGCGGCGATGGCAACATAGTATAGAATCTTCGTTTCCCTGGTCCATCTGATCCCAAGGAAATCAACTTCTTCCTGCTGCTGTGTTGGAGTTCCCATATCAGAATCGCAGGGGTCATATCCGCTCATCGGACCTAATACTTGTCGGCATGCTGAAATGAGGCCATTCCTGTATCTTCTCTGCATGGAATAAGAGACTGAGGCTGGCGGGAAAACCCTCATCTCCTGACGAGGGGATGAATGAAAAAGGCGGGAAAAGGGTTTTAGGGGAAGACGGGGATTGCTGCAATCGGCAATTGCAATATCTTATTGCGTACGCAATTCCGGTGAAGTAAAATGCAGTGCGAGATGTGCGGCCAGGATGTCCCTTTTTGCAAGAATGTTCGCGTAGAAAGGATAGTCATGCAGTTATGCTCGAAATGCGAACGCTTCGGCGAGGATGTCGCACCAAAAACGTCGCAAAATAAGACGACGCCCACGATCGTCAGCCAGCGATTGGAAAAACGGGAGAACAAGCCCATCTATCGTGATGTTTTTGATACGAATGACACGAGCGTGGCGATAGTGACTGATATTGCGAAAAAGATAACTCAGGCTCGAAACTCGAAGCATCTGACGAAGAAGGAGTTCGCCGCACGGATAAATGAGAAGCTCTCCGTCGTGGTCAGCCTCGAGAGGGGAGAGCTCAACCCAGATGACAAGCTCATCAAAAAGCTGGAGAAGGAGCTCGGAGTGAACCTCAGAGAGAAGATATCGGACGTCAAGATGGAGAAGCGCCCGCACAACCAAGGGATCACCCTCGGCGATTTCATTAAGAAAGAGAATTAGATCGATAAGAAGCGCCTTCATGAGAAAGTTAATCTCCATGAAGAATTTCTACTCGGACAGCAGGTAATTGGTGCTCCGATGGAAATCTCGGTCCTCATCTACGTACTTCTGATCATCGCCTTCGCGAAGATGATGGGGGAGATCGTCACTCGGTTCAACCAGCCGTCGATCGTGGGGGAGCTGCTAGCAGGCATCGTTTTGGGGCCTTTCCTGCTGGGAGAGATCATCCCGCAGCTCCAGAGCATGTACACTGACACCTTCATCCAGGGGTTGGCCGACCTGGGCATGCTCCTCCTCATGCTGTATGTCGGCATGGAGTTCTCCCCAAAGCAATTGATGGCATCATCTACCGTAGGCGTTGCGATAGCCGCGGTCGGCCTGGTCCTGCCATTCATACTTGGCTTCGTTGCCGGCGTCTACTTCGGGTTGGAGGGGGTCGCGCTCATATTCGTCTCGATTGCGTTGTCCGTGACAGCGCTCCCGGTCACGATAAGGATCCTGAAGGACATGGAGGTCGTCAATACCAGCACCGCCGGGAAGATAATCAGTGCCGCGCTCATCACGGACATCTCGCTCCTTTTTGCGATGGGCATAATCCTGGGGGAGGGGGAGATATCGGGGCCTCAGCCGACCGAATCTATCTTCTTCCTCGCGATGGGGTACATCCTCTTCTTCGCCATTGCGATAATAGTTGGGAAGTTCTTCATTCCGCATCTCGATAAGATCCTCGGATGGATGAGAACCGGCGAAGCGGCCTTCGCGATAGCGATCGGAATCGCGATCCTATTCGCGGTGATCGCGGATTTCGTGCACCTCCCGAGCTTCATCGGCGCGTTCATCGCTGGCATGATCCTTCGAGAGACCGGGACTAGATTGAGGGTGTGGACGAGGGTCGAGGACATCCTGTCGGGCATCACGCTGGGGTTCATGGCGCCGATATTCTTCGTCCTCATCGGTTTCACGGTGGACTTTGGGGCCGTATTCGCCAATTCATCGATAATCTTGCTTTTCATTACGCTGCTATCCATCGCAATCTTTGGGAAGTTCGTCGGATCTTACATCCCCGCAAAGCTAAGCGGCCTGAGCACGAACGAATCAATGGCGATTTCCTCAATGATGATGGGAAAGGGTGCAATGGAGCTGGTGTTCGCCAAACTTGCGCTCCAGCAGGGGATAATAAAAGAAGATCTGTTCTCAATCCTCGTGCTCATGGCGTTCATCTCGACGGCGCTTGCCCCAATCCTGTTCAAGCACTACTTCAACAAGGCTGCGTGCAAAGGGGAGATCTGCAAGGGCGGCGAGACCGACAAAGCCATCGAAGAATCCGGCTCGAGATTATAGCTGACCGACATTACGGGACCAAAGGATAAGAGAAATCAGAATCCGGTCCGGTTCATGACGCCCATTCGTTTTCTGAAGAGGCCCTCGATATATGCGAGGCGCGTGCGGATGTCGGCGGAATCGCGCTCTAAGGTTGCGACATCCGAATCGAAGGCTGCTGAGCTTAGCTCCGATGAGATCCCTTGCAGCAGCGTTATCTGGTCCAGGAGCCCCGCGTCATAATCATAGATCCTTTCGACGTCGTCCTCGACAGGGTTCGAGTTCGAAGCCATCCAGGAGTATCCTGAATCGGCGTAGCCGATCTCGGAGGACATCCTCTTGAGGGAGCTCAGCGCAGATTCGATCTGGGAGATGTCAACCATCAGACCTCTCTCCTCGATTGAAGCTTTCGCCCCTTCGATGTTCTTCCTCGCGACGGAGATCTTCTGGGACAGTTGCATCCTCAACATCCTGTCGGCATCCCGGATGTCGTCCTTCTGCAGGTAGCCCCTGAATCCGGGGATGTACCTCTGGACTTTCTTGAGAGGAGGCTGATCTTCGCCAATGTCCTCCCCAGTATCAGGCATGAAAACACTCCTCAAGCAGCTATTCTTATGGTCTGGAAGAGTAATTAAAGATGTTGTCCCCGCGACAGGAGTTCCTTCTCAACAGCGGGAATCTCTCCAGAAATATCGACTTCGAGGCTTCTAGCCACCACGAGACCTGCGACTTCGATATCCAGATTCATCCGCTCGCGTGTTTTGTTGATCCTTGCCACAACCTCCTTCTTCGGGAGCTTCGTGGCGGCCACGATCTTGTTCACGGTCTCGATGAACAGGTCGGCCTTCTCGATCTTGACATCGGCCTTAAGCAGATCGCCGGGAGGCCGGTAATCGATCTCCAGGTGCTTATCGGATAGTTCGAAGGTCGGGACCAGCGTCCCGTGCGAAAGCTTCAGAAGCCCTTCCCTTATGGATAGGTCGAGGAGCCTTTGCGCATCCTTGGGAGGGAACCAATGGAGGTCCATGGAGGCTGCGTAGACGAACTCCTGCTCGTTGAGGAGATCCTTCCCCTTCTGCCTGAAGATGACGGTCAAGCATCTCTTCAGTTCATCGGTCACTTGACCACCTCGTCCGGAAGAAGTTCGAGGGAGACGATGAGAGACTTGATCCTGGGATCCAATGTCTTCTCATCCCCCGGGCGATCGGCGATCGCTCGGAGCACGGCGTCGCTCCCTTGAAGCAAGCCAGCCGCTTCTTTGATGATCTCGACAGGGATGACGAAGTCTTTTACGCCGTAATTAAGAGCGCCCTTGACCACTTCTGACAGAGATGCGCCCTCGATCATCTTCCCGTGACCCTGGACGCCGCCGTTCCAATCGACCTTGAAACCGACATTCTCGGAGAAGGCCAGGGCGACCTCGACCTCACCGAGCGAAGCCAGCGAGAGGGTGCTCATGTAGGCCATATCCGCACCGGCTATCACGAGGTCCACGACGTTGGCTCCTCTCCTAGGGCCAGCCTCGTACGAGATTGAGAAGTCGTCAGCGAGAGCCTGTATCACGTCGAGCTGCGGCTTGTTGCGTTCGACCCCGTCGACATCCATTACATACAGCTTCTCGAAATTTCTCCTTCTGAGGTCTTTTGAGAGCGCGGACAGAGCCTTCTTGGAATACTCTTTGAAGAGAATCGTCCGCCCTTCGAGAAGGAGCATCGGGATGATTTCTGGCTTTCCTTGCATGCGAGTCACGATAGAAGGGTTCGGGATAT
>Ga0315277_10003499_pt1 | contig 21263 bp, 23 predicted proteins | sample YL17G05_15_MG_FD_203695 | JGI IMG/M metagenome (GOLD analysis project Ga0315277, IMG submission 203695) | Sediment microbial communities from Yellowstone Lake, YNP, Wyoming, USA - YL17G05_15 | ecosystem: Environmental > Aquatic > Freshwater > Lake > Sediment | place: USA: Wyoming | collected...
GGTATCACCGAGTCGGTTGAGACCAAGTTCGATGAATGGAGACACGGCAGCGAGGCGCTCCGCCGTCTATGCGCAATAACTTAAGACGCTGTGTTTAGTTCGAATACCTCAGTGTTTGCCTCTCCAAGTCCGAAGAGGACTAGATTGCCTTGAACCTCGCGGTCACTGAGGTAACGAAGCGCGTCAGTCATACGCTCTCGCTCAGGAGCCAAGTTCATTACCAATTCTCCAAGTGCGGCCATGCAGGCGCAAGGAGTCAGTTGTTTCCCGCTGAACAGCAATTGCCTAGCCGCATCCACGAGATCCCGGTCCGTATCGGCACCGAGCGCGGCTTGAAGCACATCCGTGTCTAGGTGCGCTCGCCGATCAGACGGTTTGCCACCAGGAAAGCCCAACCCTCCTCGAACCTGTCAGCGATTAGCGGTTTCCTTGATTGGAAAAAGCATCTGATCTGGCCACGATCTAATGAGGAATCATGGGCCGCTATTGAATGGATTGTCGTCACGGCTTCGAGGAAGTTGTTGCCTTGGTGAACGGCCCCGGCGATGATGCGAAGCATGTGCTCAGGGATTTCGACTGGGATCGTATCCGGTGACTGACCAAGCAAGCGCATGCTCAATAACGCATAGTAGTCCTTAGCCAGATCAGGCGAGTAGGGGCCGTGGAAATAGTCATTGAACGAATATCGTGCCGCTGGTGCAAACCCCAAAACCTTCAAAACATAGACCGATTTCTGGATCCGCAGCCGGCTGTCAAAGGAGGCGGCATCGAATTGTTGCCCCGTTCCGTGCTCGAGGACAGCGAGCATTCCAGCGAGTTCCGTTGTCGGCATGTCCCTTCCCTCAGTCTCCTGCCTTCCGATATTCTGTACCAAGTGCTTCATTCACCCGTCCGATATAAAAGCCTGTCGAGGTCCTTACTAAAAGTTCTTTTCAAATCCTTGTAAGGCTCTGAAAACACTTGGCGTTCCATAAGGTTCGTACTTCCTCCCAGCTGTTCCCCCCGAGCTCCCGCGCTCAGAGTAATGGCGGGGGCACCTTTCCCCTTTTCTAGGTTCAGTCATATGAGCGCACCAAAAGGCAAAGGTCGCGAGAAGAGATGAAAGTCAGGTTCTATGGCACCGAGGCCTTCAGAGGCGCTTCCCGCCGCAACGTCACGAATAGTCAGTTTGCGTAAGAGCCTCCCGGGAATTGGACAAATGCACCCCCGACAATGCGGCGTGCTGACCGGCCCGAACGACCGTAGAGAGCGAGCCTTAGGAAGAAAGGGTGCATGGAGTCCCGTTGGAAGCGGATGATACATCTTTCCGATGCGCGTTCATCAAGGATTGTCTTCAACTGACGCCCGGGGACGGCCAGGATTTTTGAGATTGTACGCGAGGCACCATACCGCCGTGCCCATGAATGCAAACAAGAACGACAGCGCATGCACAAGCACATTCACGCCAGGCCCAGCGGACAGGAAGAGTGTGGGAGAAAGGAAGACAGCCCCAATGAGCACCACGAAGATGGAAAAGTTGGCAAACCGGTTACGGCGGGCCTTTCGCACACTTGATGGATCGGAATGGTTCGGCACGACATCCTGAGACTGACGATCCCCTAGCAGTGCATTGAAGAGACAGAAGACGGATGTGATCCCCCACGCGGCGTAGACCAAGCCCGAGGCTCCATAGCCGAATCCTTTGGTCCATAAGAAAACCACATTGGCCGAAGCTCCGGAGAGGAACATGCCGAAGATGAAAACCATCTGCCTGGATCGTCTTTCCATCGCAGGTATCGAATCGTTCGTCAAAGCGAATACCAGCGCGAAAGTGAACAAGGAGATCATGTTCGAGAGATAGTGTGGCCACAACGAATAATGCACAAACATCGAGGTGACGATCCCCCAGGGAGTCCTCGGTGAGTCGGACAGGAGGCACATGGTTGCCGGGAACGAAGAGGTGCCAATCGTGCACGCCGGCGCCGGGAACGCGCATTGCACAAGCAAGACTCCGAAGCTTGCTGCAGCGATGAGAATGCAGGCGGAGAATACCATGGCGAATGGTCTCACCGACCGCTCCCAAGGATGGATCAGCCTCGACAACCTGGCATTCATCCATTGTCGACAGGCGGGGCGGGCCTTAAGTCAATTTCCGTTCGGATCCAAGCCCCGCTCGAAAGAGGCGGGGGCACCTTTCCCTTTTCCTCCTCGCTAGCCCGGACATTTCCCGAACGGACAGACTTGGGGCTGCCCATCCTCCTATCGCATGAAGAGCGAGGCGAGGCCAGCAACCAATCCACCTATGCCGCCAGTCGGGATTGCTACCTTCAACCACCGCGTTCCACCCATTACGCCTATGGCTATGAATATGGAGAACCCGACAGCCACGGCTCTGGTCATCGGGTCCATATCCAATGCCAACATCGCCAGAACGATGCCAACGAAAAAGAGCTTGAAGTAACCTTGAGCGGTGATTGGCATTTGCAGGAACGGCAAGAATGCATTGATTAGCGGAATGCCGATCCACAGAAAGCCTGCAATCCCCATCAGCGCCCAGTTCATAATCCCAACGCTCCATTACGATGCTCACGTTCTACTTCGCGTACATTCTGCATTTGAACTCGGTTGGAGTTCATTTTTCCCACCCTTTATCTGGCACTGCCAGACAGCCATTACTATTTGTTTTGGACTTAAAAGCTCTTTCTTGACCATGTTTGTTACCAAGCCCCGAGCTATCTCAGCACCATTGCCAGATATCTGCCAATCACTGCCGCTTGAACGTTCAGATATCTTATCTTGGTTGCCCGATATCGGGATATCTACCGGGGATTCCGATATCGCGTAGAGGGCATACATCTCGGATATCGGCAGCCGACCTCACTCCGTCATTCCTCGGCTATGATATCCGCGACCGTCCTCAGCTCGATCTCCAGAGCCAAGTCATCGCCGGAGACGCAGGACGACTTGAGCTGAAGTCGTTTCGGCCCTCGAGGTGGGTTAGTCAAGACACCCAGTCCTTGCACAAGAGTTCCGCCCGCTCCAGAACAGTATCGGTGACCTTCTTCTGTTTGTCCGGTGGATATCCGTACTTCTTGAGAATTCTCTTCACCATGACCCACAATTTCGCTTTCGCACTTTCCTTCATTGTCCAATCGGAGAGGGGCGCGTACTACGAGGACGTCCGCCCAGGTCGCGATGCCCTCGATTTCTTGCCATACCCGGGTTTCTGCTTCGAGACCAATCTCCGAGACAGTTCCATCCAATGCTCAGGCGAGCAAGTCTGCATCCAGCGCGCTCTGCGGCAAATCGTTGCGGGCAGGTCTATCCGTTAAGCGATTCTTAGACGTGTAAATCGACAGATTTCGCTTCTCCACTGCAAAGGTTGACGGTCTCAGTATCGCTCGTCGCCCCCATGCCGCCTCCGGTCGCGCTGGCGAAGACGTTGTAGTCATGGCAGCTGCTTCCCGGGCTCACGTCAAAAGTGTATTCGATATACTGACCTGCGCTCAGATCTCCCTCTTTCTTCAATGAGCCGTCCAGGTAAAGTTGGTAATGGATGTCGAACAAAAGGTGATTGCTGTAGACACGAGTCTTGAGCGTCGCGTGGCTGGTGAGAGTTGGCAACAACACTATTGCCAGGATCACGATGAGAACCACTGCGATCACAATCCCAACCGCCAGTCCCGCATGCGAATGCCGTTGGGGTGCTGGCGGGCCATAAGCCTGCTGATACTGCGGTTGTTGCGGTGCTGACAACTAAATGCCCTCTTGGGCTTCCACGAAAACATGATTGGCGTTGCCGTAGTTAATGATTTCGGGGAGGCGCGCTTCCGGCTTTCGTCTTCCTGAGGTCGAAGACGTCCGCCATGGTCACGATGCCCCCGACCTTCCCGCCGATCCTCACGAGCACGGCCTGGCGGTGGAGGAGCAGCATCTTCAGGATCCCGACGCTCTAGCCCTCGTCTACGACCAACGATTCGACATCTTCCGAAAGAGGAATGGATACGTTCAGCCTTGCAAGAGTATACCCGGCGACCTATACAACGAGTAGTCGCAGTAAGCAGGAGTAATCGTCTTGATTCCGACCGTGCTACCGTCTAATCGGAGAGGGGCGTGTATTACGAAGATCCTCGCTAACTGTCAATGACGCCTCCTCTATGGTTGGATATTGGTCGATGAGCCCTGAATGGCTTTGTGTAGCTCTTCGGCCTTCTGATGTATGAGGTCTGCCGTCTTGCCAATCCAGTTCGCCACCTCTTTGGATAGTTCGTCCAATTCCTTCTCTTCGTCCCAATCCAACTTCGCTCTTTTCGTGCCTGTTGCGACCACTTGTTTGGTCTTCTTGTCAAAACTGACTTCATTGTGGGACGATGGCAACATGTTCAGGAAACGCCGCCGTATTTCCTCGCCCAGTTGATAGCTCTCGATGTGCAGTTGCACCTTGAAAATATGTTCCTTGTAGCCGAAAAACTCATAGTGGAAAAACGGATCAGGACCAACTTTCGCAGGAAACCATTTGAGCCACTCCTCCCGGTAAATCTGGCAATAACTGTTGGCCTCCAAGACCTTCCATTGCGCCCCGAGTCGCTTTGCCACACGCATCCCAAATCCTCGGTACGCCTCTGCCGCTTCAGGTAAGCTACTCACTATACGGTCTATCGCCTTCCTGTGCTTCTTATAGATCATTCGGCAAAGCTTGCTGATTTCGCTTTCCTCCAATATGTTCACCTCTACGTTATCTACGAATTGTTCAATGAGAAATCTTGCCGGCGGGGCGATGTCGTTTTGGCGGCTTTCAAGCAAGTCCTTTAGTGTGCGTAGCAGATCAGAGTAACGGACTGGAATGAATTCCGGTGCTGATGCCGCCTGACCTCCCGGCGTAAGGAAGATGAAGATTCGACGGAAATCGGGAAATCGTCGCACTGCCTCGTCAAAATACGCCTTGGTTTGGTCTTGTGTTTCCGGCGAGAAAAGCTTGTTCTCGATAATCAGGACAAGCTTGTTTTGCGAATCCACCAGTGAGATGTCCGTTCTTCGTCTTGTCTCATGTGATTCCTCACGTCTCACCTCGGCTCCAGAGAGATCGAGCACATCAATCTCGACCGGCTGGAGTGGGGCCATATTCCGCGCCGCCTCGCCCGCCAAGGCCATTTTCAGGAAGCGATCTGCAAAGAGAGCACCAAGACCGTGAGTCTCGGAAGGATCTAGAAGCCATCGTAGGAAATCGCTGGCCGCCATTTCCTTCTGATGTATCCTTAGAGCTTCGAAGAGATTGAACCTGGCCAGCCTGTCCTCAAGCTTGTCAAGTTCAGGACAATGGGTTATGAAGTCTTCCAGCGACCGCATCAAGTCATCAACTTGGTCATTGACCGGGTTCGCCATTCTCCCTCAGCGAAGAATGTGAATCTGCCATCAACTCTTAAGGGTTCTCATTGCAGATGTCACAGATGGATGACCTGAGATGAATGAGGATAAAGAACAGTTCTCTTTGACGTCAGAGAAATGAAACGACCTGCGCGTCACGCATGAGAAGTCGGCGAAATACAAACATCGTGTCGCGTCCGATTTCGTGGTGAGAGAAACGTGACCCACTCATTTATGGATGGCGCGGACATCAAATCACCCAATCCTTGCAAAGCAGCTCGGCCTGCTCCAGAACTGTTTCCGTCGCCTTCTTCTGCTTATCTGGAGGGTACCCATACTTTCTGAGAACCCTCTTTACCATAATGCGCAATTTCGCCTTCGCGCTCTCCTTTACAGTCCAGTCAATGCTCACGTTCTTCCGCACAGTCTCTACGAGCTCCCTCGCAATCGTCCTTAACGTTTCGTCCCCCAACACCTTGACAGCGCTATCATTTGTCTCCAACGCATCATAGAACGCGATTTCTTCCTCCGAAAGCCCTAGCTCCTCGCCCCTATTGGCGGCCTCCCTCATCTCCTTGGCCAGCTGTATCAGCTGCTCGATCACCTGCGCGGTCTGGATCGCCCTATTGCGGTACGCGCGAACGGTCTTTTCCAGCATCTCGGCGAATGAGCGCCCTTGAACGAGGTTCCTCTTGGAGCGCGTGGTAATCTCCTCGTTCAGGAGCTTGCGGAGCAGTTCCACCGCCAAGTTCCTTTGAGGCATCCCTCTGACTTCCGCGAGGAAGTCATCGGAGAGGATCGAGATCTCGGGCTTCCTCAGGCCCGCCGCCGCATAGATGTCGATGACCTGATCCATGGCGACGGCCTTCGAGACAAGCTGGCGTATCGCGTGGTCAAGTTCCTCTTCAGGGGTTGGGGATTTTGCCCCAGACTTTGCCATTGCGCTACGGACCGCCTGGAAGAATGCGACGTCATCTCGTATTTCAAGCGCCTTCTGATGCGGCACCGCCAAAGCGAAAGCCTGTGAGAGTTCGGTCACTACCTTGAGCAGGCGGTCTTTCCCATCTTCCTGAGCAAGGATGTATTCCTGTGCGGCAGGTAAGAGGCCTAGACGTTGAGCGGGAGAACCTTTGACCCATGGCGATCGGTCGAAACCATGGAACATGTCGTGGCAGATCTCGTACTTCTCGAGCATGACCGCCACAGCCTCCCCTTGGTCTATGGCCGTCTTGCCAGTCCCGCCACTCTGCGTATAATCAGCGAGAGCCCTCCGAAGCTGATCCGCCAACCCGAGGTAGTCAACGATGAGCCCGCCAGGCTTGTCATGATAGACGCGGTTGACTCTGGCGATGGCCTGCATCAACCCGTGACCCCTCATCGGTTTGTCGATGTACATCGTATGCAGACACGGCACATCGAAGCCCGTCAGCCACATGTCGCGCACAATGACCAGCTTCATTGGGTCGGCGGGGTCCCTGAAGCGATTGGCAAGAGCCTCCCTGCGGGGCTTGTTGCGGATGTGTTGCTGCCAGTCCAGGCGGTCTGATGCGGAACCCGTCATCACGATCTTGATCTTGCCCTTCGTGTCGTCCTCATCGTGCCAGTCGGGGCGTAGCGCTACGATGGTGTTGTAGAGGTCGACGCAAATGCGGCGGCTCATGCAGACGATCATGGCTTTGCCGTCCATCGCGTCCAAGCGTTGCCCGAAGTGGTTGACGATATCTTGTGCAATCAGTTTGAGGCGCTTCTCTGTCCCGACCACGGCCTCAAGCGCCGCCCACTTCGACTTCAATCTCTCTTTGTGCGCTTCTTCCTCGCCCTCCGTGATATCCTCGAACTCCTCATCCACGTGCGGTCTCTCCGCGCGGTCAAGTTCCAGCTTGGCGAGGCGGCTCTCGTAGTAGATAGGTACGGTGGCTCCATCTTGAACCGCCCGTTGGATGTCGTAGATGCTCACGTAGTTCCCGAACACGGCGCGGGTGTTCCTGTCGGCTACCTCGATAGGTGTCCCTGTGAATCCGATGAATGACGCATTCGGCAGGGCGTCGCGCATGTGGCGGGCGAACCCATCTATGAAATCGTATTGGCTCCGGTGCGCTTCGTCTGCGATGACCACAACATTCCTACGGTCTGAGAGATTGGGGAAGCTATCCCCTCTTTGTTCGGGGAGGAACTTCTGGATGGTCGTGAAGACGACCCCCCCAGCCGCCACTTGAAGCAGTTCGCGCAGGTGGGCTCGGTCTCTCGCCTGCATCGGCTTCTGCCTCAGGAGTTCGTGACATCGAGCGAACGTTCCGAACAGCTGATCATCCAAGTCATTGCGGTCAGTGATGACCACGAGGGTCGGATTCTCCATGGCGGGATGGAGGATTATACTCCCCGCATAGAACGCCATTGTGAGACTCTTGCCTGATCCCTGAGTATGCCACACGACGCCCGCGCGCTTGTCGCCACTTGGACGGGATGCGTTAATTGTTGCTTCCACCGCTTTCGCGACAGCATGGAACTGATGGTAGCCCGCGAGTTTCTTGCTGAGTTGCCCGCCTCTGCCCTCCTCGAAGACGACGAAATGGCGGATGTATCGGAGGAAACGCTCCTTGGCGAAAAGACCCCTGATCAGCACTTCGAGTTGCGTCATTGTGGCGGGAGCTAGCTCCTCACCTTCGACAGTCCGCCATGGGAGGAACCACTCGCGGTTGGCGGTGATCGATCCGAATCGCGTTTCCAGACCGTCGGATATCGCCAGCACTTCGTTGTAGTTGAAGAGGGACGATATCTGCTGCTTGTAGGTCTGAAGTTGATTGAAGGCGGTCCAGATGATGGCAGTCTCGTCTGCGGGATTCTTGAGTTCAATTACCGCGAGGGGCAGACCGTTGATGAAGAGGACGATATCTGGACGGCGGTTGTGTTGGCCCTCCACCACCGTGAACTGGTTGACGGCGAGCCAATCATTGTTATCCAGATTGTCGAAATCGAGGACGCGAGCTTGGGCGCCTGCTATCGATCCATCTTGACGGCGGTACTCGACGGTTACGCCATCAACGAGCATCTTGTGCAGCTTGCGGTTGCGAGTTTCTAAAGTGGATCCTTCAAGTCGCGTCAGCTTCCGGAATGCGTCATCAAGCGCTTCTGGCGGGAGTTCAGAATTGAGACGTGCGAGTACTTGACGCAGGCGCTGTTCAAGGATGACCTCGCTGTACTCGTTTCGCTCGGCGAGTCGTTCTCTAGGCGCAATATCGGGTCCATTCAGGACGGTGAAACCCAGACTCACAAGCCATTCGAGAGCGGCTTCTTCGACAACTGATTCTGTCACTCCCACCATTAAGTCGGCCTCCCGATGATGCTCTTGGGGGCGGGAATTCGGAGCTCTCCAGAAATCAACTTCGGTAGAAGCGTGTCTCGCAAGGTTGCGAGGGTGTGGGATTCGTGAACATTTGCGAGGATACGCTCGATACTCGATCGAATCAGCTCTGTGAAAACGGCAGCCAATTGGTCTGGCGGCAGTACAACTTCATAAAGGCCCATGTCCCGCCAGTTAGTTCGTGGCATCTTCGTGCCGGTGGATGAGGCATCGGTATAATCAATGAAAGCGACGCTGGAGATGTGACCCAGAAGGAAGCCGAACCATTGCGGCTTTCTTGGCTGAACGACGAGAATATCTGTTGAGCAGACACCATCCACGGGTGCAACGACGACTTTATGGAAATAAGGGCGAAGTTTGCCGAAAAGAATCTCGCTTCGCCTGAACTCAAACTTATTGCTTTCGAGGTCATGAGCATAACCCCAGTTGGCAAGAGCGATAGAACGTCTAGGGATGTGCTCCAATCCAACGTACGGTGTGGCCGATCCAACCTCGCTTGGCACAACACCGCGCCGCGGGTTTTCTGCGATCTCGCCGATTGTCTCAATTCTCCATCCCGCCGGTATCTCCCCCAACTCCGAATCTTCAAAATGGTCCGGAAAGAGGTCGGCCATCTTCTTGGGCAGTCCAAGACCCCGCCCTTCCGCTTTCGCCCGCACGGGGTCGAAGTCCACGAACCACGACTTGAAGATCGCCCGCGCGATTCCCTCCAGCGTCTCGTTCATCCGGCGGTTCAGCGCAATCTTGTCGTCCAGGGTGCCGAGGATGTGGGCGATTGCACGTTGTTCCTCGATGGGGGGAAGTGTGAGTAGCACCTTCCGCAGTTCGCTTTGCTTGATTCCAAGAACAGTCGTTCCGGTGGCCCTCGCGCGGAGTTGGTCCTGCACGGCCGCAGACTGCATCAAGAACTTCAGAAACGTGTTGTTCACAACCCCATTCTTTCCGCGGATGGCAATTAACCGCTGTGCTAGCGCCACACGTTCCGGGCCAAGCTGGGCAATCTCACCCAAAGGGGCCTCGGTGGTAATCAGCACGTCCCCAGCTTTGGGAATACCACGGCGCATCCAAGGCTCGTAGTCGTCCTCAGCGATGAACTCGGCAGGGGGCTCGATCATTCCGTTCTTCACGACCTTGGCAGTAATTAGAGGGATTCCCCGCGAGGTCTTCCGTGGGGTCTTGCCCCGGTAGTCGATAATCGCCTCCATGCAGTCCTCAAGCGGGCGGACTGTCCACTCACCCGCCATACCCCAGCTCCTCCAAGTTCTTCCGGATGGCGCCATCCAGCTTGCGGGCCTGCTCGGTCTGAGTGTGCAGCGCTCCGGCCAGTTGCATCATCTTCTCATCAAACGGCTCGCCATCGTCCTCGGCTTGTTCCGCGCCCACGTAGCGACCAGGCGTGAGCACGTGGCCGTACTTGCGGATGTCCTCCAGGGTCGTCGCCTTGCAGAAGCCAAGGACGTCAGCGTATGCTTTGGCATTATCCTTGTTACCACGCCAAGCATGGTAGGTGTCGGCAATCCTTAGGATGTCTTCAAGTGTCAGCTCTCGGTGCACACGATCAATCATCGTACCTAGCTTCCGGGCATCTATGAAAAGGACTTGACCTCGCCTATCCCGGAAGCGGGTGTTCTTCTTGTCTCGCGCAATGAACCAGAGACAGGCAGGGATTTGGGTGGAGTAGAAGAGCTGTCCTGGCAAAGCCACCATGCAATCCACGAGGTCCGATTCGATGAGACTCTTCCGAATCTCTCCCTCGCCACTCTGGTTGCTGGACATGCTCCCGTTGGCGAGGACGAACCCGGCAATCCCCGTCGGGCTGAGATGATGTATGAAGTGTTGAACCCACGCGAAGTTAGCGTTGCTCGCAGGCGGCACACCAAACTTCCATCGCTTGTCCTCTCTGAGGAGCTCCCCTTTCCAATCGCTATCATTAAATGGCGGATTGGCGAGAACGAAATCTGCCTTGAGGTCTGGGTGCAGGTCGCGATGGAAACTGTCCGCGGGCTCGGGACCGAGATTGGCATCAATGCCGCGAATTGCGAGGTTCATCTTCGCCAGCCGCCAAGTCGTGTGATTTGACTCTTGGCCATAGATGGCGATATCCCCAGCTCTGCCGCCGTGTTCCTCGATGAACTTCTCGCTCTGCACGAACATGCCGCCCGAGCCGCAGCAAGGATCATACACTCTGCCCTTGTACGGCGCAAGCATCTCGACCAGCAGTCGGACCACGCACCGAGGCGTGTAGAACTGCCCGCCCTTCTTTCCCTCGGCGCTCGCGAACTGACCAAGGAAGTACTCGTACACCCGACCAAGGATGTCCTTCGAACGATTCTCCCTGTCACCTAGCCCGATGGTGCTGACCAAGTCGATCAATTCACCGAGGCGCTGCTTATCCAAGGAGGGCCGGGCATAGTCCTTCGGCAGGACGCCCTTTAGCGTCTTATTGTCGCGTTCAATCGCGACCATTGCATCATCAACAATCTTGCCAATCGTGGGTTGCTTTGCGTTAGCCTGAAGATACGACCAGCGCGCCTCCTTGGGGACCCAGAAGATGTTGTAGGCCCGATATTCGTCCGGATCCTCGGGGTCTGCTCCACTCTTCTTCTCAGCAACCAGCTTCTTGTGATGTTCTTCAAAAGCATCAGAGATGTACTTCAAGAAGATGAGGCCCAGGACGACGTGCTTGTACTCGGCGGCATCCATGTTGCTCCGAAGTTTATCAGCCGCCTGCCAGAGTTTCGCCTCAAACCCAAGCGTAGCCCCGTTGTCGGCTTTCGGCTTGCTCCCCTTTGCTCTCCGCGCCATGAACTCACCTCACGTAACCGATATCAAATTTGCTCTCGGAGTGAACGTGCACCCTGCCACCCTGCCCAGCATGAAGACATATCTCCGTGACGGACAATCGCGAGCTGGTTATTGATTCTTCCGCCTAGGAGGCTCGCGACGGTTCGAATCGGTTTCTAACCTCAATCCTCGTCCGGAAGCATGATCGTAAGGACCGGCTCGCTGTCATCCCCCGGGGAGTATGCTGCTTTCAACCGGACAAGTCGATGCCCGGACGCGGTATTCAGTGTCACCTCGAAGAGGATCTCGGGGCCCTGAGCACCTAAGGCCTTCAGCCGGAGCATCCATAGAATGTCCCATAGCCGACCATCGGGGGACTGGCCTCCTTCATGCTCCGAAGTCAGCCCGCCAACAAGGTTGTACACTGCTCGGGTTACCGCCACCGAGTGCCTGATGCCCATCTCATGAGCGAGCCCAGTGATGTCGACCAGGACGCCGTCAGCCAAGGCCTGCTGTCGCGAATAACCATAGATGGGTGACTGTCTTGATGAATTCTGCGTGAGATTCACCGACCAGCTCCAACGTTCAAGGGAACCTTGACCAGATCGCGAAGGGACGGATCAGTCAAATATCCCCTGTGTTACATGTACGGGGATGTCGCCAAGAAATGATTCCTAGCTTGCGAGGCAACCCATTAAATAAGACATGATGCTAGTGACATAGTGGGGAATGACTTGACACAGATATTCATATCACACAGTCGTCGCGACGGAAGGCAACTGGGCTACTTCGACAACATCTTTGCCGGGACGACTCTGCGAGCATATCGATCCGAGTTCGAGAGCCTTGGGAAACCGCCCTCCTCCGAACTTCAGGCCCAAATCGTCAATTCCGCAGCCGTTTTTGTATTGTTGAGCCCATACGTCACGGACTCGAAGCACACCCAAAGCTGGGTCGCATGGGAGACGGGCGTAGCCAATCAAGCTGGTAAAGGGGTCTGGGTCTTTGAGGAGGCGGGTCAGTGGGTCGATTTCCCTATTCCAGCGCCCCAACATTACGTCGTTTACGACTCTGGCAACGCAACAGACCGGGACGCTATCAAGAAGATCGTCGAGGCCCATGTGGGGGATCCTACTCCTGCAATCGCAGGAATTGTGCTAGGTGGCATTCTTGGAGCGCTCATGGGGCGTGCGGCCCACAAGCAGGGTTGGATCCCGGGCGCAATCATCGGAGGCGCGCTGGGTGGGGCAGCCAGTACTCTTGCAGGCTCTCCGATCCAAGGCCTAGCCATCCAATGTCCTTACAAAAACTGCCGTAGTTCTTACACCATTCATATCTACCGCAAAAGGTTCCGTTGCCCTGCGTGTAGACAGGAAATAGTGTTGGAGAAGTCTTAGGTGTGAGCTTCGAAGCATGAGAAAGTCGTGTGAGATCCTGTTCTTCGGACAGGATTCTGCATATTCCGCTTGGAAACACATGGCTACCTTTTCATGTTGCCAAAGAGACACCATCCACTGTAATCTTAGCTTCGCCGGTGTCGGATAGTCCATGAAGATTGTCCTGTCTGTTTCCTCTCTCGGAGACATCAGAGGAATCTCGTGTGGGGACACGAGGGCGGACGAGCCCATAAAAGAGAGTGTCGCGTACTCTGCGTCCAAGGTCTCCGCGCACTTTAGCGCGGTTCCACGCTTGCTGTCGTGAAGCGAGACCTTCAAGACCTGATAATCGAAGGGATTGAACGATTCTCCCGTCTGTTTCCTCCATTCGGGATTATCGGTCTTCATGTAGTTCGGATGGCTGAGGAACTACACTTTGCAATCGAGAGGGCGGCACCAGACGGCACGGCAAATACCAACGAAACCCCCGCATCACAAAGCTTTGACTACGAAACGGATGGAAGAGACCGCCGACTAAGCTGCTCATCTTACCGTTGTTCGCCGTCATGAATCATTATGTGCCCACTCACCGTAATGTTCGCAGTGACTCTTAGTACGGATTCGTTTTCGGCGCGCAGTCGACATCTTGCCACCTCTGTCCGCCGTGTTGGCCTAAGTCACGAGAGAGTGTCATTATATTGTTCAGGCCTAGATTGACGTCAAGCGCAGCCACACAATTCTGCCGTCCGTTGAGAGTCACGGTCGAAATGACCGCTTAGGCGAATCCTTTAATCGGCGGACATCGATGCGGGAACAGAGGTGGACGATGGGCGAGCCCACGGAGATTAGCCAAGGAAGCGACTGGATTGCATACTACGGGCTTGTCAGGCAAGCTGCCGATAAATTTGATGAATTGTCTTCCCGAATGGTGCTTCAAGGATCCACTTTTAGCGCTGGAATCCTGGCCATCAGCGGTGTCTTTTTCAGCGAAGCGCTAAAGCGTGTGCCGCCGGACAGGAGCCTTTTCGGCTTTGCCCTTGCAGTCGGATTGGCGTCTATCGCGGCGACGATGGCATTCGCCTTTCTGGCCATCTTCTACTCCAAATTGCTGGGCGCGGCCGTGGGAGTCGCGACAAATTTGGAGGGAAAACTAATTGCGAACGAAGAACTGGCGGAGCTACGGTTGAGTGGGCAGATTGACAAGGTGAAGGTCTGGGGGCGAAAATTCGCCGGAGTGAAGACCTATAGGGTGTTCGAGGTTTTCTTTGGCAGCATTCTCTTTCTGGAGATTATTGTTTCATTTTTCTATTCATTGTTGTTTCTCGGAGTGGTTACGCCTTGAAATCTGGGCGAGCCATTGCGAAGGACGCAACTCTGTACATCGGCGATGTGCTTGATTCTCTCGGCCCGACCGCCTTCAGGCTTCTCAAGGGTGGAGCGATAGCCGTCGACGATGGTGGACAAATCCTGGCAGTTGGTCGCGCCCGTCATGTGCGCGACAGCTTTCCTCATGCCGAGGAAGTTGATTTCTGGGACCTGCTCATGATTCCAGGGCTCGTGGACAGCCATACGCATGTCTCTCAGTACGATGCCGTAGCAATAAGGGAGGAAGGACTGCTCCGGTGGCTCAGAAGTGACATCTACCCGGTGGAGGCCTCATTCCAAGACCTGAAAGTGGCACGTCATGTGGCGCGTCGCTTCTTCCAAGACTTGGCGAAACATGGAACGACAACGGCCTCTGTCTTCTCTACAGTTCATGAGGAAGCAACTGAGGTTGTGTTCGAGGAGGCAAGAAGGAGTGGGTTGCGGGCACTGATAGGAAAGACCATGATGGACTGCAACTGCCCTCCCGACCTGCGCGAGAGCACAGCGGACTCGATTGGGAAGAGCGAGCGGTTGTACCTCCGATGGAACGGAAAGGCCAACGGGCGACTTAGGTATACGTTTAGTCCCCGATTTGCACTGACATGCAGCGGACGGTTGCTTCGTGGAACAGCAAGGCTGGCCTCCAAGCACGATGCCCCCATGCAGACACACCTCGCGGAGACCAAGGAGGAGACACGACTGGCGGTCAAGTTGCACTCAAGCGCGAGGAATTATACAGACATTTACCGTCAAGCCGGCTTACTACGACCCAAATCCATTTTCGCGCACTCAATCTACCTCAAGCCGAGCGAGATCAGATGGCTGGCAGAATCGGGTGCCGGAATCTCACACTGCCCAGGCTCGAATCTCTTCCTGAAGAGTGGTTTCATGGATGTTCAGCGGATCCTTCGAGCCACAATGAACGTAGGCTTGGGGTCGGATATCGGTGGAAGCCCAGATATCAGTATTTTTCGAGCCATGTCAATGGCAGGCTACTCCTCGAAAGCGGGGGCAATTCACGCCGAACTGTCACGAAAGGGGAACAGTCCGCATATCGTGACTCCTTCAATCGCATTCTACTGCGCGACCCTGGGGGGCGCCAGGGCACTGGGAATTAATGATGTGGCGGGCAACCTCCGAGAGGGAAAACAAGCTGACTTCCTGGTTCTAGATACGAGGCCGATTGATCCGCTCGCTCGGACTCCAAGGGAAATGACAGCCGAGAGAATACTCTCGCTCTTGATGTATCGAGCGAGTGACCAAGCGGTATGTAGGACTTATGTCGATGGCAAACTGGTCTGGAAGCGAGAGTCCTAAGTGTGGGGTGACAGGACATATTGCCGGTTAAGGTGACAACACATCTTTCCGCCCTGACGAGGACTTTCCATGGTCAGGGAGGACGTGAGGTTCAGGCTACGCGCGGTCAAGCAGCACATCGAGGGCAACATCAGGACCGAGGACATCTGCGGCGTCTTCGGGATCTCTGAGAGAACTCTTCGACGGTGGTGTCGGCGGTACAAGGAAGAAGGGGTCGAAGGCCTGCGTTACGAACCGCGAAGGCCGGATAAGAGCCCGAACCAGACACCCGGGAGGATAGAGAGCCGCATCCTGCGGATGAGGAGGAAGCATCCCACCTGGGGAGCAAGGAGGATCCATGCCTACGTCGAGAGGGCAGGAGCGAAGGTGCACTGGATCACTGTCCACCGTATCCTGAGGAGGAACGGCCTGATGGTCCGCATCAAGAAGAAGCCCAAGCCTTCGAAGCGGTTCCAGCGCTATCACGTCGACTCCCTCTGGCAGTACGACGTGTACGAATTCCGGATCGCCGACGTGGGCAAGGTGTACGTTTTCAATCTGCTGGACGACAGGTCGCGCTATCTTGTGATGTCACGCGCCTACAGGAAGAAGAGGGCGGCAGAGGCGGTGAACTGCCTTTGGTGGGCTCTCAGGAACGGGAGGCGGCCGAAGGCGGTGTATGTTGACAACGGGACATGCTTCATAGCGGGGGACTTCAAGAGGTTCTGCGAGGAGCAGGGCATCCACATAATCTACGGGAGGCTGTACAATCCTCGCGGGAGGGGGAAGCTGGAGAGCTTCCACGGGATGCTCTTCCGCGAGCTGATCTCCCAGAAGAGGTTCCGGTCCCTCCCGCACTTCAGGCGGGAGCTGTGGCTGTTCAGGAGGAGCTACAACAAAGAGAGGCTGCACGGAGGCATCGAGTGGAAGACGCCCTCCGAGGTCTACAACGACAGAAAGCTGATGAGGAAGGCCGCAATCAAGCGTTGAAGGCGGAAAGATGTGTTGTCACCTCAACCGGCAATATGTGTTGGCAACCTACACCTAAGCAAGACATTTGGCAAGCACGTATTCCGTGCCTCTTGCGCGGATGTACTCGGTGCCCCGCTGTCGTTGATTAAAACAAGGGCCTTACACGGCCGCTTTGGGAATCGCATTTGTATCCCCCACTTAACGAAAGGAGGCCGATGGGTCACAAGCCTCCGAAGTCAAGAGCCATTGACAACTTTAGCGCCGTGCTCATTCACATTGATCTTGGCCACTGACTTGGGCCGCAAATCACCGATTGACTGAAATTCCCGTCTAACGTCATCCCTCTCGAACAACACCAAGATGTCCACAACAGAAACGCCGATTCCGCCCACGCTTGAGGCCACTTCGTGTAGCGTCCTTCCGCTAGCCAAGAAGTCGTCCACAATGACAACCCTCCTAGTTTCCTTTGAGAGATTGACATACAGTGGTCCCGCGAACAAGGGCCTCTGAACCGGGACACAGATTTCCTTGGGCAGGCCATATGACTTCCGTCTGGCGATAGTGTAGGATCGACCACGGTCGATAGATATCGCAGCCGCAAGCACTACCCCCCCAGGCTCGATCCCCAGGATTGCATCGCAGTTGAAGTCGCTAAGGTTGGACAGGAGATGCAGAGCCTCGGAAACCAGAGCAGGATTGCAGGGCGGTATTCCATCGGATATCGGGTTCAGGAGGAAGATATGACCATCCACACTCGTAACGGGCCAGTTTTTCATCTCTTTGAGCAGTTCCATTGTCAGCACCCCTGTATGGGGTCACGCGATATAATGGTTAGTTTTACTGACGCTGAAGCATCAGCTCGTTGACCGTTGACTGCTCGTCTGTCCCCATGCCTTTAAGCACATTCTTATTCCCTATTTTCCGTACGATCTCTCACGGCGGACTTGCCATCGCGCTCCGTTCCTCCCCTATTGAGACTATCCCCGGCGACCCCATCCCCTGGCTCACCACCACCATCGTGCCGCTCCTCGCCTTCCCCGCCGTCGAATATTCTATAAAGTATGCCCTTTTCGTCCTTTCCTTCATCGAGAACGGGACAAGGATTTAAGGCCACAACCCCGTCTTCATCACTAATCAGAGAGAAACCATGCCACCCGCCGCCGTCCGCACGCTCAACGACCTCATGTACTGGCAGTACGCCAAGATCATCGCGGAGTCGGCCAGGATGGGCAAGCGCCAGTGGCCCTTCGTCATGGACCGCTTCAAGAAGCTCCAGTCGGGGGAGATCGCCTGGGACTCGATCAGGGAGTACGTGAAGGAGCGGGAGGACACCCGCCGCTGCATATACTGCGAGGAGAGCGCCGACCTCACCCTGGACCACCTCATCCCGAGGGCGCTCCACGGGCCCCAGGACGAGAAGAACGCCGTCTGGGTCTGCGCCCCGTGCAACAGCTCCAAGGGCGCGCGGCGGCTCTACGAGTATTGGACCTCTCGCGGGGGACTGAAAGCGGCGAAGTACGACGTGCCGCGCATAGCCGAGGGCAAGTACCTGAAGCTCCTCCACGACATGTTCGACCAGGCGGGCCTACTGGGGCTGGATGAGAGCGAGATCCGCGCGCGGTTCTGCCCCGAGTGCGACCTGAAGGAGGCGTGCATCCGCGAGGGCTCGGAGGGGAAGCTGTCGCCGCTGTGCCTGGATGGGATCGCGACGGTCATTCTGAGAGACGATAAGTTGCGAGCCTAGGTCGTCGCACAGTGATAGCCCTCGACTTGTCAGGTCTCCTCGGGTGGCTCCTCACTTTCGTCTTTCGGGGGTGCCGGCGGAGCTTGCGCCTGCTCCATATCTTTGGCCTCCCCGGAAGGTTGTTCCTCCGGAGGCTCCGGCGGAGTCTGATCTCTCTCTACCTGCGACGGCGGCAGGATTCTGTCGCGGAAGCTCAGCAGCAGGAAGTATGTGCGGCGCGAGAAGAAGCCGAGGATGAATGCAATCGCAAGACTGACCTCCTGGGGAGCCTGCCAGAGTGAAACGTTGACCGAGACTGCCGTCGCGTTCGCCGTCGCGTTGGTCCCGGGGTTGCCGGTGAGGTTTACGCCGAAGTATGTGAGCAGGAACATGGTCGGAATAGCCAACATGGGCGCCCAGAACATGTTGGCCCAGAACCAGAAGCGCTGGTCTCGGTCGAATCTCTTCAAATGCCTGAGTAGGCTGAGGATTCCGTAGGTGCACGCGCCGAACGTGGCCCAGCATCCTATTTCGACCCAGAAGCCCACGGGATCGGTCCATGCACCCGCCAGCCCCTTCTTGGACCCTATGAGAATATGGCTGGCTACATAGATTACTCCGATAAGCACGAACGTTGCGATCGCACTGCCGAGTATGTGCTCTGCGACACGCCGATGCGGTTGCATGCCGTCCGCCACGATCGCATGATACCTCGCCTTTCTGCTGCTCAGCACGGCCTGTAGGAGCTTCCCGTGGTCTTCTTGACTTTGGACGAACTCATTGCGGGCTTTATCTGCATCGGCGAGTGACTTTTCGACCTCGTGGAGCTTCTCGTCCTTCTTCAAACCCGCTTTGTCAGTCGCGCGCTCCCCGAGATCCCTCGCTCCATAGAAAAGCAACTTGCGGGCCTTTCTGTAGTCCTTGCGTTCCATCTTCAGCAATTTGCTTTCGTCCTTGCGTTCCAACTTCAACAATTCGCTTTCGTCCTTGGGTCCAGTAACCTTGGAGCTCTTTGTGAAGATGTGGAATTTCGCAGGAGTCACGGCTGCACCTCCCCTAAGCAATCACTCATCGGCAAGCTCCTCACCGTCCTCCGTCATCCTTCTCTCCTCCCGTGCAGTACAGGCGGGCTCCCGATCACCGAGAACCTAGACTGCGTCGAGCGTCGATTCGCTCTGTTGCGGCCTCACTCTGATACACAATATATAAAACTATTCTCAGTTGGTGTCCAGTCGGCCTCAGGATTCATGTGCCCCTCCGAGCCGTCGCGAGTCCCGTCTCCGCCCCACATGCTGAAGATCTCCGATTGATTCATCATTGCGGTTCTCCTCGCGCGATGCAGATAAACGCTTGGCATCGGCTATCACGATCAGAACTCGAATCGCGCCGCAAAAAGACGCTCATTCACGTTATCGATTCCGAGACTCTCCGGTTCACCTGCACACCCCTCCAATCTTTTCAAATACTTCCCCGCGAATATCTCACGCGAGGGGACTTGTTCTGGACAAACTTAGCATCGGCAGCAAGATTGTTCTGCACCTGTACGACACCCGCCGCCACAACGAGGACAGGGTCTTCCCCATAGAGATGACTCAGCTTGGCGTCTCGCGGGTCCTCGGGATTCGAAGGAACCACGCCGGGATCGAGCTGAACAGGCTCGTGCTCAAGGGGTACGTCGAGGTGAGGAGCGACTGGGTCAAATGGGAAAAGGGGAAGAGGCAGGTCTACAAGCTCACCCCAGCGGGGCGGGACCTCGCTGAGATCCTCGCGGAGACATCGGGCATCGACCTGGGGGCGAAGCCCGTGAACTGCGAAGACGCGCAACTGAACTGGTTGATGAAGATGGAACTGCTCACGAACGAGAATCGTCCGAAGGCCCCGTCTGGACCCCCGATGCACACCCAGAGCCCGCCCGAGTAGTCGTCTGCGCCACTTCCCGCATAGCGTGATCGCCTTTTCTCCATTGCGTCGGCTCGGTCGGCCGAGATCAGGACAGGCGCGTTGTTGGATGCATATTGGATGCAATCTGCATGCATTTTGGATGGACGGGGCCATTTCAAGTACTCGCCAGTCAACGTCTCACTCACTCCCCGTGGGGGGACGCATACGAACTCCGCGGGGAAGGAAAAAAAGAGGAGGTGAAAAAAAGGATGACCCTTTCCGAAACACAGACGCTCGGTTTCTCTTCGACCGTGCAGAAGACCTTCTTGGAGGAGGGCGCTGCGCTCAGAACGGCCGGTTACGACCCCGACGCGATGCAGAGGAACCTGAAGCGGCTCCACGACGAGGTCGTTGCCTTGGGCGCGGAGCAGGAAGACCTGAAGAGGCAACTGAAGGACAAGACGAAGCAGCTCAACGATGGGCTGAAGCGCCTCTACAACCTGACGTCCGGAGGAGTCGACGCCCTGATGACGGCGGTCGAGAAGTCGTCGCCGGCGGCGAAGAACATCCGGAGGCTCAGGAGCAGGATCCGCAGGTCGGACTACGTGGAGTCCCCGGCCGTTCAGCCCGTCCCGATGAAGACGGAGTGATCACGACAAGCGATACGTCAGGGGGAATACCCTGCTTCCACAAGGCGGGGGTCGCGGCAGACTCCCGCCATTTTTTCTTTTTTCGAATGCCGATCGAATGTGATGACGGTTTTAACGGGGGCGTTCCCGTCCCGGGATGAACGGGGTCAGAGAAAATCCCCGCCGATCGTGGCTCGATCTTGACGGTATCCCGCATCAACGGCGCAGTTTGTCGTCACACACCGGCATTAGTCGAACCGACCGGACCTATGCCGCCGGAGACCGGCTTCGACAGTAGGGCATTTTGGAGCGAGCGGCAGTCAGCTTGAAGCGACCTGAATCAGATTGAAGGCGTGTCCACTCCATAAAGACGTGCTTCCCTCCCGATCTGAACGGCTCTTGGGGCAATTGCCCCGGAACCCGGAACGAATGTCCGTGGACCCTTCTCGATTGCTCCGATGTCCATCCCGGTTGCCCCGGCTGCGGGGACGATTGCGCGCGGACCCCTTCCGATTGTTCCGGCGTCCGTTCCG
>Ga0315277_10003500_pt1 | contig 21262 bp, 16 predicted proteins | sample YL17G05_15_MG_FD_203695 | JGI IMG/M metagenome (GOLD analysis project Ga0315277, IMG submission 203695) | Sediment microbial communities from Yellowstone Lake, YNP, Wyoming, USA - YL17G05_15 | ecosystem: Environmental > Aquatic > Freshwater > Lake > Sediment | place: USA: Wyoming | collected...
GCTCCCCTTGGAAGAAATGGAAATCCTAGAGAAAATAGAGGCGTTAGTCGGAAAAACAATTCCTGATATAGAAAAAAATTTAATTCCTAACGTAGATATCGGGTTAGGCTGTCCTATATTTGACTATGCACAATTCTGCGATAATATTGACGATCCTAGTCTGGACCACAATTTCTATAAAATAGAATATGTTGAAGAACCTAACGTTAATCATGTAATCGGTCTTGGGTTAGACCGCGATCGGCTCAAAATGCTCCCAGAATGCCTCGGGTGGCTTACTCATCTCCAGCAACTGAATTTATGTCAGAACCGGCTTGCGATGCTCCCAGAGTCCTTTGGGCATTTAATATCGCTCCAAGAATTATGTTTGGAATGGAATCAGCTCGCCTCACTCCCTGAGTCCTTCGGACAGCTCCAATCCCTTATATACCTTAATTTAAGCCATAATCGGCTCACAACGCTTCCAGCGTCTTTTGCCCAGCTTTCAAACTTGCAGTATTTAGATATTAGCGGCAATTCATTAGATGCCAAAGGGAAAGAAGTTCTGGATAAATTGAAAAAAAACCTAAAGAAATTGAAGGGTTAAAGGAAGGACTCTCGGATCCTTCTGCGAAAATATATTTAATAGTTAAGAATTTCAATCATTTTTAAGGTACAATCGGATCTATAATAAAAGTTTAATCAATTTTACTATGAAAATAAATGCTGGAGCGAAATGATGCGCCCGCCAAAAAACAACGATGAGGAACTCGATGACATCGAAAAAGAGGCCGGTAATTTATTAAAGGAACTGGATAAGTTAGAGGAATTGCCGAATCCCGCCTCATCCAAGCCTAATTACATGGCGTTAATTCAAGAGATGCAGACGCAGATGAAGGAGGCCATTCTGCAAGGGGTTCAGCAGAGCGATCGCGAAAAATTTTTGACCGGGCTGAAATACTACGAGAAAAATGCGGATATCCTCGCCTCAATCGGGGATCAAAAAGTCTGTGAGGATTACCAGCAGGAGATGATCCAAATCCTCACGGATCTGATTGTGCATTTTAAACAAGAAATCTCGAACCCCTTCCGGCGATACTTCATCCTCATCTCGCTCCAATTCATTGCCAAGATTTATGAGGATGCGCAGGATTACCTGCATGCCATTGAAATCCATCTGACCAACAGCAAGTTGCTGAATTCGTGGGCTGCGGCCATTGAGACTGCGGCTATCGTGCTCGACTACCTCTTCCTCGATGATATTCCCAAAGCTACGGACCAACTATCCCAGTTCGATTCGATCGAATCCAATATCTATCTGCTCAACACGGATGTGATCGAGCAGAGCCTCCAATCCCATCGTGCTATTAAACTGAAAGAATTCTGTGAAAACCTAATCACAGCAGTTACAAAAGATTTACCCATATTTATTCAAGATTCGGAAGAACTCTTAAAAAGTTTAGATATCTCCAATAATTTTGCGTTCGACCGGCTCTCAATCCTATTACCTTTGTACAAGAAAAAGTTGGAAAGCAGAACCGCGATAACGCCTCCTATTCCTTCAGAAACTTCTCAGGACGCCCTAAATCCCGAAACGCAATTTCTTACAAAAATAAGAAATGTGGTATTGGAAAGCATAGGAACTGCCCAACCAGGGCGCCCGGCCGCATTGTCTGGGGGTAAATTAGATACTCCCTCCTTATTAACTGATTTAAAGAAATTTATATCCGACAGCATAAAATCTATGAGTCAGGAAATTGTTGCTAGCGTTAGCAAATTTACCGTAACAGCATCTCCTTCTAGACAGAGCAGACCTTCTCAGCTAAGCGATTCTGATATTCCTGAAATAAAAATTGCCAATCCCACTAACACAGATGAGAAGCCCAAGCGTCCAAAACTTTCGGATGTCATAGGGTCTATTATTGTCTCCGAATAACTTTGGCACGCCTCAAATTTTACATCCAAATAATTTAAATATCCAATGAAATTCTGTAATTATTTGATACGCGTTTAAGAGATTTAAAAAAATATACTCAATAATGAAAAATTCCGAAAATTCGCAAACATGCTATTTCTTTAAAAGAAATTAAGTAAAAACTTCGGGATGGAAACAAAATGGGTGATTATAAATGTTAAATGTTCAGTTTGCAAGCGAAATGGATCCAAATACGGATGTAACGTTAGTTTTTATCGCTGCAGATCGCATTTTAGGAATGACCACAGTTTTCGCTGAGCGATTCTTCTTTGATATAGGGCAAATGATCCAAAAAACGAAAGGTTATCGCAGCAATGAAACCCTGCGCAGCGTCAAAATGCCGTCGGGTCAACAGCTCGATGGGCAATTCGGGTTTATTATTGCCAAATCTCTCAAAGAAAATCTTGACTTCGGTATATTATTCAACCGCTTAGACAGTGGCGGATACCATATTATCGGCTTATGGCCCCGAGATTTTGCGGAAATCTGCAAAACGGACCATGAAATTTTCGAGTTTCTAATGTACAGGCTGATCAATACCCCTGACTTCTTCAGTAAAGTAACACTTTATCAATCTTCAGAAGTGAAAATGCCAAAAATGGAAGTGAAACCTCCGACAGTCGCGGTTACACCCCCCGCAGGAAAGCCCAAAGCTCAAGCACCTCCTTTTACGGCACCTCCTTCAGCTCCTGTATATGTTCCTTCGGCTGCTAAGGCCCAGCAGGCAGTGGCTAAACCAATGCCTCCTCCTATGCGCCCTCCCGCAGCCGCTGAGGTCAGGGCTGCCATAAAACCTGCTGAAGTCGAAATAAGCCTACCTGTTACTCCAACTGCTGCGCCTCCGCCTGCTCCCCCCACAGAAGCCGAGAGGGCAGAAGTGCCTCCAGATATATTAGAGGGGCGGTGCCCTTACTGTAAAGCCAATATCCCTGAACCCCGCCTGAAAGTTCTTGAAAGAGGGCAAAATACTTTTTGTCCAAAGTGTCTGAAAATTCTTAAAGGCTTTAAAGGAGTGGCGTCCATTAAACCGGCGGCTCCCCAAGAAAGTATCACCGATGTTACTAAGCGCGAATTAGCCGATTTAGTGAAACAGGCAGAAACTAATGCACAAAGAAAGGATTATAGTCAAGCAGTCACGAATTACCGGAAGGCAATGCAAAAGGCTAACTTACTTGACGACAAAAAATATGCGAAAGAGCTTGAGGATCGAGCCAATGAATGCTCCGCAAATCTGGATAATGTGAAAGTTCAAGAAACTATAAAGAACGCCGATGAATTTTTCAGGCAACGCTCTTATGAATCTGCAATCAAAGAATACAAAATAGCCATAGATATTGCGAAAAGGGTTGGTAATACCGAAATCCAGAAAGACATCAATGTACGCATTCGAAAATGTGCTGAATTAATTGTCACTGAGAAAATTGAGGGTTTACTCAAAGCTGGGGACACACAATTACAGGAGGAAAAGTATGCAGAGGCCAAACAGAATTACCTTCAAGCCTTGGAATTAGAGAATCGGCTTGGAGAGAAAGAGACGATTGCCTTACTCGAGCAGAAGATAAGAGATTGTGATCAAATCCCACTGAAAAAGCTGCTCAAAGAATCCTCCTTGAAAGCGGAAAAGCAGTTTAAAGTGGATAAATTCGAGGATGCTGCCCAATTTTATACGGAAGCTGCAAGTTATGCTAGCCAGCTAGGCGATCGAGAAGCACAACGGTTCTTTGAACAAAAAGTGCAAGAATGCAGAACCACACCACTTAGACGCCAAATTCAAGAAATAACAAGGAATGCGGATTCCCAATTACAATCGAAAAATTTTGCAGGGGCTGTTACCGCATATAAAGAAGCTATGAATCTTGCACAACAATTAGGTGATAAGGATATCATAAAAGACCTTGATCAAAAGATCTTGTCATGCGGATCTGGTGAATTAGATGATAAGCTCCAAGGCGTTCTCCGTGAAGCCGATAATTTCTTTGCCCAAACCAACTACGCGGAAGCAAAAAGACAATACCAATCTGCTATCCAAACGGCAAAGCAATTGAAACGGTCTGATTTGGTTAAAACCTTTGAAACAAAAATCGATGCCTGCGATAGAGAAACCGCCAAAATACAAATAGAGAACCTCCTCGGTCAAGGAAAGCAACTCAAAAATAATCAGAAATTTGATGATGCTATTAAAGCACTAAACGACGCTAAAAACCTTGCCTTGAAATTTAAGGAAACAACGCATATCCCTGAATTGGATTCATTGATCAAAGAATGTACCATTATTCCGTGGCAGAATAAAATATACGAATCGACTAACAACGCTGAGATTAATTTTCAAAACAAGAATTACGATATGGCAATAAATCTTTATACCGATGTTCTAAAATTCGCGAAAAACATCAACGATGATGCCACAATCCGAAAGGCTGATGGTCGAATTAAGGAGATTCAAACTCAAGTCGCTAAAAGCAATTTGTTAGAACTTGCGAGTAAGGGCGATATGCTCTTATCCGATAAAAAGTGGCCGGAAGCAAAACAAAAATTCGAACAAGCTAAACAAATCGCCGCCAAATTGAATGATAGCTTAAAGGTTCAAGAACTGGATAGAAAAATTGCACAATGTGCAGCTCCTGCTATTCCAGCTGCCCCGTCCGTGCCAGTTGCCAAACCTATAGCTCAAGCCGCGCCAGCTTTTGCGGCTCCTAGACCAATTCCTCCACCTCCCGGTCCCAAAGCAGCTCCTGCGCCTGGTCCAAAAGTAGAACCAACTGGATATCTTTGTCCGTTCTGCGACTTTCCGCTTCCGGACAAAGTTGTTAAGGAACTCAAAAAAGGCTTCAATGCAGACTGCCCAAATTGCCGAAAGGTCCTAGGGAAACGTGCCCTTGAGGTATAATCTCTCTTTTTTATCAATCTATTTCTTTTCTTTTTCTTTATTACTCTAAGAGTGAATTTTTGTCTCACTGTGTATCTCGACTTCTTGTCTTAGCTCCGAATTTTGCCTCAAACTATACTAATGAAAATATAGATATAGGACCGTCAATTTCTATTTCTTAGAAAGAATGCCCAACTTTGCCAGGTCTTTTTATGGTTATTGAGTGGAAGAAAATCGAAGAAGACCCCGAAAGGGATGTGAAAATCGTTGGCCAATTTCTTCTAGACAATAAAAATAAGATTGAAGCGCTTGAAAAGGAATTGGCTGATTCAGAAACCCACCGAAATGAATTGAAATCTAATTTAGAGGAAACGACTACCAAAATAAAAGCTCTTGAGAAGAAATTAACGGAACAGACTAAAAAATTCTCAGAATTGGAAAAAAGGTTAAATATTATCGAAAAAGACAAAAAAGATATTGTAGATAATAAAGAAAAAGTAGAAACCGAACTGGGAAATATTAAAAAAGAAAAAGAAGATCTTCAAAATACATTAAATCAGGAAAAACTACAGTTTTGTGAGTTACAAAGCAGTAATACAGAACTAAAAAGCAAAATTGAGGCATTAGAACCCAAAACCCAAGAGATAAAAAATGAGTTGCAAACTAAAACTCTAGCTTTAGAAAAAGCGGAGCAGTCACTGAATAATATCTCCGAGCAACAAGAGGCACTCTCCAAGACGCTTGAAGAAAAAAGCAATGAACTTGAAAGCATTTTAAAGACTCTTCAAGACAAAGAAAATGAAATTAAAACCCTTTCCGGAATAATAGAGGAAAAAAATAATCTTGTAAGTCAAATATCCGAAGAACTCAAACAAAGGAAGGAGGAATCTTCGGATCTGCTCGGAAAAATCAAGGATCGAGATACACAAATTCAGGAACTTTCTATCAAGGCTCCTATAGCACCTGCAGCACTTCCTGCATCTGCCCACATACCGGCCCCAGTACCCCCATCTACAGCAACATCCCCCTCATCGTTTAAATCCTCTTTTAGCCAAGCTGCCTCCCCTCCGGGTGGCGAGTGGCTAAAGTCCGATATTCCTTTCAAAATATTTTTAATTGATGGCGAAGATCTCAAAGAAGCTGAGGGATTTTCCTCAGATCAGGTGGCTATCGTTGTTGATAAACAACATGGCAAAATTTGGGTGTGGAAAGGAAGAGACGCCAGTCGAATGAATACCATTAAGGCAAGTACCAAAGCACCTACTGTTCGATCCAGCTTAATGCTCTATAATTGGAAGATTGATTTCATTGATCAGGGTCATGAACCCGATGAATTTCCCCTAAAAGGAATTACTTAAATCTCTTTGAAAAAATTCCTTGGATTGGATGTCCCTTTTTTTCTAGGTAATCCCTAAGACATCTTGCATCGAATAGATTCGTCCGGGTTGACCTTTCTGTGCGATAAATTTAATCGCGGCTATTGTACCTGTGGCCATGCATTGCCGACTGTGCGCTCTATGGGTAATCTCAAGCCGTTCGCCCGGACCTGCGAATAAAACGGTATGATCTCCCACAATATCCCCCGCGCGAATTGAATGAATCCCTATTTCCTCCGGCCCGATTTTACGAGGTGTAATCCCCTTCGCCCGCCCATACTTTCCAATGGCATCGAGGTTCTTATTGAGAGTAGATGCAATGATTTGAGCTAATTTCATTGCCGTTCCACTAGGGACATCCTGTTTTCGATTATGATGTGCCTCGATAATTTCAATATCATAATTTCCAAGGAGCTTTGTTATTTGCTCGGAGAGTTTAAATAGAACATTCACTCCTATGGACATATTGGGTGAGATTACCGCACATGTAGCGTTTTGCTTAACACTTTTCTCAAACTTCTGCAGGAAATCAGTCGAAAGCGCGGTTGTGCCTATAACACTTCTAACTTTCTGGTCCGCAACTATAATAAGATTCTTTTCTGCCGCCTTCGCGATAGTGAAATCAACGAATACATCCGGTTTCGTACTCTGTAAGATACGTACCAGCTTCTCACTGCTGCTGATTGGTACATTTATACAATTGCACCCCTGAAAAACTCCGATATCCTTTCCTTCATTGGGGGATTGTGGAATCGTAAAGCCTGCAACAAGTTGAAGATCTTTATCTTGAATGATCTCTTTCGCCACTAACCCCCCCATGCTCCCATCTACTCCGGCTATTGCGACCTTTATCATATTTTCATCACCCGCGCCCTTACAGGAGTTTTAATTGCTGTAGAACCTGCCGAATTTTTTCCGTGTTTTCAGATGATGGTTCCACCAAAGGTAGCCTTAAATACCAACTGTCACTTCCCGCTAAGTTCATTAACTCCGCCGCCTTTTTGCATGGACCTGGGTTGGTTTCAATGAAGAGGACTTTGAATAAGGGGAGCAATGCGTAATGCTCTTTCCGTGCTTTCTCATAATTTCCCTGCATCAGACTCTTCACAAAAGTCGACATCAATTTTGGCGCGATATTAGCAATCACACTAATAACTCCTTTACCCCCCAAGGCGACTATAGGATATGTCAAGGCATCATCGCCGGATATCACTGCAAAATGAGCGGGGGCTTTCGCTATAATATCCATGACTTGGCCGAGGTTTCCTGATGCTTCTTTAATACCCACTATGTTTTTCAGCTTCGCCAGCTCCAAGACTGTGGACGGTTCCATATTCAGGCTTGTTCGCGAGGGGACATTATAAACCACTAAAGGAAGATTGGTCGCATTTGCTATAGTGGTGAAATGCTGAATAAGCCCTTTTGGTGTAGGTTTATTATAGTATGGCGTTATTAGCAAGGCGCCATCACATCCTGCATTCTCAGCATGCTTTGTTAAGTCAAGCGCTTCGCTTGTGGCGTTAGATCCAGTTCCTGCTAGAACCGGAATCCGACCATTCACTTGATCCACAGATATATCAATAACTCTTTTATGTTCTTCAACAGTTAATGTTGCGGATTCTCCGGTCGTGCCACAGGGGATCAAGCCCTGCGTACCCTCTTCTATTTGGAGATCAATAAGTTGGCGTAACGCGGTTTCATCCAATTCACCATTCTTTTTCATTGGCGTCAATAAGGCAACGAAACATCCTTCTAATTTCAGCAATTAATTTTCACTCCTATTGGGATTTAATTGAACTGTAGAATAGGTGCTGATAATTTAAATATTTTGACTGAATTCTAACGACAAAAGAAAATTTTGTTAAAATTCTGACAACTTTATTCGCTGATTTTCCACTTGCCTCTCCCTATTATGATAGTACCTTAACCAAAAAAACTGGATTAAATAAATATTGTAGAAAAAAAATGGAAGATCAAGTAAAAATTCAGTTAGTTCAATTTACATATAGCAATTGATGAAACTGGATTAAGTTCCCCTTACGGCAAGAAATTGCAAATTTGTGAAGATTTATGGCAAAAAATGACGGAAAAATAACCAATATCACTAAAATAGTAGAGAAAATATTAGATAATTGGCCTTTTCTCCACGACTTATTTAAAATGGATGCGGCAAATTACTCTGGAATTGCTCGGACTATCATAAACCAGGTTGAAAAAGAGGTAGGGACCACAGTTAAACTTAACGCGATCATCGCCGCAATCCAGCGTTATGCTCAGAAAATCATAGGAAAACCCTTTTCAAACAAAATTTTAGAGGTTATATCCAAATTTAGTTTAACGCTAAAAAACGATATGATTAATATCACGCTTAAGAGAATGGAAAACAGTTATAATATGATCCTTGAATCCTATAAAAAGATCAATTGGGAAAGTGGTGAACGCATTCTCATTTTTCAGTCAGAAGGCGAAATTAGCTGCCTTCTCGATAAAAAAAATGCTAACTATTTGCACAATAATATTAAGAATGAACTCGAAAACGTCAGAGAAAACCTCTCAATACTCATCATAAAAACTCCCCCTGAGATGGTTGAAGTTCCTGGTGTAATTCATTATTTAACAGGACTAATTTCACAAGCCGGAATAACCTTAATTGATATCGTCACCACCTATCGTGAAATCATATTTGTGGTCCATGACCAGGATGCGTCCAAAACATTCGGAATTCTCGATGAGACGATCAAAAGCAGCCGAAAAATAGGAAAATAAAAGAGTATTATTCAAAAACATCATGAACCTCAATGGTTTGATTTCTTTCAGCTCCCAACGAAATTAGTACCGCTGGAACGCCGAGATAATCCTCTATTTTTCGAATATACCTGATCATATTTTCTGGAATTGCCTCATATCCATTCTCAGTGATTTCAGTCCACTTCTCATTGGTGTAATCCGGCCATCCCTCAAATTCCATGTAAACGGGCTTACATTTCTCTAGGAGATAAGGTTCGGTCGGCATGTTCAGCAATTTCTCCTCGTCGAGCATATAATCCGTGCAAACCTTGATTTTTTTGAGGCCCCCCAATACATCTAGTTTCGTTAAGACTACTCCATCAAAGTTATTGATTAAATGGGCATATCTCACTGCAAATAGGTCAAGCCACCCAATCCGTCTTGGTCGCCCCGTGGTCGTCCCGTATTCATGCCCTTTCTCACGAATCTGATTTCCAATTTCATCCTTTAATTCTGTTACAAGCGGACCGCCCCCAACCCGGCTGAGATACGCTTTGATCACGCCAATAATCCGCGAAATTTTGGTCGGTGCAACGCCGGTCCCGGTGCATGCTCCCCCTGCTGTTGTATCAGAACTCGTGCCAAATGGATACACCCCGTGATTTATGCCCAAAAGCGTTCCTTGGGCGCCCTCAAACAGGACCCTTTTATTAGCATCCAACTCCTTATTCAGATAGTAAGCTGTATCTGTAATGTATTCTTTTAATGTTTGCCCATATTCCCAATATTCAGCGACGATTGCATCCTTATCGAATTCTTCACCGCCAAAAATCGGAAAAATTTTATTCTTCATTTTTAACATCAGTTCTACTTTCTGATCTAATACTTCCTTGTGCAATAAATCGCTCATCTGAATTCCAAATCGCGCAATTTTATCTGTATAAACTGGGCCAATCCCGCGTTTCGTAGTTCCTGCCGCTGAGTCGCCTTTCAAACTCTCCTCAATCCCGTCCCACATCCGATGAAATGGAAAGATGACATGCGCAGCGTTACTTATCTTTAAATGGACGTTCAGCCCGTCTTTCTCCAAACTTCGTATTTCCTCTAATAATTCCGCCGGATCCACTACCACCCCATTCCCAATCACGATTTCTTTTTCTTGGATGGCGCCACTCGGGAGAAGATGAAATTTATAGGTTTTATCCTGAACTACCACGGTATGTCCTGCGTTTGTTCCCCCTTGAAATCGTGCAACCACATCGGCCTTTGATGCGTAATAATCTGTTATTTTTCCCTTTCCTTCATCGCCCCACTGCGCTCCAATTATTACAATTCCGACCATGTAACTCGCCTGATTTTTCATTGATCTGGAATTATCCCAACTAGCTAAACCAATTACCCTATTTGATTTTTATGCAATTCTGTAAAATTAAAACAATTTAATCAGGGCGTCAAGATTGTGGGATTTTTGGGCTGAAATGAAAGTATAAGGAATGTCCTTTAAGGTAGGTTCAAGGATTTCTAATAATTTCTTGATTGTTTCTTCTGATACTAAATCGATTTTATTAAAAACTGCAATGATTTTTGATATATCCACTCCAATGTCTTGAAATAATTCAAGTCCATATTGGAATTTCGTGATGAGGGTATCAACCGGATCATCCAATCCAATTAAATAGAGCAATTTATCTGCATTCCGCATGTCCAGGATTTGAAGCTCAAAGGATTTGATCAGCTTAGGATCGATATCATAAACAAATCCGATTGTATCAACGAGGATTAGTTTGGATTGTTGATTCTTAATGTGTTGATACTTGCTAGAGAGGGTTGTGAAAGGGCGATCGCTCACTGGTTTATCAGCCCCTGTTAAGGCATTAAATAAAGTGGTCTTCCCCGCATTATAATAGCCTCCAATACAAATTATCTTATTTGGATATTGCCCACGCTTCCTACTAGCTAATTCATCAAGTTTTTTTCCCTTAAGATCCTCCAATTCCGCTTGTATTTTCGCCATTTGCTTATCATAGGCTCTGATTTTGGAATGGTAGGCATATTCCCCTGAAGCACTAAGATACGTATGTTCAGTTCGAGATTTCTTTAAATGTGATTCTATCTTGTATTTCGGAAATGTTTTAACTAATTTTGCCAAAGATATTTGTAATTTCGACACTATATCTGAAGATTGCTGCTCAAAAATATCTAAAATCAAGTCATAACGGTCTTTTACTTCACATTTAAATGCTGTTGAAAGATTATAAGACTGCTTGCTCGTTAATACATTATAAAATATTACCGTATTTATATTATAGGTTTGAATCATTTCGCCAATTTCTTCTACTTTGCCTCTACCCAAAAGAAAATTACTGAATTTCTTCACGCGTTGCTGAATAATCGTATCCACAATTTCATACTCCATGCTAACTGCAAGCCGCCTCAACTCTTCCATTTGTAACTTGAAATCCCAGTGGTCATGCACATCTGTCTTCAAGAAACAAAGAAGGACCCGTTTTTTCAACTTTTATTCATCATCCACTAAAAAAACCAGAGATACAGATTCACCATTACTTTTTAATTACAACCTTAAGTTCATTATTATTTGTTGTGTACTAAAATAAAATTATTTGACTAATGGAATGAGAAAATGGTTTGGTGAGTGAAATTGGTACGACCTATGACAATTGCAGAAAAGATTTTAGCGCGTGCCTCTGGACGAAAGGAGGTTACGCCGGGTGAATACCTTATCTGTAAAATCGATTTGCTCATGGCACATATTGCCGCCGCTCGGATTGTGGCGCGGTTCGAAGGATTCCCTGCTAAGGTGCGCAAGGTCTTCGATACGGAAAAAATAGTGGTGCTGGAAGACCATTTTGCGCCGGCACCGACGCTCTTCGCGGCGAATGCTCAGAAAATGATTCGCGAATGGGCCTTCAAACAGAACTTGAAATACTTCTATGACATCAAAGCGGGCATCTGTCATCAAGTTCTCCCTGAGAAAGGGCATGTTCGCCCTGGCATGCTAATCGTTGGAACGGATTCCCACACCACGACGTACGGCGCCTACAACGCCGCCGGAACGGGCATCGGCGATACGGATGGAACCGTGGCTGCGGCGCTAGGTGAACTTTGGTTCAAGGTCCCTGAGACGATCCGCATTGTTTTGGATGGGACCTTACCGAAATACGTGATGTCCAAAGATATCATCCTGAAAATCGCTGGCGAGTATAAATCGGACGTCGCCTGCTATAAATCCATCGAGTTCATCGGAAAAGCTGCGGATGAGATGAGCCTCGCAAGTCGTGCTACCGTATGCAATTTCTCCATGGAACTGGGAGCGAAATTTGCTTTCACGCCTCCCGATGAGAAAATCGTCGAATTTCTGAAAGGGCGAACGGAGGAACCCTATGAACTCGTAATGTCTGATGAACAAGCAGAAATTGAAAAAACCTATGAATTGAATGTCAGCGATCTCGAACCTCAAGTCGCCTGTCCCCACACAATTGATAACGTGAAGCCTATTTCTGAATTGAAAGAGGTTCCAGTCCATCAAGCTTTCATCGGTAGCTGCACCAACGGGCGTATAGAAGATCTTAGAATTGCTGCGGAAATCCTGAAAGGTCAAAAAGTCAACAAAAAAACGCGACTTATAATAATTCCTGCTTCACAAGAAGTCTACAAAGAAGCTATCAAAGAAGGTATCATTGAAACATTAATTGATGCAGAAGCAGTCATTTGTAATCCCAATTGCGGACCTTGCTTCGGCTCACATATGGGAATGCTCGCTCCTAAAGAGAATTGCATCAGCGCTTCCAATCGGAATTTTAAAGGACGGATGGGATCCGAAGATGCCGGTATTTACCTCGCCTCCCCTGCAGTGGTCGCTGCCTCTGCTATTACCGGGGTAATCACCGATCCCAGACATTTATAGGAGGTCTAAATGATGGAGAAAAATATTAAAGCAAAAGTTTGGAAATTTGGGAATGATATCGACACCGATTTGATTACGCCTGGAAAATATCTTGGCACTCCGGAAATGAAAAATTTCGTGCTGGCCACAGAAGACCCCGCATTCCCCAAAGAAGCCAAGCATGGGGATGTTCTTGTCGCAGGAAAGAATTTTGGCTGTGGCTCTAGTCGTGAAACAGCCCCTGAAGCTCTGAAGCAAGCAGGCATCATTGCTACCTTCTGCGAATCGTATGCCCGCATCTATTACCGGAATTCAATCGGGCTAGGGTTACCCCCGCTCATTGTTCCCGGCGTATTTGAAGCCGTTGAAAAAGGCGATGAAATCGAATTCAGTTACGAGACCTTCATCCTCAAAAATCTTCGAACTGGGGTAGAATTACAAGCTGAGCACATCCCGGACTTTCTCCTAGCGATTCTCGAAGCTGGCGGACAAGAGAAACTGCTGAAAGCCCAATTGAAAGAAAAATTGAAAGCAATGAAAGGATCCGAATAAATTTCCCCTCTTTTTTTCATTATAATCTCGTCCCTTTTTTTTAGAAGTCCATACCGGTGGTAGATCAATGCCGATGATGGCATCACTAATTTGCAACATGGATGGAAGTCGAATTAAGAGCAAATCTGAAAATTTATTCTCTGAATGGCCATCATTTTAGAACTAGAAATTGCACTAGAATGATCCGGGATTAAACGCCTCTTTTGCCCCTTTTAGGAGGGATGGAGTAGACTAATCAACCTTGATTAAATCACTAATTTCTGGGGAAATTATACGTGGACGATTCAAATAAAAAAAATTTAGCGTAGGATTTTAGCAAAAAATATCAGTATTTTTCCCATAACTAACTTTCTTTTATTTTTTATTTGTTTAATGGATTTTTTTATGAAATCTTAGACGGGAAAATAAACTCTGCTTTCTTAGAGTCACCCTTCCGAGAAAGAAATCCTTGCTTTAACGCCAAGATTTAAGGTTAAAAACTCCTAAGAAATGAAAATAATGACAATTAAGGTATATAATCCAATCAGTTATTGCATTATTTAGTGATATTCCAAGAAAAAAAATAAAGAAAATTGAAGAAATTTATTTCCAAGTTGCGGTCTGGTCAATATTTTACTGGACTTCGACCGCAATGACCCGAAGGAACAGTGTGGGCATATTAGCCTTCCTCTGGATTTTCCACGGGAGTCTGGCGATTCCGAGGTCTATCCAGACCAAGAAAAACTGCTAAAAGCCCAATTGAAAGAAAAAGCGAAGGATCAGAATAAATTTCCCCTCTTTTTTTCATTATAATCTCGTCCCTTTTTTTTAGAAGCCTATGCCCGTTCACGGATTATAGGCAAATTTAACGCCTAATTTAAAAGGAATTCCTACCTAATTTTTATCAGGAACAATTGTTCGTGAGATGGAACATTATGTCAGAGGATAAAACGGAGAATCTTGAAGTAAAAGGCGAAGAAGAAATTCCAGCTCGAACAAGAACACAAATCACCGTCAATGCCGCTAATATCATTGATAACGCGGACCAACAACTCTTTCCATCCCTTTACGCTCAGATTCAGGCCACTACCGGATTAGATATTGTGCAATTGGGATGGGTAACGGGCGTTCGCTCGTTTCTCCAATCTGTCACCACTCCTCTTTGGGGGTGGTGGAATGACAAGCATTCACGGAAACTAGTCCTTGCGTTTGGATGCTTTTTCTGGGCTATCTTCACTACTATTACCGCTTTTGGCACTCAATATTTTGATATCCTTCTCTATCGCGCCCTTACAGGCATTGGGTTAGCTGTAATCATCCCCACCTCTCAATCATTAATTGCAGACTATTTTCCTCCTGCCAAGCGAGGGAAAGCGTTTGGCTACCTCGGTATGACAGGCGTTATTGGAACAATTTTTGGGACGCTTTTTGCTACCGCTCTGGTCACGGATACAGTATATATTCTTGGGATTGACGCTTGGCGATTTGTTTTCATCGTATGGGGTGTTATTAGTGCTGTACTTGGGTTTCTCGTTCTCTTATTCGCGAAAGACCCGATCCGCGGGAAAACAGAACCGGAACTGGCAAAAACATTAACGGCCGAAAAAGCGGCAAAATACGGGGTACATCGGGGCGTTTTTATCAAAATTTTTAAAACTAAAACATTCGTATTAATAGTGCTGCAGGGCGTTGTGGGAACAATCCCATGGAATGGCATCCTTTTCATGGTAATCTGGTTACAATACGTCGGATTCGATGCAATCATGGCAGGCTTAGTTTTTGCTATCATTGCCGTGGGTGCTGCTCTTGGAAACCTCCTTGGGGGCGTACTTACCGATAGAGCCGCGAAATGGCGCCCGAAAAGTGGCAAAATAATCATAGCACAGATCGCAGTCTTTTCAGGTATCCCCCTATCCTTTGTGATTTTCGCTTTAATCCCCAAGGCTACCGAATCTATCTATCTCTTTCTCGTCTTCGGAGTAATCACTGGCCTTCTGATATCTTGGAATGCTCCCATAAATAATTCCATATTCAGCGAGATTTTTGAACCTGAAATTCGAGGAACCGTTTATTCTGTAGATCGCGTCTTTGAAGGCGGCGTTGCAGCCGTAGGAACTGTCATTGTCGGTGTTGTGGCTGCATTTCTTGGGTATGTCACCCCCATTGGACCGATTGAATTATTGCCCCCCGCCGTTAGATATGCTAACATGATGGCGCTCTCCCAAGCCATGCTATGGGTTGCGGTCATCCCGTGGATTTGCTGCCTTATCATCTACACTTTTGTGTATAAGACCTACCCGGGGGATGCCGAAAAAATCCGCACCCTCCTAGAACAGCGTCGGAAAGAACTCGAGAATTAGAACTAAGCCCCCTACGAAAAGTCTTCTAACCCCATCTAAACTCTTGCCCCCCTTACTCTCTTATCATTTCCTCTTTTTTTCTTATTAATTTTGATAGTTCTAAAAATTTATTAACTTGTTTTTTTAATTGTAACGACAATTTAACACGAAAATTTTAGAGTGAAAAATATGACTTATACATACGCGGATATACCGGATAGCATTACGACTAAGGTATATACACCTTTATCAAAGCATCTTTGGAAGCTACATCAAGTCTACGGCTACGATTTATTGAAAAATATGATAAACGCAAGTGTAGATTATATGTATTCCGAGATTCGTGAACGATTGGATAACACGATTAGTGCCGCGAAAGATATAATCGACGGCAAAATCAAAGATCCCTCTAAGATCGTAACCTACACGCTTTTCCCTCCGGTTATTTCAATTCGGGGTGATTTAGCTCAAGGTCAGAATAAACTCTTATTTGGGGAATCCACGGATACGACTTTCGTCGTTCTCAACGACGCTGACCAGGGTAAAATCTTCTTTCTGCTGAACGCCCATTCGGAGGACGGCATACCCGTTGACTGGTGGCTCGTAAAACCTGACGATGAATTATTGGATCGACGCCATATGAAATTGGGGATAAAAATTCGCGACCTACCTACTAAAATTAAGAATCTCACCGAGGTTGGAAATAAATTACAGGATATCCTACGTGATGTACGCAACGAACGCGCGCCTCAATGGGCCAGCTCCACGTATTTAATCGGTATGGTCAACGGCGGCGCAATGGCTAATATGCTGATCGAGCGCAGCTCGTGGGAAGCCTTTGCAGGGATCTGGGATGGACTGAGCGCGAAAAAAGAATATGGGATGCCAGATTATTATTTTTGTTTCGTGCCTTGGCCGCCCTTAATAAATACCATGGCTGTGATGGGTCGGAAAGCCTTTGCGTTGAGATTAGCCGGATTGGCAACAGCGCATCAATTATACCTACAAGGCTTAGAAGAAGTGGGTATCGAATGGCTAACTAAAAATTTTCCAGAGGTTTGGGATTTGGCTTTCAAGGATCAGCTGCTGAAGGTCGGAATCCCTCCCCCAAGCCAGACCCTCGAATGCAAACTCCCCAATACGAAGGATAAGAAGACCTACCAAGAGTCTAAATTCGACTGGGTTTATCCGAATCCTAAGGAATTCATTCAGTTGGATCAGATCGGTCTCACTTTCGACGAGGCGCTCCAGGGCGCGTTCACCGACATAACGCACGAAAGCACCGGTCCCTTCACCCACGATAATATAGTATCCCTCGGATTAGGTAAAAAAACAAAAGTTCTAAAGTAATCTTCTATTTCCCTCCTTTTTTTTATAGCCGCGCTAAAAGATAGTTTTTATAAGTTTAAAGCCGAAACATCTAGCAGAGATTATAAGGAGTAGAGCGAAACGACTAGCCAAGAGGCTGAAAAAAAGCCACTAATTTCTACAAAAATTTATATTTTAGATATTAACGGTGACTATAAAAGCCTCTGGCACAAGGAAATCCTCAAAATAGCGAATCAAAGGACTATTCCCGCCCAATTAGAGGCTTACAAAGATAAGCTTGTCATTCAATTTACAGCATTCGGGGAAGCCCAAATACTCCTCAAGGCTTTTGGTAATGCTTCGATTGGGTTAACCCATCTGATTAGTGCTACTAAATCGGATACTATTAATATTCCGGGGACAGTAACTCCAGTTCCCACTATAACATTAAAATTTGAAAATCATGGAGAATTAAAAACTAAAAACCCCAAAATACAATTCATCCAAATCATTCTGGCATTACCGAAAGAAAATTCAACCGATCAATTCATTAGTGATCTCACAAATATCGCGAAATCTGCACCAATCGTTTCCGATGTCGGAAATTTTGACTCAGGGTTTACAGAAGAGGAACCGCAAAATCTGTTATCTTCTATTCAATTGCCACCCGGAATGAGCTATTTAATTGCGGGTTATGTAATCTTATTTGCCACACCTATCATCTATCTGACCATCACAGGCAGTTTCGCATATCTGATCCAAATGTTTGCCGTATTCGGGATGATTATCGGAGTTATATTGCTGCTGATCGGTGGAATATTGTATTTCCGAAGTCATAAACCAGAGAAATAGCCGTAAAAAATGGAAATAACTTCAAATTGGTTTAATAATGCAGTTGATAAAGGGAACTACTAGTTGCCGCCTCAGTCAATTGCCCAGAACCCTCCTTTACAAAGAGTTTTTCTTCAATAGCTGCGAATAAATTTTGAGATTCATTTATTTTTTTTGCATATTTATCAGTTATTCTTAATTTTATTACAATACTGTCGCCTACTTTGATGGCACGTTTGAAAATTCCCTCCTCTTTCTTAATGAGGCAATATCCCGGACCGAGCAATGTTAAAACCCCGCTAGAAAACCATGCACTCAACAACGCGCCATGTGCTATGTTTTTCCCATCAAATGCCTTCAAATTCTTAGCGAATTGGGGGTCCGTGTGTAGAGGATTGTAATCACCGCTGATGAGCGCATAAAGAAGAATCGCTTTATGGGAAACGGAAAGCTGGATTTCGACGCTGTCCCCTACCTTAAACGAGGGCTTTTTGAGAGGCGGACGTAGTTCCTTTTTCAGATCGCCCTCAGAAAGCTGAGAAAGAAACTTCGGAAAACTAAGTCTTATTTCGGGGATGAGCTCGGTTTTTTCTTGACCCACAGGTCTGGCTTTTTTCAGGACACCCGCGACTGCGACCGTTTCTGCCGCTTTAATTAATTTTCCATCTTCTTGAATGAGCACTGTTTCGGGAATCTCCGCATAATACCGCTCTTTCCCTTTGACAATCTGCGAATATTTTCTTGCGATTTCCCCTTTGATGAAAATTGTTTTTGAATCGAAAGAAAGGGGAAAATGGAAAAGGGCTTCCTTTTTCTTCTCCAGATAAATATTTTCTCCAGTTAAGTAGCATCCTCCCACCGCCGAGATAAAGGCAAGCAAGAGCGTTCCTGGAACTAGGATTTTGCCACGGACGGTGGGATCGGAAAGGGTGGTGGAGAAAGAAAGATCAAAGTTAAGTGGATTGTGATCCCCGCTAAGCAGCGCATAGATATATCCTAGTTTCGGGTCTAAATCCACCCGTAAAATGACAGAATCGCCTTCCTGGAGATCATCCCAGAAAATCTGGCGCAAATGAATCTTCGGAATAGCGGCAAATAGTTGTTCCTCTGAAAACTGGTCAAAAATTTGAGGGAAATTGAGGGTCAATTGGCTTAGCAAATGGTTTAAGCTTCCGGCTTCTTGGCTGGTTGCGTATTCTTCAATTCTGGACGGAATTTCAATCCATATCGGCGGACGCCTTCTTGATCATAGATGATCCTGAAAACAGCACTGACTCGGTCTCCTATTTTAATTTTAGAAGGGTCACAGTCAGTCAACTGCACGTTCACCTTATTTTTTTGCTCATTATCTAGTTCTACAATGGCAATTGCGTAGGCCCCACTTTTGCTCTGCATTTTTTTAAATTCAGGCGGGGCGGCGCCGCGTCCAATAATGGTATAAGAATAGATTATACCCGTGCCAGGTAACTCCATCAATTCCTGCGTATTAGGTTTGGAGCATTTATCACAGATTGTAGCAGGTGGAAAGTTCAAATTACCGCATTCTTTACATTTGCCTGCGATCAACCGATACTTTTGTGGAAGCGCAGTCCAATAACTTGGGATTGACACATGAGCCATTCATCATTCCTCCTAAATTTCTAATTCAATCAATTCCTTGAATTTTAAATATTGATTATAGTCGATATACAGCTTATTTTCCAAGTATGTCGCTAAGGTAGGTATATTTGCGAGGAGCCCTTGCTTTTCCTTCATAAGAACGCTGAATGCATCACAACCAGCACCTGGACCATAGGATGCGCATAGAATTCTCTCACCCGGCTTTGCAACTTCCAAAATTCCAATCAGTCCCGTCAAAGTAGAGGCGGCGGCAGTATCGCCCACTAAATCCAGCGTATTAGTGAATAAAACTTTCTTATCAAATCCAATGCCCTTTAACACACGACCAGGCTCGCTGGTATCATGCCCTTGAATGAATAAATACCGGTAGTCTGCCGGTTTCAATCCTAATTCGGTTAGTAAATGCTTTACTGCCTGCTGAATCGAATTAGAATAATCTGCCTGATGATATTGCGCGATTCCAAGGTCCTCGACTTTTGCGGACCCTTCCACTCGAAACCGATCCGCAATAAACTCGAAAGATGCCGAGGCAGTTCCCTCGATTTGTGCGATCCCTTTTTCTTTTCCGATTATTAAGGCAGCAGCGCTCGCCCCAAAGGCGTTCTCGATTGAATCGGATGCAACACCCCGTGGTGAATCAGTGCCCACTATCAAGCCTTTACCCCCTTTAGTTGCAACAGTATCGATACAAGTCAACAATGCAGTCGTTCCTGCTTTCTCTGATTCTTTAAAATCCAGTAATCGAATATCCATCGAAGTCCCAATTGCCATAGCCATTTCACTTGCCATAGATCTTAATGCATAAGGTGGCGAACTACATCCAGCAGCAATTGCAATTAGTTCTTCGCGCTTTATTTTCGCATTGGCAATCGCGTTTTTAGCTGCCTCCACCGCCATCGTACAACAATCTTCGTCATAACCCATTACTGCTTTCTCTTTAATGCTACCATCGAAAAATCCCCACACTTTCTGAATTTCTTCGCGTTTAATGCGAAATCGAGGCACATAACATCCATAACCACAAATTTCCATTTTCACCATAGCCATTCCTCTTTTATTCTCTTTTTAGTATATGAATAGCGGCGGCGCTTCCCGTACCACCCACATTATGAGTCAATCCAATGGTTGCGCCATCCACCTGATTTTGGTGCTGTTCAGTTAATTGCTTCCAAATCTCATAAATCTGCGAAACGCCCGTCGCCCCAATGGGATGTCCTTTTGCTTTTAAGCCCCCACCGGTATTAACGGGCACCTTCCCTCCGACCTCCGACTGCCCTTCATGGCTGAATAAGCCGCCTTCGCCCTTCTTGCAAAAGCCGCAATCTTCATACGCTAGGATTTCTGCGATAGTGAAGCAGTCGTGGACTTCAGCTACCTGCACATCAGTCGGTTCTATCTTAGCCATGCGATACGCGGCTCGACTCGCCTTAATCGCGGCTTCTATCCGCGTGATTGAGGCTCGACGGTATAAAGCGAGATAATCCGTTCCGGCGCCCATACCAATGACCGTGACGGGCGTATCGGTATATTTTTTTGCGAGTTCGGCATCACACAAGATAGCGATTGAGGCACCATCGGTTAGGGGGCAGCAATCAAACACCGTCAGAGGCCAGGCTACCATGGGTCCATTCATCGCTTGTTCTAACGTAATTTCGTTTCGCATCTGTGCTTTCGGATTCTTTGCGGCGTATTTATGAGCCTTGACCGCACAGCGCGAAATATCTTCCTTCTTGGTTCCGAATTCATGCATGTGCCGCGTGGCCATCAATGCATAATTCCCCGGGAAGGTCATTCCAGATAAGCGCT
>Ga0315277_10003502_pt1 | contig 21259 bp, 16 predicted proteins | sample YL17G05_15_MG_FD_203695 | JGI IMG/M metagenome (GOLD analysis project Ga0315277, IMG submission 203695) | Sediment microbial communities from Yellowstone Lake, YNP, Wyoming, USA - YL17G05_15 | ecosystem: Environmental > Aquatic > Freshwater > Lake > Sediment | place: USA: Wyoming | collected...
TCGCCAAGAGCGACATCGACGTCCTTATTCTAACGGATGAGAAGAGACAGGCAAAGGAAAGAGTAAGCTCCTTCAACCGGAAGAGCGAAAGGCAAATAGCGCCCGTCATTGTCGATATGGAAGAATTTACGAGAATGAAGAAAGAGGACAGGCCGCTTTTCGAAAGAATCGACAGGGGGATCGCCTTATGGGAAACGGCCTGAGCGCGGAGAAACTTCTAGTAAGAGCAAAGGCGATTCTGAGAAAAAAGTAATCCTTAATTGGTCTGACCAACACGTGTATTGACATCCATTGTCAACTGAAGTCTAATTGTCTCATCAAAATCAAGGAGGGGGAAATGAAAAATACACTTTTGGTCGTTCCTTTGGTCCTTCTGCTTTGTTTCACTATTGCCTGCCAGGACAAGGCGGCGATGGCGGAGCTGGAAAAGTATAAGGCCCAGGCGAAAATTGAGGAGCAGAATAAGGAAGTCGTGAAGCGTTATTGGAATGGGAAATGGAACGAACGACGTCCTGGGATCTTAGACGAGCTGCAAACGCAGAACGTGCTCTACCATGGGACTTCCATGGAGATGAATGGACTTGAGGAATACAAAAAGGTCTATGGTGTTTTCGCCTCTGCCTTCCAGGACACACAGCTTACTATCGAAGGCATAATAGCAGATGGCGACAGAGTCATGACCCAAGTTAAAATGCGAGGTACGCACAAAGGTGATTTCGAGGGTATCCCTCCTACAGGCAAGACCCTCACGCTGACTGCGTTTACTGTCTTCCGTCTCGTCGATGGTAAGATTGCAGAGGAGTGGGAGATACTAGACGAGTTAGGAATGATGCAACAGCTCGGCATGGAGCTGAAGCCGAAGGAAGTTAAGAAATAGGGTTTTCGTCGAACTAACCTAATTTGGCACTTGCTGTCTGATTAAGTATTGGTCAGACCACCTTAATTCCGTTCTTTTACCATTTGATTTAAAGCAAGAACCGGCTTGGGGAAATTCGGCCGTCCTATCAAAGAAGTTTTTTTAGGATATCCCGGGCGACCTGCTTGGCCAGCTTCCCGCTTTCCTTGGTCGGGCCGACGCAGGAGGGGCAGCCGTCCTTGCAAGGGCAGACCTCGATCGTCTTCAGGCCGTGCTCCAGGAGTCTTTTTTCCAGGAGGAAGAGGGCTGGGCTCAATCCGATCCCGCCGGGGAAATTGTCGTAGATGAAGATATTGGGCTCGAAGTCCTCCTCCGGGACCATCGGGAAATCTTCCCGTTGGGACACGCGCGAGGCCGCGTCGCGGGGGGGCAGGGATTCGCCCGTGGCGTTGTCGCCGATGGAGACCCCGACGTCGTGGACGTCGCACATCATGAACAGCGGCGAGACGTGGTGGAGGAGGTAGGCCAGCCCGAAGATGCCGTTGACCCGCTGCTCCGGGGTGTAAGGCAGGACCTGGAGGACGTCCGAGGGGACGGTCAGCCACCAGGCCGTGGTGTGCATCTCGTTCTGGGGCAGGCTGAGGTCGCCGGCTCCGACGTTCTCCATCGTGTGGAACTTGATCTTCTTGAACCCGACGACCTGGGTGGCCACGTGGACTTCGCCATGGGAGACGTGACAGTGCCCGAGTTCGGCCTTCCCGAAGACGTCGAGGATCTTGATCTTAGTGTAGTCGATGGCGTCCGTGTAGTAGTCGACGTCGGTCTTCTTGACATACGCCTTGCGCTGGTCGTAGTCCAGTTTCTCGACGAAGTACTGTTCACCCTCGCAGATGTAGATGGCCTTGGGGTGGAGCGTTGTCAGGGCCGACGAAAAATCCACCTCGGCGATGACCCGGGACTTCTCTGTCGTGTCCACGACGACGAAATTATCGGAGCTGATGCTCCGCAGGCTGACCCCGTCGGCGGGGTAGGCGTCCGACGTCCAGTACCATTTGTCCTTGGAGTGGTGGAGGAGTTTCTCTTCTTCCAGGAACTTGAGGATCTCGCCGATCGCGGCCGTCCCGAACCTCTCCTCTTCCTGGAACGGCAGCTCGAACGCCCCGCACTCGATGTGGCTGACCAGGATGGACAGGTTGTCCGGGTTGATGAGGGCCATCTCCGGCGACCGGGTGAAGAAGTATTCCGGGTGGTGGACGATGAACTGGTCGAGGGGGGAACTCGAAGCGACAAGGACCGCCGCCGACTTCCCCGACTTGCGGCCGGCGCGCCCGGCCCTCTGCCAGGTGGAGGCGATGGTCCCGGGATATCCGGCCAGGACGGCGACGTCCAGGGTCCCGATGTCGATCCCCAACTCGAGGGCGTTCGTGGAAACGACCCCCAGGATCTTGCCCTCGCGCAGGCCCTTCTCGATCTCCCGTCTTTTGAGGGGCAGGTAGCCGCCGCGATAGCCGCGGATAAGGCCCTCGTCCTTGATCGTCCTCTCGATGTCCTGCCTGAGGTAGGTGAGCAGGACCTCGGTGATCAGGCGGCTTTGGGCGAAGACGATGGTCTGGAGGCCGCTCCTGAGGAAGAGAGAGGCCACCCGGCGCGATTCGTTGACGTAGGAACGCCGGATGCCCAGGGCCTCGTTGACGATGGGCGGCGTGTAGAAGACGAAGTACTTCTCGCCGCGCGGGGCGCCGTTGTCGTCGATGAGGGTCACGGGGGCCTCGATCATCTTCCCGGCCACTTCGACGGGATTGGCGATGGTCGCCGTGCACAGGATGAATTGAGGGTTGGAACCGTAAAAATTCGCGATCCGCTTGAGCCGCCTCAGGATGTTGGCCAGGTGACTGCCGAAGATGCCGCGGTAGTTGTGGAGTTCGTCGATGACGATGTATTTCAGGTTCTCGAAGAGCTTGATCCACTTCGTGTGGTGGGGGAGGATGCCGCTGTGGAGCATGTCGGGGTTGGTCAGGACGATGTGCCCCTGGGCCCGGATGGCCCGCCTCGCGTCCTGCGGCGTGTCGCCGTCGTAGGTGAAGATCCGGACCTCCGAAGAGATGAGCTTCGTGATGTCGTCGAGCTCCGCTCGCTGGTCTTGGGAAAGGGCCTTGGTCGGGAAAAGGTAAATGGCCCGGCTGGACGGGTTGCGCACGATGGCATCCAAGACAGGGAGGTTGTAGCAGAGGGTCTTCCCGGAGGCCGTGGGTGTCACGATGACCACGTTCTTGCCCTGCTTGAGGGACTCCCAGGAGCTGCGCTGGTGGGAGTAAAGGCGCGTATACCCCCTTTCCTTCAAGGCTTTGATGACGGCCGGGTCCGCATCGTCGGGGTAGTCCTCGAACCTGGCCTCCTGGGCCGGGATGTGCTTGACGGCCGTGATGGAGTCGCTCTTCAAGCCCATCTCCTGGAGCGCCTCCAGGCACTTGAGCAGGTCTTCTTCGCGGGACATTTCGCCTCCCAATTCAGGCCTCATTATATCGGGGTTTCGGCGGCATTGTCCAACAATTGAGTGGGATCGCTAATAAGGCATGGTACAATGATTTCATGCTTAACGAGATCCGGGTCAAGAAGGCGGCCCAGCACAATTTGAAGAGGATCGACGTCACTCTGCCGCGGAACAGGCTCGTCGTGGTCACCGGTCCCAGCGGTTCCGGGAAATCGTCCCTGGCCTTCGACACGCTGTTCGCAGAAGGCCAGCGGCGCTACATCGAATGCCTTTCGACCTACGCCCGGCAGTTTATCGAACAGCTGGAAAAACCCGAGGTCGAGTCCATCGAGGGCCTTTCCCCGTCGATCTCCATCGACCAGAAGACCATTTCGACGAACCCGCGCTCGACGGTCGGCACCATCACCGAGATCTATGACCTTTTCCGCCTACTCTACGCCCGGGCGGGAACGCCCCATTGCCCGAACTGCGGAAAAGAGGTGAGGACACAGACTCCCGACCAGATCCTTGAGCGGGTCCGGTCCTCTTTTCCCGGCCAGACGGTGAAGGTCCTGGCGCCCATGATCAAGGGCCGCAAGGGGGAATACCACCGCCTGTTCGAGAGGCTGAGGAAAAAGGGTTTTCTTCGCGCTCGGGTTAACGGGACCTTCTGGGAGCTGGACGAGCCGATCCCTCTGGAAAGAACGCGCGCGCACACGATCGAGGTCCTCGTGGACGAGATCCGGGTTTCCGAGACTTCCCGGATGAGGTTGAAAGAGGCCGTGGCGAAGGCGGTCGAAGTCTCCGGGGGCGAAGTCCTCATCCTTAATGGGTCCGGCCGGGAGGCCTATTTCTCCCTGAGACTGCTGTGCCCGGACTGCGGGATCAGCCTGTCCGAGCTCGAACCCAGGAACTTCTCCTTCAACAGTCCCTACGGGGCCTGCCCGGCCTGCCACGGTCTCGGCTACAAAACGACCGAGAACGAATGGGGCGAGGTGGAGCTTACGGATGATGTCTGCCCGGCTTGCCAGGGCGCCCGGCTGAAAAAGGAGAGCCTGACGGTCAAGGTCCAAGGCCGGACGATCATCGAGCTCAGCAGCCTTCCCATCGGCCGTTTGAGGACGGAAATGTCGTCATTTTCTTTTCCCGCCGCCCGGCGTCCGGTGGCCGAAAAGATCGTCAAGGAGATCCTGGACCGCCTCGGGACCATGGAGGAGCTGGGCATGTCCTACCTCCATCTCGGCAGGTCCGCGGCCTCCCTTTCGGGCGGGGAGGCCCAGCGGGTCAGGCTGGCCGCCCAGGTCGGGGCCAGGCTGAGGGGGGTCCTCTACGTCCTGGACGAGCCGACGATAGGGCTTCACCAAAGGGACAACGGCCGTTTGATCTCCATGCTCAGAGGGCTTCGTGACGAGGGGAATTCCATCGTCATCGTGGAGCACGACGAACAGACCATACGGGCTGCGGATTACATCCTGGACCTCGGGCCCGGCGCCGGCGAGAACGGGGGATACAAGGTCGCGGAAGGGACGCTCCCCGAGATCCTGGATTCGCCGGAGTCGCTCACCGCCCAATACCTCCGGGGGGAGAGGTCTATTCCCGTCCCCGTGAAACGGAGGGAGCCGAAAGGCTGGCTGACCATCCTCGAGGCCAGGGAACATAACCTCAAGGGGATCGACGTCCGGTTGCCGCTCGCCGTCATGACGGCCGTCACCGGGGTCTCCGGATCGGGCAAGAGCACGCTCGTTTACGACATCCTCTACAAGAGTCTGCTCCATTCCATCTACAGGGCCGGACATAAGGTGGGGACCCATGGAGGGATGAGGGGCGAGGACCAGATCGACAAGGTCATCTCCGTCGACCAGAAGCCCATAGGCCGGACCCCGAGGTCCAATCCCGCCACCTACACGGGGTTGTTCACGGCCCTGCGGGAGCTCTTCGCGAGGACCTTCGAGGCCCGGTCGAGAGGTTACTCGGCGGGGCGTTTCAGCTTCAACGTCACGGCCGGCCGCTGTGAGGATTGCCGGGGCGCCGGGGTGAGAAAGATCGAAATGCACTTTCTGCCCGACGTCTTCGTCACCTGCGACCGCTGCGGCGGGAAGAGGTACAATAAGGAGACCCTGGTCGTGACCTACAAGGGGAAGACGATCGCCGACTTCCTGTCGATGACCGTGGATGACGCCTATGAACTCCTTAAGGCCCAACCCGTCCTGAAACGGAAGCTGGCCACCCTGAAGAGGGTGGGCCTGGGTTACATCCGCCTCGGCCAATCCGCCCCGACCCTTTCCGGAGGGGAGGCCCAGCGCATCAAGCTGACCAAGGAGCTGGGGCGGAAGAGCACGGGGCGGACCCTTTATCTTCTCGACGAGCCGACGACCGGGCTCCATTTCGATGACGTCCGAAAGCTCCTCGAGGTCCTTTCCGAGCTCGCCGGGCTGGGCAACACCGTCCTTATCATCGAGCACAACCTTGAAGTCATCAAGTTTTGCGACTATATTATTGACCTCGGCCCGGAAGGGGGCGAAGAAGGGGGGTGGATCGTGGCCCAGGGGACCCCGGAGGATGTCGCGGCGGCCCAGGGCTCGCACACGGGCCGTTTCCTGAAGAAGGCGCTCGCCCCGGGGGCGGCCGGGAGGCAGCATGGGGTTTAAGAACATAGCAGGCAACAGCCGGGTGAAGAGGATCCTGAGCACGGCCTTGCAGAGGCACAGGGTCCCGAATTCGCTGTTGTTCTGCGGCCCCGACGGCGTGGGGAAGACGGCGATGGCCATGACCCTGGCCAAGGCCCTGAACTGCAAGGCGGGGAAGGACGATGCCTGCGAAGAATGCGATTTCTGCAAGGCTATCGAGGCCGGAAGATTTCCGGACGTCCTGGGGATAGCCCCCGAAAAGGACGTTATTAAGATCGAACAGATGCGGTTCATCAAGCAGATGGCCTACCTGAAGCCCTTCTCGGGGACGAGACGGGTTTTTATCGTCGAACAAGCCGAGAAAATGAACGAAGAATCGGCCAACTCGCTCCTCAAGGTCCTGGAGGAACCGCCGTCGTTCACCCACATCATCCTGGTCACGTCCAACCCTTTCCTGGTCCTGCCGACCATCCGGTCACGCTGCCAGGTCCTGAGCTTTTCCACGATCGGTCGGGAGGAGATCGAGCGGATCCTCGCTGAACGGGGCTATCCCGGAGAACAGGCGAAGGTCCTCTCGATCATCGTGGGCGGTAACCTGGAGCTTGCCATGGGCCGGGATTGGGAAGAGGTCCGGAAATACCGGCAGTCCGCCTGGGAGCTCTTTCTGTCCCTTCTCGGGGGGAAGGGGTCCTCGGACTTTCTTTCCGCCTACGTCTTCCAGCAGCGCGCCGCGGCCAAGGACGAGTTCGAGAGAAAGATGGAGATGTTCGCATCGTTCTGCAGGGACATCATCCTGATCAAGGAGCATGGGGAGAGCCGGTACCTCCTCAATCCCGATCTTGAGGAGGCGCTCAGGGGGGCGGAGGGGCAATGGAGCCTCGAGAGGGTTCAGGATGGCCTGGACCGCACCGATTCCGTCCTGGCGGGCCTTTCGGGGAATCGAAACCTGAACATGAACCTGCAGGCCGCGGTCTACTATTCAAATTTCGGGGAATGAAACCATGTCTGAAATCATCTGTTTGCTTTCTGAGACAACGGGCAAGACCATCCGCGCCAAAAAAGGCGACCTGCCCTTGGGCCGCGGGGACTACTGTATCGTCGAATCGGACCTGGGCGGAGACCTGGGTGTCGTCGTCGACGATGTGAGCCCGGTCTGCAAGAACCCCCGGGCCGCGGAACGGGCCGTTCCGATCATCCGGAAGGCCACGGAGGAGGACCTGAAAAAGTTTCGATGGCTCAGGGAGAAGGAGGACGGGGCGTTCGAGTTCTGCCTCCAGCGGATCCGGGCGTGGGACCTGCCGATGAAGCTCGTCTCCGTGCGCTATTTCTTCAACGAGAAGAAGGGGATCTTCTATTACACGGCGGACGGCCGGATCGACTTCCGCCAGCTCGTCAAGGACCTGGCCAAGGAGCTGAAGATGCGGATCGAGATGCGCCAGGTCGGCGTCCGGGACGAGGCCAAGATGATCGGAGGGTTGGGGACCTGCGGCCGGGTCCTCTGCTGCTCGGCGTTCATGAAGACATTCGAGCCCGTCACCATCCAGAAGGCCCGCAAGCAGCAGATCGTCATCAACCCGACCAAGATCTCGGGCCTGTGCGGACGATTGATGTGCTGTCTGGCCTTCGAGGACCAGAGCAAGGGCCGGCTTTACATCGAAGAAGAAGGCGACCGGCTGATCGAGGATTAATAAGTGGGGGTCAAACCTATAATAAGTGGGGGTCAAACCTACAATCTTAACAGTTCTGTTAAGATTGTAGGTTTGACCCCTACTTGTCAGTCGGCGGGGTTGACCGTGAACTGGACCCGGCTGGAGACGGCGATGAGGGTCCCTTGCTTAGAGAATGCCTTGACCTGCCAGGAATATCTCTGGCCGGCGACCATCCTGGACTTGACGTCGTCGGGCAGGGAGACCGTGTTGTCCGTGGTCGAGGTCTTCCAAAGGAGCTTGCTGTTGTAGATGGAGACCTGGTATTCGACGTCCTCGCCGAGCTTCTTCCACTCGAAGTAGGCGGGGACGGCGTTGATGTCGATGACCGGGGAGATCAGGGTCAGCGAGCCGCCGCGGACCGTTTCCTCGCCGTTCAGGACGAACTCCGGAGGTGTGTTGCGAAGAAGGGGGGTGAAGGTCAGGACCGCGACGAGCAGGGCCGCGGCCGCTCCGGCCAGCACCCACTGCTTGGGCGTGAAGAATGCGACGACCCGGTCATACCAGGCGGCCGTCCGGGTTTCGATCGCCGGGCGCTCTTCGGCGGCGAAGACCGACCGCTCGCGCTTCAGGACGCCGATGACCTCGTCCCTCTCGGCCATCTTCGCGAAACAGGAAGCGCAGTTGAAATAGTGCTCTTCGAATTCATTCCGTTCTCCTTCTCCCATCCGGTTGAGAAGGTATCGGTCGATCAACTCATCATGCTTGCATTCGGCCATTTCCTTCACCTTTCCTTGATTTCAACCTTTTAGTCGCTCCGTGAGGAGGAAAATGGAAAAAAATTTTACTTTTTCAGGTCCTTTTTGATCAGTTTAAGGGCGTAATTGACCCTTTCGCTGACCCTCCGGGGAGGAATGCCAAGCCGCCTGGCGACCTCCTCCCTGGGCATTTCCTTATAATAATATAGGTAAATGACCTCCCGAAACTTCGGTTTGAGGCCCTTGACGGCTTCGGTGATCTGTTCTGCCCGCTCCCGGCTCTCGACGGTCTCATGGGGGTCCGGGAAAGCGCTTGGCTCGGGGGCGTGCCTCAGGATCCTGGTCTTCTGGCGGATGTGGTCGACGATCCGCCTGCTTGTGATGGTGTAGATGAAGGTCCCTATCGAAGACTCTCCCCGGAACTCGCCGTTTTTGACCTTTTCGATGACCTGGGTGATGATCTCGTCGGCCACGTCCTCCCAGTCCGGGGTGGCCCCCCCCAGGGCCTTCCTGACCCGGAAGGAGACGACGGGCCTGAATTTAAGGACCAGCTCATCCAGGTCGATCTCGGGTCGGCTGTTGGTCACAGGCGTATTATATCGGCAGGGAGGCGGCTTGACAAGCCGCGAATTTATCAATCTTGGGGCGTCTCTCCCGACTAATCCTGTGCTCTATGAAAGGATGAAAGCGTCATGATCCAGCCCGCCGCCGGAAAAAACCCCGCTGAATCCGCCTATCTTATCGTCAAGAACGAACAGGAGTTCTACTCTTATATCGAAGACCGGCTCATGGACGGGGGCTTCGAGCTCCTCGAAACGAGCCAGGGCATGGTCTGGCCGCAGAGCCTGAGCACGCCGGCCTGCTGAGGATGGCCGGTGCCGTGCATGGGACGATCAGCCCCCTCTCTCCTTGGCCCGTTCCTTGTCCCTCAGGTAGGTCTTGCCGTCGACCAGGACCTCCCTCGCCTTGCTTCCCTCGGAGGGACCGATGATCCCTTCCTGCTCCATCTGGTCGATGATCCGGGCCGCCCGGGCGTAGCCGAGCTTCAGGCGACGCTGCAGGTAGGACGCTGAGGCCTGGCTGGTGAGGAGGACGAGCTCGAGGGCTTTCTCGTAGAGTTCGTCCTTTTCGCCGTATTCCTCCCAGAGCTGGTAGGCGTCGCCCCTGACCGCCTGGACGATCCGCTCGTCGTATTCAGGGGTGCCCTGCTCCTTGACGAACTTGACGAGCCTTCGGACCTCGGGGATGGAGATGTAGGCGCAGTGGAGCCTCATCAGGCGCGGGAAGTTGGGCGGGAGGAAGAGCATGTCTCCCAGGCCCAGCAGCTTGTCCGCTCCCCCCGCGTCGAGGATGATCCTGGAGTCGATCTTTGAAGGGACGCGGAAGGCGATGCGGCAGCCGAAGTTGTTCTTGATGGTGCCCGTGATGACGTCGATGGAGGGGCGCTGGGTCGCCATGACGAGGTGGATGCCGACCGCCCTGGCCAGCTGGGCGAGCCGGGTGATGCTGCTTTCGACCTCCTGGGCGCTGACCATCATGAGCTCGGCCAGCTCGTCGATGATGATGACGATGTAGGGAAGCGGTTTGAGGGCCCGCTTCTCCTCCTCGGTCAGCTTCCCCTTCTTCTCCTTGATGAGCTGCTCGACGGCCTTGTTGTACTGGACGATGTCGCGGACCTTCATCTGGCCGAGCTTCCTCAACCGCTCCTCCATCTTCCGCACCGCGTCGAAGAGGATGATCCCGGCCTTCTTGGGATCGTTGATAACAGGGCAAAGGAGGTGGGGGATCCCCTCATAAAGAGTGAACTCGAGCCGCTTGGGGTCGATGAGGATGAGCTTGACCTCGTCCGGGGTCGCCTTGTAAAGGATGCTGGCGATGAGGGCGTTGAGAGCGACGCTCTTGCCCGTGCCGGTGGCCCCGGCGATCAGGAGGTGGGGCATGACGGCCAGGTCCGTGATGTAAACTTCGCCGTGGACGGTCTTTCCCAGGGCAAAGGTCAGCTTCGACGGCGAGTTGAGGAACTTCTCGGACTGGATGATGTCCCGGAGCTTGATGACCTCCCGTTTATTGTTGGGGATCTCGACACCCAGGGACGATTTGCCCGGGATCCTCTGGATGCGGACCGATTCCGCCTCGAGGGCCAGGGACAGGTCCTCGGTCAGGTTGGCCACCTGGGCGACCTTGATGCCCGGGTCGGGGAACAGTTCGTAGGTCGTGATGACGGGGCCGGGGTGGTACTCGCGGACCTCGCCGGCTACGCTGAACTCCTTGAGCTTGTCCTCGATCCGGCGCTTCTTTTCGTAAAGCTCGTTCTTGTCGATCTTCTCAGATGGCCTGCCGGGATCAAGGAGACTGAACGGCGGGAAAGTGTAATCGCCCTTCTTCCCCAGGTTGGGAAAGAGCAGGTTCTCGGCCGCGACCCTGGGAGGGGCTTGGGCCGGGGCTCGTTCCTGCCGGGCTTTTTTCTTCTCCTCTTCCTTTTCCCTCTTCTTCGCATCCTTGCGTTCGTCGGCTGTTTCGCCGGCGTATTTCTTGTTGACTTTTTCCCTCATCTTCTCCCGTTCCTTGGTCTTTTGAAGGCTAGTGACCTTGATCCGGACGTTCTTGAAGGCGGAATCGAACGCCTTCTCAAAGAGGTGGACCGTCCGGGCCAGGGACCACCGGGTGGAGAACAGAAGGAAGAGGACGAACGCGGCGGCAAGCAGGAGGAACGAACCGGACGGGTTCAGGTAGCCGACGAGGAATTCGGCCAGGCTGAAGCCCATGACACCTCCGGCCTGGACCTCGACCTTTCCCCACGGGAAACTTTTCAAGAGGAAATAAAAAAGAGGGCAGAGGATCAATGCCGAAAGAAGGATACCTCCCGTCCGGACCAACAGCCTGCGCGCTCCGCCCGGGAGTATGGTCTTGATACCGACATAGCCGAACGCGAAGGGGACCAGGAACGCGTAGAGACCCATGAACATGAGGAGCCAGTCGGAGAAATAGGAGCCCACGCGTCCCGCGTAATTGTGGACCCGGTGGCCGGCCGGCGAGACGTTGGCCCAGGAGGGGTCGCGCGAGTCATAGCTCATCAGGCAGATCAAGGAAAAAACGGAGAAAAAGATCATGAGAACGGCCGTGATCTCCGCGGCCCGGCCCGCCTTGGGCTTCCCGGCCTTCGGCGCCCGGCCGTTCTTCTTGTTCGGGTCCTTCATCGCTCGGATTATATCACAGACTCACTTCAAGAAATCGTTCACCGGGTCGGACGGCGGTCCTTCGACCATGTCGATCCGGAGAAGAGACACGAAGTATTCATAGCGGCGCTCCGCTTCGATGTCCAGGTCGCTGTATCTTTGCGGGTCATGGAAAGGGGTGTAAGGGAGCGCGGCGATCAGCCGGAAGTCCCCCAGGGTTTCGTCCAGGTCCCTCCGGTAGATCCGGTAGCTCCGGAACCGGAAAGGGTCCGTGATCTTGGGGCTGTGGCTCCAGGTCAGATCATTGATGTTCCGGCTGGAGAGCAGGGACCTTTCCACGGACCGGCTGACCGTGACGCCCTGGGGAGGGAAGGGGACGTTTCGGATCTCGTTCCACCAGGCCTGGGTCATGACCTCGTATCCGAGCTCGTTGGGATGGATATCGTCCGAAAGGAGGGCCTTCCAACCGCCTTCGGATTCCGGATAGTTGAAGTATGTTTGGGACATGTCGACGAGGGGGAGTTTGAGGTTCCGGGCGAGCCTGCGGATGTTCGTGTTGATGTCGTTCGTCCGGTCCCGGTAGATCGCCGTTTCCTCGAACCAATCCTTCCTGGGGATGATGGTCGCGAGGAGGGGGAGCGCATGGAGGTCCAGGACCTTCCGGACCATCTGCTCGATATTGAAGGCGGTCGCGTCGGCAGAGACTTCCAGGGAGACGACGTCGTTCGTCCCTTCCATCAGGAGGAGGTAGCGGGCCGAATGCCGCGCGAGAACGTCGCTCATCCGGCCGAGGCCGTTCAGCGTGGATTCGCCGGGGACGCCTTCGTTGGCGACCTCGGACGGGCCGAAGTTCTCGTTAAGCAAGGCTTCGAGCCTGGGGACATATCCCATCCCGGGGGCTTCCTGACCGTTGATGACACCATACGTGATGTTGTCGCCGAAGGCGACGTACGTGTTTTCGTTGAGGGCCTCGCCGGGGGCGGCCGGGGCCGGCGGCAGGACGAAAGGCTCCAGGGCCTTGAGTTCCCGGAAGGTCAGGCTCTTCGAGACGACTGTGTCTCCGGATTGACAAAAGATGTCCAGACGGTCGTCCCGGACGACGGTCCTCGGATCGACGGTCACCCGGCCCGCGCCGCCGAGGACCTCGACTTCCGGGCTCCAGACACCGGCTTCCATGAACCTGGCGTGGACGGCGCCGCCGCCCTTCCCGGACCGGTTCCAGACGACGACGGGGACGACGCCCCGGATGAAAGCAAGGGCCGGGAACGCGTCCCCGTCCCGGTTGTCCGTGAGCTTCTCCTCTTCGGACCAGGCGCTCCCGTTCCATCGGGCCCAGGTGATCTCGTAATCCTTTCCATCATAAGCCGACCAGACGAGCCAGGGCCGGCCCGCCGCGTCCGCGGCCGCGTCCAGGAAGAGGTGGGGGACGGCGCGGCTCGCATTGAGCCGCGCGGCCGGGGACCAATCCGCCCCGTCGAAACGGCTGAAGAAGATCTCGTCCCGGCCGAGCTCCCTTCCCGTCCAGAAGACCCACGGCCCTTCGGGCCCGCCGGCGATCACCCGGACGCCGGACGCCGACAGGAGGGACGGCGGGCTGACGATCCAAGTCCTTCCGGTCCCGGCATCCCGGACCGAGACCCGGAAGGCGACGCCGGAATGCTGGACCCAGGCGATCCAGGCCGAGTTCGACGGGCTGAAGTCGAAGTCCGGCGAGAAAACGGTCCCCTGCGGGGTGGGCACGAGGCCCCTCTCCGGAAGGCCGCTCTCGCGGACCCGGCCGAAAAGCAAGGCGTCTGTCTGCAGACCCTCTTCGACCCAGAGGGCCCAGAGAGATCCGTTCCGGTCTTCCTCGAGTCGCATGGAACCAGGCCTTTCGGCGGCGGACGCCAGGAGGACCGAAAAGACGGAGAGCAGGACCGCGAACTTAAGGACCTTCATCTACGGGTCAATATATCACAGGCGAAAAAAAAGTGTCAAAAACCGGCGTTAGCATTTCAGCCCTCCTCCGGGCATCGCCCCTGCGCCATTGTCTTATAACACACGAAAAGAAATGCAGTTCTCTTCCGTTTAGAGTGGGCTGGGTTCATAGCTTGGACGGGATGGACGGAGCGGACCGTCCTCTACCGGATGCTGTTTCATCATTTCGAGCGGTTCCCAGCCGAATATTAAGGCCGTATTGGCTGCCCGGAATGTCGGACGGAACATCTCCTGACCTTCTCCTATAAGACCCGGGGATTCTGCCCATCCTGTCATGCGAAGAGGCTGGAGGAGCTCCTTACAGCTTGACTTCGTTCTAACATTCTAATAATTATGATTAATATTGGCGGAAATAAAGGACGAAGAGAATGAGAGAAAAACGACTTAAAACCATTTTTATATTCATATTTGCCTCCATCGTTATCATCCTTAGCTTTGGGGCATCCCGATTCGCTTTTGGCTGGAAAGAGCAGATGCATAAAGACCAATTATCTAGCCTGGCGTTGAGGCTGATACAAGAAGGGGACAAAGATAAACTTTATCAGGAGATATGGCTTGGTTTCAAAGAATATCTTTTGCAGGGCGCATGGGATGAAGACTTTCCTTGCTCAACGGGAATAACTTACGAACCCGGATTTCTATCCATTCTACAGATACAGCCTTTGATAAGAGCAAACAATCATTACAGGCATGCTTTAAGCGGAATCGGGCTCAGCGGTGGTCCCTGGTTTAGCTCAGGGGATAGGGATGTTGATACCATCACTTGGGCAGAGAGCAATGCCGAATTCAGTGAGAAAGAAGAATTTGCGGGTGGAAAAGAATGGAAATTTTTGCAATGGGGCTGGACTCCCAAGGATGTGGGCTATGGCCACATGAGCTGGGAAGAAGCGATACAGCGGTACGGATACACGGAGAGTTCAAAAAAGCTCGCCTATTACACACTGGGTTTTCTGCTTCACCTTCTTCAGGACATGGGATGTCCCGAGCATGTACACGATGATTGTCATGCAGCTTCAGGATACACCGGTTTTGAGTGGTGGGTTTATGATAACTGGGACAAAAAAGATACCCTGATGCCGGATATCACTCGCCTCAATCCAAGACAATTTAAGAGCATGAGAGATTACTTTATCAATCTTTCCCTCTTAGGGTATAGCATCGATAGGTTCAATGGGGGTCAATTACTTGGCCATTCGCCCTACACGGATCCTGCCGAAACCGACCTTGGAGGAATGTTTAAGATATCTTTTAATCCTGCCCTGGCCATCTGGACATTGGACAACTATGATAAGAAGCGCATTATGAGCCGCGGTGACTTGGAAACCAGCAGCAGTAATATACTCAATCCCATTTTTAAATGGGACGAAATCGGATATGGGCGCAATCCTTTATGGACGAAGGCGCATGATGAAGGAGAGTGGTGGCCGACCTCGGTAGAAATGCCAAGGAACAACATGGGAATAGAAAATGACATTCCTGGCTACTATTATCTTGAGCTTTCCGGAGAAACGCCCGGCGTTACCCGGTTGGCGGCAGATCCCATAAGGAATTTGTATCCCAGGGCCTTTCTGCCGACGCCTCTCCCTCGAATTGCAGACCAATGTCAAGGGTGGAGAGAAAATAGGGTGAATGGACAACATCTCTATTCACTCATCGGGAAAAAGATATTCCCTCATATTGTCGAGCACACGGCCGGCCTGATAGAGCTTTATTATCAAATTGTCAGCCTCCCGCCCTTTGTCCAGAGCGTATATGTCAATCAGGGAAGTGAATGCAAATATTCTGGGGTATGGGAGGATGTCGAAGATTTGTCCTGGACGACAGAAACCATAAAAGATGTCGTTCAGAGAAATCTGATAAAGGAACCGGATAGCAGTAGACCTGGTGATCCTCGTTCCTCGGTCGCGCCCGGAGATATCTATTTCATAATATCCTTCAGTAAACCTGTGCGAGACGTCGCTGTCAGATTAGGCCATGTTATGATTCATGGAGAGCTTGACCGTTCTGATCGGCTATGGAGAGGCGTATGCAGAATAGAAGAGGACGGCCCGGCCGAAGAGGTGCGAGTCATTTCCATAAAAGCAACAGATAAAGATGAGCATTATGGAGGAGATGGCGGATTATTGGACAGGGATCCTCGAACTCCGGCGAGGCGAAAAATAACAGGCAGTGAATACGTATGGTTTCAATATCAAAGCGGGGAAGACGACAATCATAGCATCCGGATCAAGCGCATCAGGAAGGAAGATGAACAGCTCAAGGTGATGTCGGACATCGACCTCATCTCCGGCGCTTGGGCATTCGGGAGGGTTCTTGAGGGCCGTAAAAAATTCTTTCTCTGCAGGCTTGTCCTGACGAAAACCCGCGGAGAGCACGGCTACGAAATTCGAGGATGTCATCCCAATGAATCTTATTGGGAGCTTATAGGCCGCGATACAATTCTCTTCAGACATAAGGATGGATCGATCACAAGCCGGCTTACTCGGCGTGGTGACGGGTATTGGGAAGGACCTTATATCCCCCATAAATCGGCGCCTGTGGCTCCTGGTGAAACGGCCAAGCCGCACTACATAGAAAGATGACAAGCGCTAAAATGGGAAACGGCCTGTTTTTGTAACCTCCTGAAAATAAGGTCATTGTCAATCTTATCAGCAGGTTGCGAAGGTATTTCTGGGGAAATGGAGGTACAGCCTTTCCGGGCCGTCCCGTCCAAGCTATTAACCCAGCCCACACGAAATAGAAGAAAATCAGAAATGCTTCTAAAAGCGGCCTAAGGCATCTTTTTGAGAAGGAGCTTCCAGATGTATTCCCGGGGGACGCCCAGGAACGTGTCCCTCCACGGCCTGTCACAGCCGGAGCAGGGTTTGAGGTTCCCGATGTGGCCCTTGGCTGCCTTCTCGCGAAGCTCGACCATGCGCTCGTTGTTCCAGATCGCCGCGAGCGTCGAGTCCCTGGCGTTGCCGACGGCCAGGTCGCCGAAGAAATCCTGGGTGCAGGGGAGGACCGCCCCGTCCCAGAAGATGATGAGCGACGCCCAGAGGAACGTGCAGGGGGAGTACTTCCGGCCCTTGGCCCCGCCCCCGATCTCGCCGGCCCAGTTGTGCATTTCCTTGACCCGGACACGGTCGAGCGGCAGGCCGTCGAATTGGGCGAGAAACTTTTTCTTCTCCGCCCGGCCGACGCCCTTGGTGACGTGGGGGAAGTCGATGAGCTCCAGGATGGTATAGGGTTTTTTAGCTCCGAGCTCCTTCTTGAGCCGGAGGAAGCCGAGGATGTTGCCGATCGTCCTCTCGTAGAGGGCGTTGACGCGGATGCTCTCGTAGGTCGCCTTGTCGTAGCCGTCGAAGGAGAAGGTCAGCTGGTCCAGGCCGGAGCCTAACAGGCCGCGGGCCTTTGTCTCGTCGAGCAGGGTGCCGTTCGTGTGGAGCTTGGTCACGATCCCGGCGTCGGCCGCGTAGCGGACCATCTCGAAGAACTCGGGGTGAAGAAGGGATTCGCCGCGGTGGATGAGGTTCGTCTCGTGGATGAAGGTCTTGGCTTCGTCGACGATCTTCCTGAAGAGTTCGAACGTCATGTATCCCTTGTCCTTCCGGTCGAGGTCCTTGTTCGGGCACATGACGCACTTGAGGTTGCAGAAGCTCGTCGGCTCGACCCAGAGGCGGATCGGCAGGTAGGGAAGGACGGTCGCTTTTTTTTTGTAGTTCCGGAAGATCTCCCACACTCTCCGGTAGTATTCGAGCTTGGTCATTGAGGTTCCGTCCGCCAGCCCTTTATAGCACGGATGGTGCCGGCCATCAACCGAGGGAGCGGTAGAGAGAGGCGAACTGGCCGATGGAAAGCTCTTCGGCCCGGGCGTTCCCGGCCAGGCCGAGGAGCCGGAACGCGTCTTCGATCCGCGCGCGGACGATACCGCTCATCTCCAGGTTCTTGACCAGAAACTTCCTCCGGTGGGCGAAGGCCGCCCAAAGGAGGGCACGGAAGCGGGCCTCGTCCGCGACCGGATAAAGAGGCTGGGCCCGCTTCGTCAAAGATAGGACGGCCGACTCGACGCGGGGCGGGGGAGAGAACGACCCGGGCGAGACCTTGAATTCGATCCGGGCCTCGAAGGCGTTCTGGACGAGGATGGAGAGGGGGGCGTAATCCTTCGAGCGTGGGCGGGCGCAGACCCTTTCGGCGACCTCCTTCTGGATGAGAAAGACGCATCTCGCGAAAAGATCCCCGGAATCGAGGGCCTTGAACAGGATGGGGGAGGAGATGGAATAGGGGAGATTGCCGACGAGCTTGGCCCCGCCCGGAGGCGTCCCGGCCCTCTTCAGGACCTCTCGGAAGTCCACATCGAGGACGTCCGCTTCAATGACGGTGAGCCGCGGCCCCTCCTTGTCGCGGAGGAAAGGAAGAAAAGACGGGTCCTTTTCGATGGCCATGACGTGGCCCGCCCCCCCGGCCAGGGCGAACGTCAGCGCACCTTTTCCCGCCCCGATCTCGATGATGACATCGGTTTCCGCCGGGGCGATGACGCGGACGATCTTTTGGAGGACGGACCTGTTGGACAGGAAGTGCTGACCGAGCGCGTGACGCCTCGTCCGTTTCATCCCGCCCGTCCTCGGGCCGGCCCGCTCAGCGGGCCTCCGGCGCCGGTTTGTATTGCCGCTTGATCCTCATGGCCATGACCAGGGTCTCGAGGAGGATGAGAAGGTTGAGCTTGGTCCTTCCCCGCTTCCGGTCGACGAACTCGATCGGGACCTCGCTGAACCGGAAGCCCAGGAGCGAGGCCTTGTAGAGGACCTCGAGAACGATGGAAGGTCCGACGGAGATCATGTCGTCGAGGTCGATCCGCTCCAGGACCTCCGTTCGAAAACACCGAAAGCCCGAAGAGACGTCCTTTACGGGGAAACGGAACTGCCTCCTGAGGAACCGCCGGACAAGGGCGGTGATGAGCCTCCGGAAAAGGCGGCGGTCGGCGTCCCTGCCGCCCTTGACGAACCTCGAACCGATGGCGACGTCGCAGCTTTTCATGGCCTCGACGAGGTCCGGGATGAACCTGGGCTGGTGGGAGAGGTCGCCGTCCATCTCCACGACGCAGTCCGGCCGGAGCTCGAGGGCGGCCTTGAACCCGTCGATCCCCCCGGCCCCGCGGCCGCGCCTTTTTTTACGGATGAGAACGTGGACGCGGCCGTCCCCGCGGGCCAGGTCCTCCACGATCCTCCCCGTCCCGTCCGGGGAGTCATCGTCCGCGACGACGACGGCGACGTCCGCGTCCATGGGCAGGTCGAGGATCGTCCGGACGAGGCCGCCGATGTTCTCGGCCTCGTTGTATGTGGGAATCATCACGACGACGCGCTTTTTCGTGATTTCGCTCATGGCGTCTCAGACGATGAGCTTCCTCGTCTCTTCGAGGACCCGACCGGGCAGGATCTCCTTCATGCACTTCGCGTCGGGGCACGTCTGCCTGTAGCAGGGGGAGCAGGGGACGCTCTTGAAGAGCTTCGCGCCGCGGCCGTAAAGGTCGATCTCCTGGGGACAGGTCGGACCGAAAAGCGCCACGATCTTCTTCTTCGCGGCGATCGCCAGATGCATGCCCAACGTATCCGATGTGACGACGACGTCCATGAAGGAAATGAAACCCGCGAACTCGGGGAGCGTGTTGTCGTTCCCCGTGTTGTGGATTCTCCTCGGCGAGGTCTTCTCCAAGAACGCGTTAAGCTCCCGTTCCCTCTTTCCTCCGAGAAGGAACACGTTGGCCTTGAGTCCCGAGGTCAACCCGTGAATGAGCTCGATATAATGCTCCCTGGGCCACTGCTTGGTCTCGAACTTCATCCCGGCCCCGGTGTTGAGGCCGACCGAGGGCCTGGCCTTGTCGATCCCGTGCGCCTTCATGAATTCCCGGGCCTTCACCTTCGCGTCCTCACCGGGCTCGTAGACGTATTCGTCGCGCCTATAGTCGATCTCCGCGGCTTCGGCGGCGATGGCTTGGTACGTCTTCATATTAGTTCGGTACTTGAGTTCGTCGTCGACGCCGAGACGGAAAGCGTAAGCCGCGGCCTCGTTGAAGGCCATGAGGTTCCCGTGCTCGTTCATCCCGAAGCCGAACTTTTGGCCGGCCCGGACCTTCGCCGCGAGGGACGTGATCCCCGGTTCCTTGTCGAGGCTGATCAGGACATCAAAGCTCTGGACGGTCAAGGGCAGGGCCGTTTCCAGACCGTAGGGCAGGACTCTGTCCACGTGATGGTTGTTCGCCAAAAGGTCGACGCTCTCCTCGTCCGTGAGCCAGGTGATGAAGCTCTTCGGGTATTTTCTCTTGATCCCGGCCAGGAGGGCCGTGGTCCTCAGGACGTCGCCCTGGGCCCGGCACTTGAGGATGAGGACCTTCGTCCGGCCGGCGAACGGCTCGAAATGCGGACATCCCTCGCAGAAGCGTTTGAACCGGCAAGGCTTTTCCCCGCGGAAGTGAACGCAATCGTCTTTCACGGCATTTGTCATCGGGATGTCCCGGATTCCATTTATGCCACAATTCGGAGCCAAAGACAACCGGCTCCCGACCGCTGTTCCTTTCGTGCGGGAAGGAATTTCAGGCTCGGGGCGCGCCCTCCGTCGGCCGCGGCCTGTCCCGGCGAGCCAGGCCGCTTCGGCTCCGGGCTCCACTCTCCTCTCCCTCTGGTCGAGGACCCGTGCCCGCTCCGCCCTGCGACGACCTCCTCCGGGCATCGCCCCTGCGCCATGGCTCTAACCGCACGAAAGGAAATGCGGACCTCCCGTTTTTTAAAGAAGAAGTGGAGCGGGGATCATGATATAATAACCCCCGGCAGGTTCCATGGGTTATGCCGGAGCGACGGGATGAAGGACGATGGATCTTAACGATTTCCGGGTGAGCATCCAGAAGGAACTCACGGCCGGGGACCGCTCTCTCGCGGGGAAATACGTGGCGATCTTCCCGGGAAGGAAGGGGCTCTGGAACCTGGTCAAGTACGAGTTCATCACGGCGTTCATCGCCGGGATGCGGGGCGCCCCGGGCTATTTCTTCCGGAAGGTCTTCTTTCCCCTAATCTTCAAGGAGGTGGGGAAGGGCTGCGCCTTCGGCCGGAACATCACCTTCCGCCATCCCCATAAGATCAGCGTCGGGGCTAACTCCTTCATCGACGACAACGCCGTCCTGGACGCCAAAGGCTCTGCCAACGAGGGGATCGTTATCGGCGCAAACGCCTACATCGGCCGAGGCGCCATCCTGAGCTGCAAGGAAGGCTCGATCACTCTCGGCGATTTCTGCAACGTATCCGCCAACTGCACGCTCCTTTCGGAGACCGAGATCCGGCTGGGGAAGTGCTGTTTCCTCGCCGGCAACTGCTACCTCGTGGCAGGGGGAAATCACAGCTTCCTGGACGTGTCGACGCCCATCATGTTCCAGCCCTCGCTTTCCAAGGGAGGGATCCGGATCGGGGAGGACGTCTGGCTCGGGGCTGGGGCCATCGTTTTGGACGGGGTGACGATCGGGAAGAGCAGCGTCGTCGGCGCCGGGTCGGTGGTCACGGGGCCCCTCCCGGAGTATTCATTCGCCCGGGGCGCCCGCCAGCTCAAGATCCAGGACCGCAGAAATCCTTGAAACGCGCGAAGAGCGCTACAACCCTCCCTGTTCCCGGTACCAAGCGACCGCTTTTTTGGTCCCTGTCCGGAAATCGACAGCCGGTTCGAAGCCGAGCTCCTTCCGGGCCTTTTCATTCGAAAGGGCCTTGGGGTGGAGGAAGAAGCTGAGTC
>Ga0315277_10003504_pt1 | contig 21255 bp, 19 predicted proteins | sample YL17G05_15_MG_FD_203695 | JGI IMG/M metagenome (GOLD analysis project Ga0315277, IMG submission 203695) | Sediment microbial communities from Yellowstone Lake, YNP, Wyoming, USA - YL17G05_15 | ecosystem: Environmental > Aquatic > Freshwater > Lake > Sediment | place: USA: Wyoming | collected...
GCAATGTGGGATCAGAGAAATCGGTTGCCGCAAGCACTTTCCCATCACGGGAGCGCCGCGCTATGACTACAATACAGTGGGCATACCGAACAATCCGTTCCGCGGTGCTGCCCAGGACATGCAATCCTCTGTGATCGTCTTTGCCGCCAATGACCACTGCCCCCGCTTTCATTCGTTCGGCGGCCCGGAGAATCCCGCGACACACCCTGCCCTGCTCTATCATAAGATTGACTTCCTTCGGCACACGGGTGGTAACCGCAGGAATGCGTTTCAGAAGATCATCGCGAATTGAAGCGTCTGACTTAATGCGATTGAAAGCACCACCCGAGAGCAAATACCGAAACAGGGACCGCGCAGCGAAGGTCCTGGGTCTCACATGGCAGATGTGCAGCTTAACATCGTATGCACGTGCCAGAATGTCAGCCTGGCGAAGGGTTTCATCGGATCCTTCGTTAAGGGCCACAGCAGCGATGACAGGACCAGTGATCTGAAACATGACTCTGCCGCATTCAATTGTGTAAACAATGCAGCCAGTGAAGTCGACCGTCAAAATTGCAGGCGGCCAAGCTGAGCAGCGCACCGTTCGGCTTAGCTTGGCCACAGGAATCTTGCTTTCGGTATGCTGGCTGCTTGCCTCATGGCTCGCAAATGCTTCCCTCCATCTCTTGCTCAGGATAGTGACAATGACAACGTTCTGACGCAATCCTCTTCATAGGGTAGATTCCGGGCCCAAAAATCAGTAGTCCAGTCAGGACTGCGCGCAACAGCTGTCATGAACTCTGTATTCGAAGACCGTGGTCAACACTTCATCCGGAAATAATCGAATAGCGCATAACGTGGAGCGCAGAGGAGCGAGGGTTGTTCCTCCGTCGGATTGAAGCATCGGGGAGGAAATGGTTTGTCATACCCGATAGAAGAGGCGAACCGCACGCCGCATTGGCTGCAAATGGCGTATTGCTGTTCCATGGCAGGTGGAGACAATCCGGGAGTCTTTCTTTTTGCATATTGGCGAGAATCGTCTCCGACTTCCGTCTGTGCACCAAACTGGCCGCCATTCTGCCATCAATGGACTAGAGGAAAAAAAGGCGCTCATAGAGCGTCCTGACATCTGTTTCGCCGCATGTTCCTGCTAGAATCAGAGTCCTGCGCCAGGCAGAAACCTGCAAAAAGGGTTGCTCTCTTGCTGCAGGGACATCAAACAGGGGACACGAACAGGCCATGGCGTCACCGATTTCTTGCAGTTCTGGGATTGTCCGCTGTCATCGCTCCACACCGTCTCGAGCAGCTAATCCTGCAACGCGATATGGTCGCGACGATCGTATTCAGCATCGTGCTGTTTATCATGGGGTTCGGTTTTCGGGGGGACGGCAGGGTCAATCGGTGGGAGGGAGCGCTATTGTTGTTTGCATATCTGGGGTACTTGTTCGTGCTTTGCCGCAGCGTTCCGTGACAATCAAGATTTTGAGGATTCCGCGAGCTTCTCTCATCGGCGATACGATGCGCATAGCGGGAGCCCGCTCCGGTCCGCCCTATCGACTTGATCGGACCGAGCACCCGGTATTCATCGTGACAGCCGCTTTCGCTCTTTCACTTCTACAGATCGCGGGTCGTTGTCCGATGCGGAGGATGCCTGCTCATTGATATTGAGTTGCTTCTTTTTCCGTTCGCTCCATGACAAGTAGCCGATATCGCCGAAAAAGAGCAACGCAAGAGCAAAAACGATGATTGTCCCTAAATCCGAGACTCCCAGATTGCGAGCGCTGGCAGAAGCCCCGTACACAAGCCGGTCTGCACTCCATACCAGTAAGGCAAATCCACCCGCGACGCTGAGAAAGGCTAACCAAATAGGTGACGTCACAGCCCGTCCCTCGGGCCCGATCCCCTGGTAAGGTCAATCCCATATTGCTCCTTTACGCATTCCGGGCAATAACCATGGGTAAACTCGGAGTTGGAATGCTCCAGGATGTACGTCTCCAATGGCACCCAGGTGTGATCGGAACTCCGAATCTTTTTACAGAAGCAGCAGATAGGCAGCAGGCCCTTCAGAACTCTTATCTCCCGCGTCTTTTTTGCTGCGTGGTCAACGAGAAAGGCAAGGAGTGAAAGGACACAAATCCGGATGATCGAGTTTAAGGCCGCATTCACGGGTTTCACGGAGTCCAACCAGAGCATGGTCGCATAGGAAAAGCGGAGCAAGGGCATGCAGAGGGACAACCCGAATCCCCACCCAAATCCGGAATACCAGGATGCCAACACGACCGGGATGACGTAAAGAATCGGGAATTGAATGTGCGGCCCGGTTGCGTAATCCCCCACAAGGATCAGGGTCGAAAGCACAACCCAGTAAATTGGCAGTAGTTTTCCGCGTCCCGACAGCCGCTCGATTCCAATCGACGACATTCCAAAAGTCCGCACGGCATGCCTCGCATCATGAATGACAGTCTTGCCTTTTGCCAGGCTTGGTATCGCGCAGCAGTAGACCTTAGGGTCTGTCACGAAATAACAGGTCCGCTTTGGCGCGAGCGCCGGGCGGGCAGATGCAAGGCGCCGCGACGCAAGCGATGTCGATGCACATCGTCGAGGAGCGGCAACGCAGCAGATGCCCGCCCGCCGCCGCGCCCCTTCGGGCTGTGGCCCGCAGGCCCGCTGGCTTTGTTGCTCGCTCCTTACATACCGCAGAGGGTATGCTCGTCGCTCGCGCCTCGCCAGCGGGCCTGGGGGCCTGCAGCAAAGTGGGCCTGTTATTTCGTGACAGACCCTTAGCCGGAGGATCATCGCAACTCCGTGGTTTTGTCGAATCACTTCCCTTTTGGATCGTCTCAACTGGTGTGCTAAGTTTTTCTGGTTTTGTAGTTGTATTAATTCGAGGATGCTTATGCCAAATCGCACCAAATACTTCGTGCTCTCTTTTTGCCTCTTCTGCGCACTGGCAAGCTTCGGCGCCACACACACCTTCCAACCCGATGCTTATATGCGCCACGTCAAGTTCCTGGCAAGCGATGAGCTGCAGGGACGCGGCAACGGAACACCGGAGCTCAACAAGGCGGCGGATTACATCCAAGCGGAGTTCAAGAGTTACGGTTTGATCCCAGGAGGAGAAGATGGGACCTTCTTCCAAAGATTCCAGCTAACCACCGGAAGTCAACTCGGTCCCGGTAACAAGCTGACCTTCCACATCGGTGACAAGTCGCTGGAAGCCTCCATGCAAAAAGACTTTGTTCCCATCGCCTTTGGAGAAAAAACCAGCGTCAGCGGAGAAATCGTTTTCGCCGGCTACGGCATCTCGGCTGAAGAGTACAAATACGACGACTATAAAAACCTGGCTGTAACGGACAGGATCGTGCTCGTACTGGCGCATGAGCCGCGGGAGAATGATCCGTCAAGCCCGTTCGACGGGAAACAATTGACCCTGTACGGGCATGACAACACCAAAATCCAAAACGCCAAGTATCGGAATGCGCGGGCCATGCTCATCGTGCAGGACCCCGCAAATCACGAAGACTCGACGAAGGACCTCGCCGACGCAGCCGCCGGCAATCAGGTAGATGAGCTAGGGATTCCTGCGCTGCGGATTACGCGCAGCCTGGCACAGCACCTGCTGGATACGCAGAGCAAAAACCTCCTGGAGTTGCAGAAACAGATCGATGAAAAAATGGCGCCGCAAAGCTTCGTGCTTACAGGGGTTCGTATCCAAGTCGACATGGATGTGACGCGGGTAAGAAAGGAAGTTCGCAACGTGGCGGGCCTCCTGCCCGGTAACGATCCTGCCGTCGGGGAGGAAACCGTAGTAATCGGAGCGCATTACGACCACTTGGGCCGCGGGGGTCGCAGCTCAATGTCGCCACAGCTGATCGGTCAGATCCACAACGGTGCCGATGACAATGCCAGCGGAACCGCCGGGCTGCTGGAGTTGGCGGCATGGTTGGCTAAGGATCCGATGTCCCGGCGTCGCACTTACCTTTTCATCGCATTCGCAGGAGAAGAGCTGGGTCTGCGCGGCTCTGAATATTGGGCCAGCCATCCCACGCGGCCGCTGCAGAAGGTAGTGGCGATGCTCAACATGGACATGATCGGCCGGATGCACGACGACCAGATCATCCTTGGGGGCGTGGGCACTTCACCTGTATTCCCGGAGCTTATCAAAACTGCAGCTGCGGAGGCCGGGCTCAAATTCAAAACCTCCCAGAGCGGCTACGGCAGCAGCGATCACGTCTCGTTCTACACCAAGAATCTGCCGGTGCTGTTTTTCTTCTCCGGCCTGCACGCGGACTATCACCGTCCCTCCGACAACTGGGACAGAATCAACGCGGCAGGAGCCGCCAAAATCCTGAGCATGGTCTACACCGTCGCGTCCCAGTTGAATGCGCTGGATCCGCGTCCTCAGTTCACAAAGGTGGACGATCAGATGACCCCCGGTAACGTGCGGGCCGGCGGTGGCCCGGGGTACGGCGCCTACTTCGGTTCCATCCCTGATATGACGGACGAGGTGAAGGGCGTCCGCTTCTCCGATGTGCGCCCCAACAGTCCCGCGGCGAAAGCAGGCTTGAAGGGAAAGGACGTACTGATCCAATTCGCGGGCAAGGAAATCAAAAACCTCGAGGACTTTACCTACATGCTGCGCACGCATAAACCTGGAGAGACGGTGGAAGTTGTGGTGTTGCGCGACGGCAAGCCGCTGACCGTACAGGTCACCTTGGAAGTCCGCCGCTGAAACACCAGGGGTCAGGGATCAGGGGCCAGCAATTAGGAGAAATCGCAATAAATGACGGGTTAATGCAGACAGCGTCGCAAATCATGAGATCCCTACTGCTTGATGTATGGGGTTCGCATCGATCTCCCACCCCAACCCAAGGTGTCCGGCCCCTGGCCCCCGACCCCTGATCCTTGGCCCCATTCCTACGGCATGAGCCAGGACAGAAAACGCGATCCGATACTGGTATACTGTATGAGCTAACATGAACTTGCGCCGCTTTTTCCAGACCCGGTCGATCTCTTTTAGGCTCTACCTAACCATCATCCCTACGACTATCGTGGCCATTTCGCTTCTCGGCTATTTGGATGGCCGCGTCGCGAGGCGAATGTTGGATTCGCTGGTCGAGGAAAGCAGCCAGGGCATTGCCACCCAACTGGCAGATGACCTCTCCCGCAAGGATGCCCCCTCCAATCCCGACAGCATCCGGAATTGGCTTGGAGAGCTGGTCGAAAGCAACTTTTACATTCTGCGCATAGATGTCTACTACATCTCAGGAGGTGGCCTGACCCGGTTCGTGACGACCTCGACCTCACAGGCGCAGCCCATGACCGTAGACGAGATGGCTGCCATTCGCGAATCCAAGCCGAAGGTCGTGCCGCAGTTCCAGGAACGGGAACGCTTTCTGAAGGTGATTGCTCCAATAAAAACTTCCGCGGGCACGGTTGGCTGTGTCACTGTGACGGCAACCTTGAAGCAATCGGATCTCGTAGGCGAGGTGCACGACAGGATAACCCTCGGTATGGTTCCGATCGCTGTCCTGATTCTGAGCCTGGTACTTTACTGCCTCTTCACGAAGGAGGTAACGCAGCGGATTGGCCGGCTGATTCATGTGATCGCGCAGGCCAGGAGCGGGAATCTCGGAAAGCGCGCACCGGTGGACCGCCAGGATGAACTCGGCATAATTGCGGAGCGATACAACGAAATGATGGAGGAGATCGAGAGAGCCTCGCTGGAGCGCGACCGCCTGCTGGAGGAGCTCAAAAACTTTAATATCCAACTCCAGGAAAAGATCCGGGGCGCGACGCAGGAGCTTTCCTCCGCCAACGAGCAGCTGCGGCAGGTCAACGAGGATCTGGTCGAGACCCAGCGCCGCCTCACTCAGTCAGAGCGCGCGGCGGTCGCCGGCCAGATGGCGGCCACATTTGCCCACGAGATCGGCTCGCCGCTGAGCGCGATTTCGACACATCTCGATCTGATGTCCGAGGACGCCGCGGTATCGCCGGATTCCCGGCATCGGTTGAAGCTCATTCAGGAACAGGTGAACCGGATCACAGGCTTTGTGGAAGAGCTGCTCTCCGAAACCAGGCTGTCCGCCGCCACTCGAGACCCGGTCCAGCTCAACAGGCTTTTGCAGCAGCTTCTCCTCTTCCTTGAGCAGCATCTGGAAAGAAACAATGTAAAGGTTGAGACCCAGTTCAGCCCGGATCTGCCGGAGATCGATGCGAACGCGCAGCAGCTTCAACAGGTGTTCCTGAATCTGCTCAACAATGCCTGCGACGCCCTGCCGGGAGGGGGGACGGTCAGAGTGGAGACTGCCGCTCTTGAGGATCCGGGCGGCAAGTCCGTCGTGGTTTCGATCGCCGACAACGGCATCGGTATTCCGGAGGAAAAGCAGGAACGCATTTTTGAGCCGTTCTTCACGACCAAGGATCTGCGCCGCGGAACGGGACTGGGACTCAGCATTGCGGCAAAGATCATTCGCCAGCACGGCGGCACGATCGAGCTCAAGAGTGCGACAGGCAAGGGCGCCCAGTTCACGGTTCGTTTCCGAGAGCCTGTTCCATTGCCCGAAATTGCCCAGGAAGCATTAGCGGAGAGGTGAAGCCTTGAGCGTCTCAGGGAAAATCCTGATCGTTGATGATGACCCGGGTTCGCTCTCATCCCTGGGCGAAGCAATGTCTCGGGAGGGTTATACAGTCACGCTCGCATCGGACGGCGAAGAGGCTCTTCGCCTGGGGAACGATCAAGATTTCGACGTTGTCATAACCGACCTGCGCATGCAAGGTGTCGATGGGCTGCAGGTAGTGCGAACTCTCAAGAACTCCCGGCCCGACACGGTCGTGATCGTCATGACCGGCTTCGCGTCCATGGAAACAGTCGTGGATGCGATCTCCGCGGGTGCCTATGACTATATCTCCAAGCCCTTCCGACTCGACCAGATGCGGCTGAAGGTTCGCCAGTCCATGGACCAGGCGAAGCTGCTGCGCGAAAACCGTGATCTGCGTGAGAAGGTGCAAGATCGCGACTTGCAGGGCGTCATCATCGGGTCGAGTCCCAAGATGGTGGAGGTCTTCAAGACAATCGCGAAGGTTGCTGGCACCGACGCCACAGTGCTCGTTCAAGGAGACAGCGGTACCGGAAAGGAACTGGTAGCCCGCTCTATCCACCGCCTGGGACCGCGAAAGGAGCGTCCTTTCCTTGCGGTCAATTGCACAGCCGTCACGGAGAGCCTCTTGGAGAGCGAGCTCTTCGGCTACGTAAAGGGCGCCTTCACGGGAGCGGCAGCGTCCAAGCGTGGCATCTTCGAAGCCGCCGACCGGGGAACCGTGTTCCTCGACGAGATAAGCGACACCACTCCAGCGATGCAATCGAAATTGCTTCGCGTGTTGGAGTCCGGCGAAATCATGCCCGTCGGAAGCAGTGTTGCGAGCCATGTTAATGTTCGGATCATTGCAGCCACAAACGGGAATCTCACCGAGCTCGTTGGCGGAAAGAAGTTCCGCGAAGACCTTTACTATCGCCTGAAGGTGGTCACGATTGAGCTGCCCCCTCTGCGCGAGAGGCTTTCCGATCTGCCGCTTCTCTTCGATTTCTTTCTCAAGGAGTATTCGTCGCGCGCGGGGAAGACTCTGGCAGTCAATCCTCAGGTGTTCTCCTATCTTGAAGACTTTGCCTGGCCAGGCAATGTCCGCCAGTTGGAAAACGTGGTCGAGCGCGCCGTGGCGCTCAACACCTCGGGAGTCTTCGATGTCGAGGACCTTCCTGAAGAGATTCAATCTGTGCGAAGGCCTGCCGCACGTCGAGGGGATTCCCAATGGCTGACACTCGAACAGATGGAGGACCGCTACATCCGGGAAGTCCTGGAGGGGACCGGCGGCAACATCTCGCGCGCCGCGGAGATCCTCGGCATCGACCGGCGAACGCTTTACCGCAAGCTGGAAAAGCCCGTGGGAAGCGCGTAGTGAGACACCACGCCCCATAGGCGGCTTGTTCGGATTCCTCCTCGTCCAAGAGGGTGGTGAGAATAGGGAAGTGGCCGATAGCTGTTCCTGAAAGAATAGCCATTAATCCTTCGATCCGTTGTTTCAGTAAATTGGCTGCCAAGCTTGGCGGACGTTCCAGATAGCTCCGGATCCATCCCGGGCCGGACATAGCCGGACATGCCCACCAGACCGACCCCGGTTCCCGAAATTTGCGTGCTCCGCGACGACATGGCTATAAAACTACTTCTAAATTCGCATTTCGATCTTGCTCGTTCACGATTACCCGCGATACAAATACTTGTCACATGGCGTGTCGTGGCAGCCCTGGCCTCCGGCTCTGTTTAGATTGACTCTCTCGAGGCCGCGCCTTAGGCTGATAAACGGATTAGTACACAAGATTCCCTTGAACTGGTCTGGAACATGCGTATGACAGAGCGCTTTACACCACGATTGTTGAAGACAACGGGATCGTTCAAGTTGTCCGAAATGATATGCTGCACCGGCAATCGTGAGCCCCGCCCCGCAGCGGTTGAATCGACAGGAAGCAATATGCCCTGCTCGCTCGAGTTGATTGTTTCTCGGGCAGCGACGTTGGGGAGATTCACGGCAAATGGCGGATAACTACCCAGAGGCTGCGGGCAAACACGCGGTGGACTGCCGCGTACTCCTGATGGGAGGTCGATTTGATGGCGCAGGCTATCTTGCTGGTTATGCGATTGAGTGCGTGCTCAAGACGCTTATCAAGGTGGAGGGCGGCCCCAAAATCTTGCACCATGATCTTGGCCAATTAAGTAGCGAAGCAATCCGGCTTGCGAGCTTCCCTTCGAGGAAGACAGCAAAATATGTGACGCGGCCCAATGTGACCACGCTTACATACGGAGCGCCGGACGGCTGGCGAGAGACGCTCCGATATGAGCCGCCAGGTGTTGTTTCCGCAACGAAGGCGACAGCCTGGGTAGATGAAGCTCAGCGGCTTCACAAAGAGGTGATCATCGCGATGAAACTGGATGGGCTAATTCCATGATCCACTTCGATGAAGCAAGGCAAAGGTGCCTCAAGGCTCTTCGTAATCTGTGCGAGAGCGAAAGCGCAATTCAGCGGGCAGTCTTGATCGAAGACGTATTTGGGAAAATCCGCACTGTTGCTTGGCTGGCCGCAGATGCCTCCGTGGAGCTTCCTGAGCACATTGCTGCTCAGTTATCCGACTCTGGCAAAGACTTTTGGTCCGGCGATCTGTGGATACCAAAGGGTGACAATTCTTTGGACAACACTGTGTATGAGGCCGCATGGGAGCAGGGGATTGAGGTCTCATCGAAACTGCGACGAGCAGATCGGTATCGATCGAAGGGCTTTTGGTTGAATCCGCCGATAGATCCCGTATGGTTCACACCTGCACCTCCGGTGGTAGCCTTCTACTCTTTCAAGGGAGGCGTGGGCCGCACGACGGCTCTTGCATCCTATGCGATACAGCGCGCCCGAATGGGAGAGCGGGTGGTTGTTCTCGACCTCGACATTGAAGCTCCCGGGATTGGTACTCTCCTCGACCCGGGGTCTGAGATTCCTGGCGCCTCATGGGGAGTACTCGACTACCTTCTGGAACGTCCAGTGCTAAAGATGGATCCCGACCTCCGCGATTACTACCATGCATGCGCCCGACCGGCAGTAACCGGCCCTGGCGAGATCCTCGTCGTTCCCGCAGGTCGTCTAAACAGCGATTTCCTGGCAAAACTATCTCGTGTCGACCTGCAGCCTGCCCCGCCTTCTGAGAAACATCCATTTCTGCTATTGCTGGAGCAGATCCGCAACCAACTCCAGCCGCAGTGGATTGTATTGGATTGCCGGGCGGGCATCTCAGAAGCGGCTGGCTTTGTTCTGAGCGGCACGCCCCATCTTACTGTTCTGTTCGGCACGACATCTGAGCAGAGTTGGCTTGGTCTGCGCATCATTATGGAACGGCTGGGGGCGGAGCGTGTTCGCCAGGATCGTTCGCAACTGGAGTGTCTGCTAGTCCATGCGATGGTACCTGATGATCTGGCCACTCGAACGAGGGCAGAGGCGGATTTCCTCTCCCGATCTCTCGATGAGTTCACGGCGCACTACTATAAAAAAAATCCTTCCCCCCCAGAGGAAGACGATGATTATTGGTATGTACAGGACATCGAAGCCGAATTCGCCCCACACAATCCGGCAGTTCTGCCCTATAAGTCCAAGCTCGCATTCGTGAAGTGCATTGACGATGTAGCAGACGAACTGGCTGCTGATCCGGATTACCGGGGGTTGGCTGATCGAATCGCGAGCCGCTTCGCAGCTTTAGATGAAGCGGAAGGATTAGAGCCATGAGCAAGCTTCCGCAGGACAAACGAGACCTTCTGCTAACAGACCTATCTCAAATGGGCAGCAGCGGCCAGGCTGAGTCGGAGAGCCAAGAAACCTTCCGATTAACGTTCTTTCCAGTCGCGGAGCATGTCCGTGCACTCGATCCGGACGTCGTGTTGATTGTTGGGGAGCGCGGCTCTGGCAAGAGTGAGCTCTTCAGGGCCGTGGTTAAGGAGAAGCTGTTGGATTCGATTCTACGCAGAACGCGCGGCAGCCGTCTATCGAAGGTGGAACCTAAAAATACCGAGTGGCTGGAGGGGCATCCATTGGGCAGAGAGTTTCCGAATACTCCCGGTCTGTGGCGCTATGTGCAGTCTCACTTGGAGGATCCCGAGGCAGTTCCGAACTTATGGTTCGCGTACCTGCTCCGAATTCTTCGGACTCGCCTGCCATCGGGCAACCCTCTGGAAGCATCTGACCTCTTGAGCCGGCAGGGCGGCGAAGTGGACGAAATCGTTGAAGACTTCCGTAAAGCCAAGAACCTGCCCCTTATTATTGTTGATAAGCTGGACGCCCAACTGGAGGAAGCTGGGCGCTGGATCTTTGTGAGCTACGATGAGCTAGATGTCCTGGGCGGATACGACTGGGACACAATGGTCCGGACAATCCAGGGTCTCGTATCATTCTGGGCCAGTTACACCCGACGGTGGTCTCGAATCCGGGCCAAGCTGTTCCTTCGCACAGACCTGTTTCGCCGCCATTGGGAGCAGCTCGGAGCGGATCTCAGCAAGCTAGCCGCAAATCGTGCCGAAATTTCCTGGAGCGACCGCAACCTTTACGGCATGCTGGTGAAGCGAATTGCCAACACCAGTGATGCTCTGAGAGAGTACTGTCAGCAGAGCCGCTTGCAGTTCGAGACCGATGCGGAACTCGGGCTTATTCCCCAACTAGAAAAGGCAGAAGATGCTCGTCCGCTCATCGAACGTATGATCGGCCAATATATGGGTGCGAATATTAAGAAAGGCAGTACGTTCCGCTGGTTGTTAAGTCACGTGCGTGATGGAAATCAGCGAGCGATGCCACGCGCTCTTGTACGGCTCATCGAGGAGGCAGCCCAACTGGAGCGCGATGTTCCCCGTGCGACGCACAATCGGCTGCTGGCGCCGGTCAGTCTGCGAAGAGCGCTGGACAGAGTGTCTGAGGAACACGTGAAGCAAGTGAATTCGCACGAGCTACCCTGGCTTCAAGAAGTGGCAAAACAACTCAAGGGCGGCGGTGTTCCCATGCTGCGCAGGGAGGCGGAAAAGGCATTATCTCCCATCTTCGACCGGGACGGGATCCAGCAACCTGATAACAATCCACTCCCCGTTGAGAAGCCAGCTGACCTGGTCGATTACCTCGTGGAGATTGGCGTTTTTCGGCCACGGTCGGATCGCCGCATAGACGTGCCGGATCTATTCCTAGCTGGCCTCGGGATGACACGAAAGGGCGGCGTGGCTCGAAGGTAAACGATGGCAATCGCGAAAATGTTCCGCATCTATTTCAATGAAGGATATAGGCGGCCATGCGCTCGCGGCCGGCCCGATCGTCGGCTTCGACAACCTCTACTTGAAATACGCTAAACCCTGAATACCTCAAGCTGAGAAAGAGTTCGGCCGTGCGCACGGTGATCTTTTCCTCGGCCAGGAGGCGCTTGAGAAGGCGCTGACGGAATAGGCGCATCAATTCTTGGTATCCACCCAGCCGATGGGACGAGAGGTCCCATCTTTTGATATGCATCCGTCAGTGGCCAGGCAGACCGGTGAGGTCCTTGCCGCATTTGGAAAGCTATCTAGCAATCGATAAGAGAGCTGGCTATATTAGCTATATGAAAAAGGCTAATGTAGCTGAACTGAAAAATCGGCTGAGTCATTACCTGAGCAGGGTCAAGAGAGGCGAGATGGTTCTGGTCATGGAGCGTGCAACCCCGATAGCCCGCATCGTGCCGGCAGCTCCGCCGTGTCCCAGATGAGTTCGGACGAAACGGAGGCATGGTTGAAGCGCCTCGAAACCAACGGCGTTCTCAGGCTCGGAGCCCGCAAAGGGTTGCAGGGCGTGATAGGAAACGTCCCTCCCGGCAGACGGCCCGTCGGCGCCGTCAAGACCTTGATCGAGGACCGGGAGCGGCGATGAAGTTCTGGGATTCATCGGCCATCGTCCCGTTAATCTGTCGTGAGAAAGCGAGTGCGTCCATGTTTCGCCTTTATGCGCTAGACATGGACTTGCTCGTCTGGGGATTTACCCCGACTGAAGTCCTTTCAGCCTTGTGCAAGCATGCAAGAGACGGTTCATTGTCACAGAAAGGCTTCGCCGAGGCTAAAGCAAAGCTCGAGCGTCTCCAGGCAGACTGGACCGAAAACGTTGACTACGAGGGCGTACGGGAGCGCGCCGAACGGCTGCTGGGTATACACCTGCTTTCGGCTGCGAACGCCCTGCAACTCGCCGCGGCTCTCGTCTCGGTTGAGGAAAAGACGCGCGGATTCAGATTCGTTACCCTGGACGAAAAACTTGCCGAGGCAGCAAGCAAGGAAGGCTTTTCCGTAATCGGCCAGAGCCCTTGAGGATTGTGACAAAATAGCGCCTGCCGCAAAACTGTAACACCAGTCCCAACTGACTTGCCGGGCACCGCTTACGGTGCATTCCTTCCGATTCATCTGCCGAAACGCTACAGTCATTCCCAAATCAGCGATCATACAAGCACCCTGCGACGCAAAAACGGAAACACATAAATTCCTGCCACTTAGGGCGAGCTCGTTCGCAAAAAAAAGCAATTGGCACGATTTTTGCTAAACCTGGCATGCGGGTTGAAACGACAAGGGCTCGGGACCTGAGTCGGGAAAGGTGATAAACGGAGGTGAGAAAAATGCTCGAACGATTTGTACCGTTCAAAGGAAGAATGATGGAACGAGGATTCCGCCAGGGCTTTGCGTTGGGATTGGGGGTGTTGATTCTAATCCTGGGTGGGGCGCTCGGCTTCGTGGGCGCCAGGGAAGGAGCCGGCGCTGCATATGACACGACCCGGCCCGCAGTGAGTTCTGCTCCGGTGGCAGACCTGAGCAAGGCTTTCGAAACGGTGGCGAGGCAGGTAGAGCCGGCAGTGGTAAACATCAGCACCGAACAGATTATTCACGCGACCGCTGCCCCCGTCCCCGATCCGTTCAAGGAGTTTTTCGGAGACGACAGTCCTTTCGGTTCCTTTTTCAATCAAGCGCCCCACGACCTGAAACAGCACAGTCTAGGCTCGGGTTTTGTCGTGGATCCCAGCGGCTACATCCTGACCAACAACCACGTGGTCAAGAACGCTTCCAAGATAAAAGTCAAACTGCAGGACGGGCGTACGCTGGACGCAACCGTCGTCGGCACGGATCCTCAGACGGATCTAGCTGCACTACGGATCAAGGCATCGAATCTGCCTTCTCTGCGCCTGGCGAACTCAGATCAAGCTAAAGTGGGAGAATGGGTGCTGGCATTCGGCAGTCCCTTCGGTCTGGAGGAGACCATGACCGCCGGAATCATCAGCGCCAAGGGCCGTGTCATTGGAGCAGGCCCCTATGACAACTTCCTGCAGACCGATGCCGCCATTAATCCTGGAAACAGCGGCGGCCCGCTCGTCAACCTGGAGGGAGAGGTTGTCGGCATCAACACGATGATTCTGAGTGAAAGCGGCGGGTTCCAGGGCATCGGCCTCGCGATCCCTGCAGCTATGGCCGATAGTGTTTACCATCAACTAGTCAGCAACGGGAAAGTCACCCGCGGCTGGCTCGGAGTCCACATTCAGGAGATGACCCCTGAGTTGGCGAAGAGCTTCAACCTGGAGGAATCAAAGGGAGTGCTCATCGCTCAGGTTGACTCGGACGGCCCCGCGGCAAAAGCAGGCCTGCAGTCCGGGGATGTGATTCTCGATTACAATGGCAAGGAAACTCATAATTCCAGGGACCTGTCATTGGCGGTTGCGGAAACCAAGGTCGGAGTCCCCGCGGAACTGAAAGTGCTGCGCAATGGCAAGGAGATGACGTTTCATGTCTCGATCGGCGAAAGACCCGACAGCGTCGCGCAGAACAACAGCGCTCCCAAGGAAGAACAGCGCGGTACGTTGGGAATTACAGTGGAAAACATCACTGCCGATGTAGCAAGTGAAATGAACCTTTCCTCCAGGACAGGTGCGCTGGTAACGGAGGTTCGTCCAGATAGCCCGGCGGATGAAGGGGGTGTCCACCCAGGCGATGTTATTCACGAGATGAATCGCACTCCGATAAGAAATGCGGCGGACTTGCAGGCTGTCCTACGCGACCTCAAAAAGGGACAAACGGTCCTTCTGAAAGTGGATCGCCAAGGTCAAATGCTCTTCCTCGCTTTTGAGCTTTCCTGATCTCAAACCACAGAGACGCAGAGAACCCAGAGAAAACTCAAGTTTTCTCTGGGTTCTCTGCGTCTCTGTGGTGATTGATGTGTGACAAAAAGGTATCTTCTGCAAAACTGACACACCGGCAAGTAACTCCTTTGTTGTTAACACATTAGATGGCTAAATCGACAAGTCCGGAGTCCTGCCAGGACAGACTTTGCACCCAGCATAACGGAATGTCCCTCTCCGGCGCGATCCACAAGTATTTGATTACAAATGTGTTCGGAGAAGGGACGTCAGGACACCGGAACTGGCACGCACGTTGCACAATATTTCACAGCTTTACCGGGATCGGGTGGAAAGCGAGCTCGGGTGAAGGTGGACGTACTAAAATGCTTGCTGTTCGACTGAATTCTCCTCAAGGGTTGACGAAGCACCCAAGCTTCAATCTCGGGTTTGCGCTTGGGCTGGGAACGCTTCTGCTCGTTCTTGGTGGGGCTTTGGGTTTCCGGGCGGCAATGGTTCGCACAACCATTGCCGCTCGAAACAGTGTCGGGACGACGATGTCTCCCTCGGAACTGGGGAGGGGATTTGCGGCCGTCGCCACGCAGGTAGAACCTGCAGTAGTGAACATAAATACGGAGCAGGTGGTTCACACCACGGGGGCGCCGCTCGGGGATGCGTTCAGTGAGTTTTTCGGCAGTGATATTCCTTCTGGTTCGTTTTTCCGGCAGATACCGCGAGACCTGAAGCAGAAAAGCCTTGGTTCGGGCTTTGTTGTCGAACCGGACGGCTACATCTTGACGAACGATCATGTGGTGGAGAATGCGTCCAAGATCAAGGTGAAGCTGAGCGACGGCCGAATAACAGATGCGACAGTGGTGGGCACAGATCCGAAGACGGATCTAGCCGTCCTGAAGATCAGGGCTTCGAATCTGCCGGTATTACATTTGGCCAAGTCCGATCAGGTGCAGGTGGGTGAGTGGGTGCTTGCCTTTGGCAGCCCCTTCGGCCTCGATCAAACCATGACCGCGGGAATCCTCAGCGCCAAGGGAAGAGTAATCGGTGCGGGACCTTACGACAACTTTCTGCAAACCGATGCTGCAATCAACCCAGGGAATAGCGGTGGCCCACTGGTCAATCTGAAGGGTGAGGTTGTTGGAATCAACACGATGATCGCAAGCCGGAGTGATGGCTTTCAGGGTATAGGTTTTGCGATTCCATCTCCGATAGCAGAGGATGTCTATCACCAGATCACCAGGTCGGGTAAGGTGACTCGTGGCTGGCTTGGGATCCACGCCCAAGAAGTCACTCCTGAGATAGCAAAAAGCTTCAATTTGGGGGGACAAAAGGGGGTGCTTGTTGCTGACGTGGATCCTGCCAGTCCGGCCGCAAAAGGGGGGTTGCAGTCCGGAGACATCATCCTGGAGTTCAACGGCCAGGAAATCCACAACATGCACCAACTGTCGCTTTCGGTAGCTGCAGCGAGGGTTGGCTCTCCTTCGAAGATGAAGGTGTTACGCAACGACCAGACCATTTCACTCAGTGTCATTATCAGAGAAAGGCCGTCGGATATCTCAGCGAACTTCCGATCAACCAAAACGGATGAAGCGGGCAAGCTCGGGATTACGGTGGAAAGCATTACGACGGATACACAACACCAGCTGAATCTGTTGTCCACGAGGGGATCTCTGATTACCGAGGTCAAGCCAGGCAGTGCGGCGGATGAGGGCGGAGTTCACCAGGGGGACGTGATTTATGAGGTCAATCATGTTCCCGTAAACAGAGCCAGCGATTTGCAGGCCGTCACGCGCAGCTTGAAGGGCGGAAATACCGTTCTCCTCAAGATCGAGCGTCAGGGACAAACGCTCTTTCTCGCTTTCGAGCTGCAATGACGGCATTTATGTGAGGGATGCCTCCGTTCCCGATGCGTGAGGCAATCGGGACTGGGCTCTCGGAGGCCCCTCACTCCAAAAGTTTGAAGTATTAACGAGGCGAAGCAAACCCTCCTCCTCCTCCTCCTCCTCCTCTAAACAGGCGGTCCCGCAAGGGACCGCCTCTCTTCCATTCAGCAGAAGTTTTGATGCCACTAAAGCTCGAACGATCCGGAGTGGTCAGACTGCTGATGGCGGCGTTTGATGGTGGTAAAGCATTTAATCTGACACGACGCCAAGAAACGCAAAGCCAAGTGACGGCTGTTTTCAGGGAAGATCTCAATAATTAGTCTTGGCGGGCAGGTTGTCGCAAAGCTCGGAAAGGCTTCGAATGCGCCAGCCGCTCGTCCATTCGGAATGGACATTGCTGCGATCGAGCAGCACGGCATGGAGTCCTGCAGCACTCGCCCCGGCGACATCTTCGACTAGAGAATCGCCGACGTGTAACGCCCTTTCAGCAGGCACTTTCATGGCTTCGAGCGCGCCGCAAAAAATCCTGGAGTCCGGCTTGGCGGCTCCAAGGCACCACGAAAGAGCCACATGCTCGAACAGGGAGCCAATGCTGAGGTTGTCAAGAAGATCCCTCAGGCGCGAGTCGAAATTGGAAATAATCCCCAGACGGTAGCCGCCTGAGTGTAGTCTCTCCAGGCTCGCGCGCGTGTCGGGGAAAAGCCGCCAAGCATCCGCTCCCCGAAAAACCTCAAATATCTCTTCAAAATAGCGTTGAAGTATGTCGACGGGCATCCTTCCGGAAAAGACTTCTTGCACTATCTCAAGCCACCATTTCTTTTCGTGGATCACGCCGCCATCCAGCGGAATGCCTTCAAGAGACTTCCTTCGAAAGGCTTCGACAAACGCCTTATGGAGCTCGTCGGGAGCGGCATTTACACCGTAGCGTCCGGCGACCGCGCTGTAGATCTCTCCGACAGAACCCCGCACGTCGAACAGCGTACCGGCGGCATCCAGGAAAACCACATCGAAGCTATTGGGCTTGATTCGCATGATTCCTCTTCCACGCTCACAATTGCTGCACTACGAGCAGCGCAGGAACAGGCAACAGAGAAAACCTAAGCTGACGGCAAAATCCGTCAGTTATGTTAAGATACCCGCCCATGGAATCAAGTCGAATGCGACGCTTCCGTCACGAGCCCATGCAGGATCGAGGGTACAAAACGCGCCAGAAAGTGCTGAATGCGGCACGCAAGGTCCTAGTGCGCCGCGGTTACCAGGCAGCGAGGGTTGAGGAGATCACGAAGCTTGCCCAGGTAGGTTACGGGACTTTCTACAAATATTTCCGCAATAAACAGGACGTCCTGGAAGCCGTAATGGAGGAAGTCTACACGCAGCTGCAGGAAGCAAGCTTTCCCCCGCAGGTCGAAGCCGCTCACCTCGAGGACCTGATTCGCAGCGGTATTACCAACTACCTAAAGGTCTACTACAAAAACCGCGAGGTCCTGGTGGCGCTTGAGCCGGCAAGCCTGCTGAGCCCGAGAATCAGTAAGTTCCTTGCAGACATGCGGGAAAAAGAGGTGCAGTGGATGGTGCAGGAGTTCAGGAACCTCAATTCGCAGGGATGGAGGATCAAAGGGAGCCCCGAGGTCTTTTCCCTCGCCATGCTTTGCATGGTGGACACTGTGGCGCAGGACTGGATCACGCGGCGCCAGCACCTCAAGCTGGAAGAGCTGGCTGAAACACTCTGCGAGATCTGGTACCGAGCGATTCTGCCGTCCCGTCCCTCCGGCGGCGACCAGCCGTCGCAGCCGCTTACCATAGAGGCAAATGATTCCCGCACTATCAGCAGTTCAAATTTGTGACAAGTCGGCAGTCTGCAGCAGACAGCCGGCAGCAAAAGGCCCAGTCAGAGACAAGCGCTTCAGCAGCAGACTGCCTACTGCCTGCTTTTGCCATCAATGCTAGACCTTTGCTAAGATCGATCGTGTGGCCCACAGACTTGGGAGAGACTACAATGATCATGGCACCGAGGCTTACACTGAGCGACGCACGGCTTGTTCTGGATGGTGCCGAGAAGAGAGCTCAAGAAATCGGCGTCGACATGGACATAGCCGTTGTGGATGACGGCGGGCACCTTCTGGCATTCATCCGTATGGACAAGGCTCGCGTCACCAGCATAGACGTGGCGATCAACAAGGCCTTCACAGCCGCCTGCGCCCGCCGAGCGACGCACGAATACGCTGCCGTTGCAGGTGCCGGCGGACCCGCCTTTGGCATGCACGTCTCCAACCAGGGACGATTCATGATTGTTGGCGGTGGGCTTCCTATCTTCGTCAAAGGAATGATCGCGGGTGGCGTCGGCTGCAGTTCCGGCTCTCCGGAGCAGGATAGGGACGTTGCCGAGGCGGGCATCGCCAATTTGTTGCGGGCCCTGGAAAAAGAAGGCGGCTGAATTCAAGCATTACCACAGAGATACGGAGGCCACGGAGAATCTTTTTGTCTCCGTGGCCTCCGTATCTCTGTGGTGTAACGCTTTCGTTGGATGAGGAATCCAATGCGCAGGACATGCGATGCCGTTGTGGCCGGGCACATATGCCTGGACATAATCCCCACACTTGCCGGCGAGGGCCTTGTCTTCGATCCAGGAAAGCTTCTGGAGGTCGGCCCGGCAGTGCTGAGCACGGGCGGGCCCGTTTCCAACACCGGCCTTGCCCTGCACAAACTCGGAGTCCGCACCCGGCTCATGGGCAAAGTGGGGGCCGATCATTTCGGACAGATCGTTCTAGGCATCGTGAGCGCACACGGCTCCGATCTTGGCGAGGGCATGATCAGGGTCCTCGGAGAGGTCACTTCCTACAGCATCATCTTGAGCCCGCGCGGCGCCGATCGCATGTTCCTGCATTGCCCAGGCTGCAATGACACTTTCGGCGCCGACGATGTCGACTACGACGCCTTGAAGGCTGCCCGACTTTTTCATTTCGGCTATCCGCCGATCATGAGACGCGTGACCGAGAGGAGCGGGGCCGAGCTGGCCGATGTTTTCCGGAGAGCGAAGGCTACAGGAGTGACCACTTCGCTTGACATGTGCATGCCCGATCCGCACGGATACGCCGGAACTGTGGACTGGCCGGCGGTGATATCCTCCACTCTTCCCCATGTCGATATCTACATGCCGAGCCTGGAAGAAACGCTCGTGATGTCTTACCCGGACAAGTATCGAGAGTTCGTCGAAAAACGAGATGATTTCTGCGGCTCTCTGGCATTCGGCCTGCTGTCCAGCATCGCAGCCGACTTGCTCTCGATGGGACCCACAATCGTCGGCCTGAAGCTTGGAACGATGGGCCTGTACCTTAAAACGAGCGCCAACGAAAAACTCGCCCGGATGGGGCGCGCTCGCCCCTCGAGGATTGAATCCTGGGCTGAACGCGAGCTGTGGTCGCCCTGCTTCAAAGCCAAGGTGATCGGAACCACAGGCGCCGGAGATGCAACCATTGCCGGCTTCATCGCGGCTTTGCTGCGGGACCAAAATCCCGAGGAGTGCATGACCATGGCCTGCGCCGTCGGAGCCTGCAACGTCGAAGCCGCGGACGCGCTCAGCGGACTCTTAAGCTGGGAGCAGACTCAGGCCAGGCTGCAGGCCGGCTGGCCGCGCTGGGATCTACCGCTCATGCAGGCCGGGTGGAAAAAGGACGCCGCCACTGGTGTCTGGCGCAGCAACGCGGACTCAGCCACAGGCAGCGGCAGCTGACATTCGGAAGCGGGGGAAAAATGACACGCCTTTTGTCGTTCATGGCTCACCCGGATGATTCGGAGATTCTCGTGGGGGGCACGCTTTTTCACCTGAAGTCTCTGGGCTGGGAAATCGGTATCGCCACAATGACAGCAGGAGACTGCGGATCCGCGACGTGTTCGCGCGAGGAGATTTCCAAAATACGTCTCCACGAAGCCAGGGACGCCGCGGCCTATCTGGGCGCCGGCTACTCCTGCGCCAGGCTCAACGATGTGGAGGTCTTCGCCAACGCGGAAAACCTGCGCTTGGTGGTTGAAGTGATGAGGGGTTTCGATCCCGATGCAGTTATTACACACTCGCCGGCCGATTACATGGTCGATCACGAAGAAGCCTCGCGCCTTGTGCGCGCGGCGGCATTCGCCATTGCGATTCCACTTTATGAAACGAGGCGGGTTCCTGCGGCGGCACCCGCGCGTGCTACTCCTGCGCTTTACTATGCGGATCCGATCGAGGGCGTGGACACAATGGGAAACAGGGTCTTTCCCCACTTCTATGTGGACATCGCCAATCAAATGGAGAGCAAGCGAGAGATGCTCTCCCGACACAAATCCCAGCGCGATTGGCTCCGGGAGCACCACGGTGTCGACGAGTATCTTGATCGCATGACCGGCTGGTCCGAGCAATACGGGCGCGAATGCGGCGTTCGCTATGCGGAGGGTTTCCGCCGGCACCTCGGGCACGCCTACCCGCACGAAGCCTTAATCCAATCCGCCCTATCCCCCTTCGTTCGGACACTGAGATAACGAAGAGTAAAGCGATCTCAGGTGCCTCCGTGCCTCTGTACAACAAACAGGTAAAACGAGCTAATCGCTTTGTCCAGATCTCTCGGAGAATGTGGATCTTAGCGAGACCTCGCAAAATCTTCCCCCCAGCGCGTATGCGATGGGCGCGGGTTCAAGGGGGGTAGGAGTTCAAAAAGGCACCAG
>Ga0315277_10003505_pt1 | contig 21248 bp, 12 predicted proteins | sample YL17G05_15_MG_FD_203695 | JGI IMG/M metagenome (GOLD analysis project Ga0315277, IMG submission 203695) | Sediment microbial communities from Yellowstone Lake, YNP, Wyoming, USA - YL17G05_15 | ecosystem: Environmental > Aquatic > Freshwater > Lake > Sediment | place: USA: Wyoming | collected...
TCAGGCGGTCAAGGAGTTCCTCGACTACGTACGGCATTACCGCGGGTACTCACCCCTGACAGTGCGAGCGTACGGAACCGATCTGCGCATGTTCCGTAGCTTCCTCGAAAGCCGGCTGGGCCGGGTCCCCGCCCCAGCCGAGATCAAGCGGGAGCAGATCATCCAGTTCGGCGTCAGCTTGAGAGAGGCGGCACCGCTCACCCTGCGGCGCAAGTACGCCTGCCTCGCCTCCCTCTTCGGGTTCCTCCAGGACATGGGATACCTCCAGGGCAACCCCGCCCGGCGACTCCCCCTGCCCCGGGTCTCTGAGTATGTGCCGGTGTTCCTGAGCGAGGAGATGGCGCAGCAACTCATCGCGGCGGCCGATACGCCCTGGACCAAAGCCATGGTGGTATTGCTGCTCTCCACCGGCATCCGCAGATCGGAGGCGGTGGGCATCACCCTGGACGACCTCAACCTGGATGAGCGGCAGTTGCTGATCCGGGGCAAGGGGGACAAGGAGCGCGTCGTGCCGCTCACCGATCAGGTCGTGGAAGCCATCCAGGCCTACCTCCCTCATCGCACCAAGACCGAGAGCCGGTACCTGTTCGTGAGCGCGTGGAAAGGCCGTCCCATCCACGGCCGGTGCATCAACCGCATGCTGAAGATCGTGGTGGGCAAGGCCGGCCTGGAGGGCCAGGGCATCACCCCCCACAAGCTCCGCCACACCTTCGCCACCCACCTCATCCGCAACGGCGTGGACGTGCGCACGGTCCAGGAACTGATGGGTCACTCAGAGTTGGAGACCACGGCCAAGTACCTGCACTCCGATACGCGTACAAAGCAGTCAGCGGTGGGGAAGCTGAATGGGCTGTTGGGAGGCGGTCAGTCCGAGGTCACGATGCCAGCCGAGGCCGGAACGGTTACCGAAGTTTCCGATCCGCTTCATGATGCCGACATACCTGAGTTGTAACGTGAGTGCCAGATCACCAGCAACTCGATCAGCGTGAAGCCTCGACCTCCGCCCCGACCGTCCGGCCAGCCGCCGGGCGGTCGCCGGCTTGTGGGAATCCACCCTCCAGTCATGTCACTGGGCTCATACCGGCACTTCTGACGCTAGTCTTCATCGGGACGCGGCTTGGGGTAGGCAGTCGGACGGGCGGATCCCCATCCGGGGCCCGTCGTATGCGCGACCGAACCATCTGCAGACGCGCGCCTCGACGCACGGCTGCCTCCGTGGTAGACTCCCTGCAAAGGGGGTGTCGAGATGGGCCAGTCCCGGAGCCTAACGGTGTCAGTTTGCCTCGTACTTGCCGCACTCGCACTGGGGGCGCTGAGCAAGTCGGCCTGGATATGCGAGGCGGCGGAGACGGTACCCCGCTACGCCCGGGCGACTGGCGACCCACGGCCGGCAGCAGACCAGATCAGGCACACGCCACCAGGCCGGGGGGCCGAGAGCAGTCTTGATGAACCTGGGCCGGGCATGTGGACGGCATCGAAGAACGCTATGCGCGACAACACCGAGATAGCGACAGCTGTCATCGCCGGCGTGTTCCTCAGCATTGGCTATCTAGCCGCTGTCATCAGGCAGGTGTTGCAGTCGCGGTCCGCACTTGCGCTCGAACAACTACGACTTCGGCACGAGATCGCGCGTAGGTGGCTTGAGGACTTCGACAGTCACGCGAAGCGTGTGTCGGACGCCCTCGAGGGGTGCATAAAGGCACGCGAGCATCTAGCCGCTGACAACCTGCCGGCGATCCGAGATGCGACATTGAGCATCCTGGAACCGGCGCATAGTCTCTACCGGATCAGTCGGGTCATAGCACTGAGTTTCCGCCTAGGCCGTCGCGACGATCCTGGAATTGCTGTCGTGCTAGCGGCAGACAACTTCGCAAATGCAGTTGGCGCAGCGGTCAATCGCTGTAGGGAACGGATTGATGAACTTAGCGGGGAGATGGCCAGGACCGGCGAGACGCGCGGCGGGACTCCCGCCGATCTCGGGTTGCAGGATGAGGAGATCGGCAGGATCTCCTCTGAGCTGGGTATGCTGTGCGCGGTCATCAACTGGGCCGCTGAGCTGCGAATCTCGAGTCCCCAAGTCCTGGCCGAACGAGAACATGCCCAGGAGTGGGCGCGAGCTCTCTGGCATCAGGAAAAGGCGGGACGCAGTTGACACAGCCGTGCACTGCCGGAGGCGAGCAGGAGGGATTGTGTCGACAGACACCGGCACCGACGCCCGCCGGGAGGTGCGGCACTTCGCGGTCACGGCGCACCCGAGCATGGAGTGGGTGATTCAGCAGCTCCGGGAGGCGATGCCCTTCGGCGAACAGCCCCGCTACCTGCTTGGCGATAACGACGGGATCTTCGGCTTCGGCGTGTGCGCCTTCCTGATCTCCTGTGGCATTCAAGAAGTGCGTACCGCCTACCAGAGTCCCTGGCAGAACCCCTACGTGGAGCGCATGATCGGCACGCTGCGCCGGGAGCTGCTCGACCATGTCATCGTGCTCAACCAGCGGCATCTGGAGCGGTTGCTCGGAGAGTACCTGGACCACTACTACCATACGGCGCGCCCTCATCAGGTCAGGGCCTCGGCGGCGAAACGCCGTCCCTTTCGACGATGGCCGGCGAGGGCGAACTCATCTCCATACCCGTGGTCGGTGGTCTCCATCACCGGTACTTCCGGGCCGCCGCGTAGCGCGCAGAGAACTCCTCCTCAGTCAGCCGTCGCGAGTCGGGGGGGGCCCGGCCCACCGTGGCCGCGCTGTGCCTCCCCTGCGATCTGGCGGCTTCCATCAGCCCTACTCAACGCCCGCGGCTCGTGCTCTCATGGACCCGCACCACCGATCACGGCGCCAGGATGGAGTTTCTGGAGAGGACAGTAGCCGCGGGCGATTCACCCGAGGCCCAGGTGACGGAAGACGAGTGAGTCGCGGCCTCGGCTCCGCGCAGCGCAGGTATCATCAGCACCTCGCCGACTACCTGGATGCTCCTAACCCTGTCCCATCGCCTGTTGACAATCGCATGGGGGCACGGCGAACGGCGGCCGCAGCAGGAAGCTACCAAGGTGACAGGAAGGTGCTCCGCGATCAGCATAGCCTGCCCAGAGCGAGGCAGACTTCGCCGGGGAGAGGGGTCGAGGCCACTGGATTGTGCCACATCCGCCAGAGCCGCAGCCTACCAGTGACGAGGTCGTGTCCCACCCAGTAGCACGCGGACACGCGCTGCCACCGCTGGAGCAGGAACAGCCCATTGCTGTCATGCTCGCCCGCGTACTCCGGATCGCAGACCGCGCCAGTCGCCAGCGCGAACGCGTCTCCGAAGAGAGCAGCCCTGATCCAATGCTCGTTCAAGGCAAAGCTTCCTGAGTGGAACAGGAACAGCACGCCAATCCCGTCGGGGGGGAATTGGTCTGGAGCTGGCCTGTTCCCGTTCCGGCCGTCGAGCTTCTGACGGATCACCTCCGACTCCGGGATAGCCAGCATGCCCTTCGCCTTCCGGAATTGCCTCATGGACAGTGCGCGGCTCGGCTTTGCGGCCTCCTTGTGGAACCAGCAGTCCTCGAGCTGCTTCACCTCTCCCCAGAAGTCCTGGCCACCTACCCAAGCACGCAGATCCGAGTGCTTCCCGTTGACTCTCGGGCGAAGGACGATCTTCTCGGCTACGGCAGAGACCTCGGCAGACAGGGAGAGCTCGCAGCAGAGATTGGCCAAGAGCCACTCGTCGCCGATCCCCGAGAGATCGCGGCGGTATGCTCGGCACATCTCCTTCGCGCCTACGTGGCAACGCAGCCGCGCGAGCACGGAATCCAGGTCTCTCAGATGGTCCTGTCTCGCCAGCGCACCCTGGCCGACGAGACACTTGGCGATACCCGGCGGCAAGCTCCGCCGAGCCGCCGTGTTCAGCAGCGCCCAGATGTTGGGACAGTGTTTCTCAACCCACCCGGGCCCAAGCCCAGCTGATGGAGATGACGGCGTCTGCATATGCTGGTCACCCCCCGGCGTCGCGGTTGGGCAATGGTTCGGTGCCACTAAGCATCCCCCTGCGGGCAATATCGCGCGGGGAACCGCCCCGAGGAGGACAGCGGCAGGGCTCCGCAGTGCCATTCTCCCCGATCTCCGCACGCAAACGCTGAGGCCCCGGCAAGAGCGGGATCAGGGATGGAGATGGCTGGACGATCAGCGCGCGACGCCAGCACGCGCAACCTCCAGTTCCTCCCTCGGCAACCAGATCGAGAACGCAACCAGCGGCTCCATCCCTTCCGCTTCACCGACCCGCACTGCTATGCTCTTTCAAGCTGCCGATGTAGCTTGAACGGCCATCGTTGCGGCTCGCGGAGTCACAGGCTAGTGGGCCTATACCGGCGCGTCTGTCGCCACTCGGCTGCCTTCTTTGGCTCATCACAGTCTCGCGGCTGGGCCTATCTGCTCTGCAGCACCAGTTGTCCTCCAGCGAGGTCATCAGCAGAGGCGCGCACGACAATCTGTCCTCGCTCTCGGCCGCTCTGCACGATCGCCAGCAGCAGCCCGCTGAAAGACCGCCGCCGACCGTTCCTAGGGCTCTCATGGTCTCCCGGATCGCCTGCGTGTAGCCCCAGCAGCTTGCCTGGGCCGCTGACCTGGACTGCGATCTCCAGAGAGGCTGTCGGGACCATCACCCCCAAGGCGTCGTGGACGCCGATGGTCACGAAGCTCAGGTCGCATCCATCGGACGCGAGGACGTCGTGATCGGCGGCAAGGGTCAGCTTCGCAGGCGGTCCGGCGGTCCGAACCTCCTTCACACAGACCACCTCTCCGCGGTTGATCGCCTCAGCACGCAGCGCACCGGGCTGGTAGGGCACCTGCCAGGCAAGGTGGGTGTGCGGCAGGCAGGGCTGGGCCCCGAGGGAGACCCCGTTCAGGAAGAGCTCAACTACCTCGCAATTGCTGTAGCACCACACGTGAATGGCCTCGCCTTCTCTGCCAGGCCAGGTCCAGTGCGGGAAGATGTGGACCATCGGCTCTTCGGTCCACTCTTGGAGGAAGTAGTAGTACGCATCTGTGGGGAAGCGGCACACGTCGAGGACGCCAAACTGACTGGTGACGATGGGCCAGCCGGTGGTCTCGCCGTAGTAGTCAATGCCGGCCCAGACCAACCCGCCGGCCAACCAGGGCCGCTCCGCGATGTGCTGCCACTCCCGCTCATTGGCGAGGCACAGATCGTAGCTACTGCAGTATTGCCCGGCGAGCTTGATCTTTCGCCCGTCGCCCGCGGTGGCCCAGCGAACCTCCGACCCAGCGATCTCCTCGTAGATGCCTCGCGCTCCTTGTCCGGCAGCGAACTCGCTGATCAGCATCTTGCGGTCCGGGAACAGCTCGTGGTCACGATCGTCAATGCCCATGCCGCCGCCGTTATACCCCATGATGTCAGTCACCAGGGCGAACCCGAGCGCGTTCGCATCGCCGTTTGCCTCGCAAGCAAAGGCGGTTGGACGCGTGGAGTCCTCCTCGTGCGCCACGCGATTGAGGTGGCGGAGCCATTCCCTCTTGGCCGGATCGTTCTCACCAGAGGAGTCCGCGAGCGACCAGCAGATAATGCTGGGGTGGTTGCGATTCCGGCGAATGAGTGCGCGGAGGGGTGGAACGGCATACTCCGGCTCAGCCAGGTAGCGCGTTTCCGCCCACAGCAACAGGCCGAGCCGATCGCATGCCTCCGCCAATGGCGGCGCTGGATCGTTGTGAGCAGACCGCAGCAGATTGCAGCCCATGGCCTTCGCCACCTGGACCGTCTTTTCGTGCGCCCGATCGGGCAAGGCCACGCCTAGGCCCCCGAAGTCGTGGTGGACGTTCATGCCGCGTAGTTGGAGGTGTTTGCCATTCAGGAAGAAGCCGCTATCGGGCGTGAACTCAAACCAGCGCAAGCCGAACATAGTGTTGTAGGAGTCCACGGGGACGCCCTTGACCATCACCTCCGTCCTCGCCTGGTATAAATATGGTGTGTCCGGCGACCAAAGGTGTGGATTGGGGATCACAGTCTCCTGCACGACATCCAGACTTGCGCGAGGCGAGACTACGGTATAGCTCTGAAGCTCCGCCACTCTCCGTCCCTTCGCGTCTACCAAGTGGGTCACAAGATCACACGCGCTTTCATCTGGGCCGTCATTTCGCACAGTCGTCCTGACGTTCACGCGCGCTTGGCGCTCCGAGACCTCCGGCGTAGTGATGAACGTGCCCCAGACATCCACATGGAGGTCATTGGTGCTGATAACCCATACGTGACGATAGATGCCACAGCCCTCGTACCACCAGCCCTCCGCTTCGGTGCCGTCGACGCGCATAGCGAGGAGGTTTTCGCGTGTGCGTAGGAAGCTGGTGAGATCGTACACGGACCCGGTGTACCCCCAGGGGTGAGTGCCAACCATCTGCCCGTTCACCCAGAGAGTGCTGTTGCGGAACACGCCTTCGAACTCCATGAAGACGCGCCGCCCCTCCAGCGGCTCGCCGACGCGCAGGTGCTTCCTGTACCACCCCACGCCTCGGGGCAGGAAGCCGTTCATCCAGGACAGCTCCTCTGAGTGCGGTTTGCCTATCGTCCAGTCTTGGGGAAGGTCCACTTGCTCCCACCCGCTGTCGTCGAGGCTTGGCTGCTCGGCACCATCGGCCCCTCCCTCGTGAAACAGCCATCCCGCGTCAATGCACTCTCGCATCCTGCCCTTCACGACCTGGTCTCCGGTTGTGTTGTCTTGTACACTGATCAGCCTCTTATCCGCGACCGGGACCGTTTTCTGCTAGCGACCCTTTCTCTCCAGCTTCGCCTTCGCTCTGGTCACGCGCTCGACCGCATCCAGATGATCCTGCCTATAGCGCGCGGTCGTCGGCCGCCAGGTGGTCTGCAGGAAGCCGTGCAGGCGCGCTGGGGAGATGTGCTTGGCGCACCAAGGGACGGTCCGCTCGAAGTTGTCGGGAGAAGCCCAGTCGTGACCAGCCAGGTTGCTGCCCGTGGGAACTTGGTCGTAACCATGCTCCTCTAATATCAGATAGGCCCTAATCCCAGTGACCTTGGCGCCGAACGAGCGGCCATAGTGCCAGTTGCTCTGGAGCACCGATCGCGGCATCCGCTTTAGGAACTCCTCGCCGTGGCGCCACAGATGATCAGACCAGATCCAGGGGCGCACGCCCCCGCGCTCGACCTGCTTCACGAGGAACTGCAGGTCGTGCCACCAAAGGTCGTACTGGCGGATGACTACGAGTTCATATTGGAGGCTTTCCAGGTGCCGTGTCGATTCCTCGTCCATTCCGAGGTGGAAGAACCGCGGCTTATCGAAGAGAGAGATCACCTCGGCGATCAGATCCCGGCACACCTGGTAGTAGGCGTCTGTGGAGACCATACGGGAGTAGGGGCCGAGCCAGGCGTCGTGGGCGGCCGAGAAATTCAGCTTGGGGATGGGCTCCAGTCCCAACTTCCGCAGCCTGCGAAGCTCGCGGCCCAGTCGCGCTGGAGTCCAGGCGCCCTTCACCGCGATCTCAGGATGGCTTTCATATCTCACACCATCCCCCAGGTCTATAACGACCATGTTCATGCCGGCCTCCACCATCCGCCCGGTCACTTCCTGCCATAGACCGTCGTCGAACTGGAGCGACTCGTTGAAGTAGGAGATACCGTCCGTACGCGGCAGTCCTTGCGGCCGCTTTCGGTCGCTCCACATGTTGGTGCTCAGGTGCAGCAAGTTAGCCCAGATCATCTGACGAGATTACCTCCTGGTGCGCGGTGTTCTCGAACTGCCCCTTGGCTTAGCCTGACCGACCCTCTCCCGCCCGCGCGGAACGGCCGGGTGCAATCCCCGGCCTCGCTACAGCTCCTTGCGGCACGCATCTATCAGCTCGCTCATGGAGCCAGTGGCGAGACCTATGTAGGTGTCTGCGCAGCCGTAATACAGCCTTATCTCGTCACGCTCCAGATCTCCGATGGCGCCGCACGGGAAGACGACGTTCGGGACGGCTCCGTTGAACTCATACGGCTCATAGGGGGCGAGAATGGCGCTACTGGTCTTGCCGATGATCCGCTCCGGATCATCGAGATCAAGCAGAATGGCCCCGATGGAGTAGCGGTGACCAGTACAAGATCGCGTCACGCCATGGATGATAACAAGCCATCCCTCGGGGGTTCTGAGCGGTGGAGTGGGGCCAATCTTGGTCCCGGCCCAGTGTGTGTAACCCGGCTGCAGGAGCGGCCTGAACTGCCCCCAATGAACCAAGTCCGGGGAGTAGGCAATCCAGATATTGCCCAGCTCGTGGAAATCGTTGGGACAAACGCGATACGGCCGATCGAGGCGGACATACATACCGTTGATCTTCCCGGGGAAGAGGGAGGGCAGGCGGTTGTCAGGTAGCGAGACGATGTCTATGTTTTCGAAGGTTTGGAAATCCTTTGTCTTGCCCAGAATGCCAAGTGTTCCCCACGTGCCGCAACCCGGATGAACGATGTAGTAGGTATCCTCAATCTTGGTGATACGAAAATCTATGCACTGCTCCCAGACGCTGGCGTACGGCTCCTCTTCGGACCGATCGAACAGCGGCTCCGGGTTGATCTCGAAGTGAACGCCATCCGCGCTGGTAGCGACATGTGCGGTGATGTCCACCCTCTTACCCCGGTAATGCTCGGAGTTATGGCAGACCGGCAGGAGCAATAACGTCTTGCCCTGGTACATCGTTTGTCCCGGGTTGAGAATCGCGCGCGCCCCCGGGAAATCCTTGGGTGTGATGATCGGATTCTCGGGGTGACGCTTCAATATTGATTCGCAAGCAAACATGGGCACCGTCCTCAGACTTCTGTGTTATCGCTTTCTATCTCCGAGCACATTCGATTCTGGACCCCGCGCAAAGGTGCCGGATGACAAGGCGAGACCGTATCGAATCCTCTGTCTCTTCCCGGGACTGCCTTTCGAGGCGAAGCTTCCGCATCTCGCCAGGGTGGAGTTGGATAAAGTTGTCATCCCAACGCGTGAGTGGCGAGGTTGCTTGTGGGCCGTCAAGGCGCAGCCACACATAGGGGGCGAACCGCTGCGCCGAAAGCGTAACGGTGAAGTGGCAGTCCCCCGCGCGCTCCACCGCTACCTCCAGCCCAGGATCGGCCAGGGCTAGCTCTTTGGGTTCGGCTAGGAAGAGCGTCTTAGTGAGCCCATCGGCCGGGACCGCTGAAGAGGAAACGAACTCACCGTACACGTAGGTCTCGCGCTCACGGTTTGCGGCAGCGGCCAAATCGAGTCTGCCGACGGCTGCCGCGCGGTTGGGCCCGACCTCAACCTTGATCTCTTGCTGCGCCAGCGACTTGCCCTCGAAGGTGCACAAGGAGAGCTTTACGGTTCCGCTAACGGGAGTCAGTAGATCGTTAATGAGGTGCGCCTCGGCGGTGGCCTCGCGGCGGTGCAGGGAAAGTAGAACCGGGGCGAAATAGCGCTGGGCCCAGTAATAGGCCGCTTTCGGCTCCAGCGCGTAGTCAATCAGCGCCCAGGACTGTGCCGGCCAGCAGTCCTCGAGTTGCCAGATCAGAGTGCCCCAGCACCGGCCCATGAGTCGCCGCCAGTGCTCGGCCCCGAACTTCATCGCCTCCGCCTGGTTGATCTGGCTGTAGTGGACAAGATCCTCGAGCGTCTTGGGTCGCGGGAAGTGGAGGCAGATGTACCCGATGTAGGTCTCGTAAGCTTTGAGGGTTCTATCATGCCACTTGACAGCATCCGAGAATGGGTCTTTGTCTTCCTCTGCCAGACAGAGGTCCCAACACGGAAGACTGCAGGCGGCGGAGAAACCGAACTCGGAGACGAAGCGTGACCTATCTTCCGAGTAGTGGGTCCAGTCGCCAGTTCCGTGCCAAACGTTCCAGTTGTGTGTGTCGCCCGCATCTTGGCTGCCGGCCCAACTACCACCCCAGGGAGACCCTGGCCAGTAGGGGCGTCCGGGATCCTCTTCGGCGACCACCGCTGGCAGCACTTCGTCGAAGAGCCTTTCCCCCCAGAGACGCTCGACCTTATGGTAAATCACCTGGCATTCGTTGTTGCCACACCAGAGCACCAGGGACGGGTGAACACGCAGCCGCCGCACCGCGGCGATCGCCTCAGCTCGCGCGGCCGCCGCGTATTCTCCCTCGTCGGGATACAGACCACAGGCGTAAGCGAAATCCTGCCAGACCAATAGCCCAAGCTGATCGCAGAGGTTGTAGAAGTGGTCGGACTCATATAGGCCTCCCCCCCACACGCGCAACATATTCATGCCGGTTTGGCGCGCGGCGACGAGGAGGTCGCGAATCCGAGAGGAAAGCGCTTCATCAGTGGCCGGGAGGCGATCATCGTGGGGGAGACGGCTGGGGAACGAATCCGCAGGGATCCAGTTCGCGCCCTTGGCGAATAGGTCCTCACCATTGACGCGGAACTTGAACGACTCCCCCTTGCCATCCGGGTCCGGCTCGGTCACCAACTCGATAGTGCGCAAACCGATGGTCGCTGTGAGCTGGTCTACTATCTCGCTGCCGACCAGCGACAGGGCCGGTCGGTAGAGTGTCGGCAGACGATCGCTGCGGCCGACCGGCTCCCAGCGCTGAGGTTGATCTACCCTCAAGTCGAGCTCCACCCCCAAGCGGCCTGCTCCGGTCGGCACCGGCGCAGAAACGGGTGCAACCTCAGTTTCTCGGAAACCATCCTCCGCATTGCCCACCTCGGGCAGCGCGGCGCGCAGAGACAAGGGCACGTCCTTGGCCTGGGGGGAGCGCTCTACGAACACCTGGAGGTGGAGGAGCGCTGGACCCTGTGGGGTGAACTCGACATCATGCCGCCAATCGAGCAACCTTGCCATCGGGACGGTCACCAGCTCCACTGGTTTCCAGATACCGCAGGAAACCAGCCGCGGCCCCCAGTCCCAACCATACATATACTGAGCTTTGCGGACAAATGAACGATCTCCCATGCGACCAGCAGCCGAGGCGCGTTCGGAATCACCGTAGGACAGCCATTCCTCCATCCGCTCCTGCCCTGCCCGTGTGGCGGCGCGCAGTACAACCTGAAGCTTGTTGTCTCCGACCCGGAGCTTATCGCCCACGGAAAACTCATACGGTACGAACATGTTGTCACAGCGCCCGAGCGGTTCGCCATTTAGCGTGATCTCGGCAAGGGTGTCCAATCCATGGAAGACCAGGTAGGTAGCGGCCCCCGCAGGGCTGTCCACGCGAAACTCGGTTTCATAGACCCAGTCCGTTTCGTCCACCCAGGCTGCATCCCGCTCGCAGAGCCGGTAGTAGGGGTCCTGGATCACACCGGCTAGCATGAGATCGAGGTGCACATGCCCTGGGACGCGCGCCGGCAGCCAGTCCTGCGGCGCGAGGACATGGGCGGAAGCGAGCCCATCGGATGCCGCCCTCACCCGCCAGCCATCGCGAATGAAAGTACGAGTCGTTTTCACTACCTATCTTGCCCCTTCCGCACTACCATGGACGTCAGCTTCGATGCCTTCCGATGAGCCGGCGCGCAAAGGTGTATGTGACGAAGACGCTTGGCGATCACATTGACCATTCGTGGTGGTCGCGGCCATTCTCAGATCCTACCCCCCGAAATCACCGCGACCGCCCCCCAGATAGCCGTGTTCAGCGTATCACCAATGATGGCGCCGATCGCCAAAGGTACGGTGGCTCGATAAAGCCGAAGGCCGCCATACCTGATCACCAACGACTTGCACACCCAGCCAACGAAGTAGGGCATGTATGACCACTTGGCGACCCAGGTGTTCGCCACGATATAGCCTACAGGGTGGAGTGGCCACCACCAGTAGCGCAGCCGCAACGCCCCCAGCGCGAGGGTGACGGCCGCGCCGGCGCCCAGGGCCATCATCGCGCCCGGACTAACCTCGTAAGCACTCGGATTGAGCAGCCAGTTCGCGGCGCGCCCGCCCGCGTTCATGGTCTGCCACGAGAACGAGCTATACTGCGGCGCTGCCCGCATCGACATGAACCCGATCCGGTTCACGAGGAAGAGCCACAATACGCTGCCGCCGATGAGCACCAGGGCGGTCAGCGCGGCTGCCGCCAGCATGAGGCGGCGCCAGTTGACCCGCCCGCTATCGGCGATCTTGAGTGATTCGATCACCGCACTCGGCAGATAGGCGAAGCCTCCCGCTCCGAAGAACGACCATTGCCTGGAGGTCAACGCAACCAGTTCAGCGGTGCGAAAGGAAGTGGACCCGAAAGAGTAGACGGCAAGGTCCTGCAACTCCAGCGGAAAATTGATGAATCCAATGCCTGCTTCGGCGCGCAGCCGCGTTTGAACGAGACGCACCGCGACGATGCCGCCAACGAGAGCCAGTGCGAAGAGCAAGCGACAGTTCGCGAATTGGAGGTAGCAGACCAAACCTGCCAAGGAGGCGACAAGCGTGATCAGCGCGGCGCGATACGCTCTGGAGGAGTTATCGTCGGCGCTGTCGCGGTGGCCGAGGGCGGCGAGAGCGACTCTCTTGAGATGACCACGCGCTCCCCAGAGGACAAGGGCCAGCAGGGTAAAGCCCCCGCCCGCGCCCTGGAAATAGGGCGCGGGAAACTCTGGTCCCCACCATTCCGAGGCGGGCTGGGGAGTGGCTCCGTTGGCCACCGCGATGACGTGTAGAGCGAGTCGCACGATCCAGAAAAACCACACCGAAAACGAAAGCTCCCGGGGAACCAGGTAGGCGAGCGCGATCAGCGAGGGCCAGAGAAAAAGCTCAATGTCGCCAATGCCGGCAAGTATCCCCACCTTTTGCCATCGGACGATCGGTATGGGGCCCAGCGGCACCGCGGGGATCCAGGGCCAGCGCTCTGAGAGACTGTTGGCAAGACTCACCAGGAGCGACGCCGTCAGCCCGATCCAGAGGGCGAGAGAAGGAGATAAGCCACCGGCACTTGTGTCCCGGTATCCTTCCCGGGTGATTTCGAGGGGGACTTGCGCCAACGGAAATGCCAGCCGCTCATGGCTTATCCATTGCTCCCGGAGAAGAACCATGATGCTCGCCAGGGCCGCAAAGAGCAGTGTGATGTACAACACCTCGGCCCCGGCCGGCAATACCCATTTTCCCCACGGGACAGAGCCGCCGCCCTGAAAGTATTCGTCAACGGTGCCAAGATCGGATGGGGCATACCAGGTTGGGATGCTCTTGAGGAAGAGTTGCTCCCAGTGCGGGTTGGCGCGGGCCGCGTAGTAGTAGGCAATATTGCGCGATAGCGCGAACGGAAGCAGTCCACCGCTTACAACCCCGCCGCCAACCGTAACGAGGCAATAAATAGCCAGCAGTTCCCGCCGAGTTAGCCCGACTCTGCGGAGCAACGGCAGCATCATCGCAGCGGACAGGCATAGCAACATCGCCAAAGGATACGGCGCAGGGGCGCCCGAGGCCACATCCACCTTGAACCAGATGATCTCCACGTAAAAGGAGATCGGGATCAAGGCCAGCAGTGCAACCGCCGCAACGACCACGACACGCCCCGTGATGCCATCCTTGTCTCGCATGGTCACACCTGGCTTCATCGGCGCTCGCGACTTTCGGGCCGGAAACGATCTCTCTGGCCGGCCATCCCAGAGCACTGCAGTCCAGGCTGGTGTTCACAGCTAGAGGCTTGGCTTGAGCGGTTGCGTCCGCCCCGGGTAGCAGGCAAGGCGAGATTATCGCAGATGAGCAAAGTTGATAAAGAGCGTGTTTTCATACGCGGAACGGACTTCCTGCATTCCTCTTGTAAGCATCGGAACTCTCATTTGAGGCGGGGCGTCCGGTGGACGCCCCGCCTCTTCACAAGACGCAGAGATTGATGTTCGAGTTGTCCTTGCACTCGTCCTGCCGGGTGCGGGTCTCGGCATTACTCCCGATCACCCCGGACGCGATGAAATGCTAGCGCAGCGTCGGCTCGCCCGGCGCAACATCCGCGATGCCGCACCAGGAGTACGGGCCCCAGGCCTCGAGGCCCATGGCGGTCGTGCCTGGCTTAGCCGCCTCCGCCCATTGGTCCAGGAGCCGTGTGGAGTTTATCCACGAGGCGTGTCCATCGGCATAGCCGAGATTCGTGCCGCCCAGGTGTCGCGTGCCCGGCAGTAACAGGCTCTGGTCCTTGCTCTTTGCGCGCGAGCCGTGAAACTCGAGGAAGCATGCATAGGTGTCGGGGCAGCCGGCCGCGATGTCCGCGGCGCAGTCCTCAATCCAGTATGAGCAGCCGCAGTTGCCGCACTCCGCGTTGCAGAGGTCGGGGTAGGCGGCCGTGCCGGGGTTCATGCCCTCAGGCTGCATCCCGTCGCCGCACACCACGAAGCTGACCGAGTCCTGTATCGCCGCCATCTTCAGCTCGCGCAGCGGCTGGCAGTTCAAAACGATGTTCTGAATGAAGGTTTTCGTGTCCGCGTTCTGGTTGACCCAGACACCGGTGCTCCCTTGGACGGTGGAGTCGGTGATCACTCCGCCCCATCCAGGTGGGAACACGCCGTCCTTCAGGCAGTATCCCGAGCCAAGCACAGCCTCGGTCGCCTGCACCCTGGCAAGCCAGTCCGGGCCGGGGATGATCTGAACCGCGCCCGCCTCGAGCTTCGCGCTGGGGCACCGCCACACATCCCGGTTCTTGACATACTCGTCAAGGATAACCGTCGGCCTCAGATAGGGATTCGCGCGCTCAGTACCGATGGGGCACGGATACTCAGGGTCTCCGTTCGAGTCCAGGAAGTGAACCTGGGAGCCAGGTCGTGCGTTAAAGTAGTCAATCACCTCCTGGCGGTGCTCACGGGGAAAGAACGTATCGTTGTTGTCCGCCAGGTACATCTGAATGGCCAGGGCGATGTTCTTCACGTTGGAGAGACACACCGCCTTGCGCGCGGATTCGCGCGCCCTAGCAAACACAGGGAACACCATTGCTGCCAGGATGCCGATGATCGCGATCACCACCAGCAACTCGATCAGCGTGAAACCTTTTCTTCTCAGCATCTTTGGATACCTACCTTCCAGAGTTTCTTACGTCCGATTTGCGGCTAGATCACAACACGGCGTCAAACACCCTTTTGTTGCCTTTCCGCACCTCCTTTTGCAGTTCCAGAAGTCGATCACCTGATACTATTTTACTCGCCCCGACGGCCTGGGCGCTGTACTAGCCTACCGCGTTGCTGTAAAATACCTCCGTAGCACAAGCAGGGAGGCAGCCATGGGCGGGTCCTTCATATCGCCGAGTATTGAGGAACACCCCGAGGCCGGAAAGAAGATCTGGGGCTGGGGTGACTGGCGCTGGCCGCAGGCCTCGCCTCCGAACATTCACGTGCATGCCGGTGTGGAGGTGGGCATTGTCCTGGAGGGGCAACAGGACATACTCTTCGGCGGCGTCACCATGACCTGCAAGGTCGGCGATGTCTGGCTGTGCGCGATGTGGGAGCCCCACGGTGATCGCGTGCCACCGTGCGGCGTGCGGACGCTGGTGCGTTCCTTCCATCCTCAGTTCATCGGGGATGAGATGCTGGGAGAACTGCCGTGGCTAACCCTGTTCATGGTCCCACCCCAGCAGCGACCGCGCGTGACAAACCCGGAGTTGCGGCAGAAGGTCCTGGCGCTGGGCGAGCACTTGGCCTGCGAAAAGTCAGATCGGCGTCCGTCCTGGGAGAGTGTAATGAGGCTGGTTCTGCTGCTCCTGCTGACGGAGCTGGCCCGGGACTGGCGACCCGATCCCGAGGTGATGCCGCAGGCGCCGGGCTCCAGCTACAGCGCTCTGCTGCGGATCATGCCCGCGCTGAGGATGGCTCATTCACCCCCGTGGCGGCGGATCCCCGTACGGGAGGCGGCGACCATGTGCTCGTTGAGCGAGTCCCGTTTCTATGCGCTTTTCAAGCGCACCATCGGCATGAGCTATGGGGAGTTCTGCCTCCGGGCCAGGCTGGCATTCGCTGCCCACAAGCTGCTCAGAACCGAGGACCCAATAGATGGAATAGCAGCTGAGGCGGGATTCTTCGACGACAGCCATTTCCACCACAGCTTCGTGAGACATAATGGATGTACGCCAGGCGAGTATCGGCGCAGCCGAGGATGGAAGGGGGAGGAGGCGGGTCCGGCTACTTGACCAGCCTTCGTAGCCGAAGAAGAGACTCGGCTATTTCGGCGGAGTAGGCACTTCGCAGGGCAGCAGGCGACGCGTGGCGTCGCCTCTACGGTGCGAGCCTTTTGCGATAGACTCTACAGCGATCCGTGGCAGAGCTGGCCTAATCCTGTGTCTCGGGTGTGCGCGCGCCAACGGTCTGGGCGTAGCGGCTCATGCAGCAACCGGCCGAGCTGCGTGTGTTCGCGGGCGAACTTCAGCTCACCACCGATAGTTGCTGCTCTCACCGTCGCTCCCCCAGTATTCCGTCCCTACCATTCATGGCTGCTGTAATCCGGAGGTATTTTACAGCAACAAGATAGGCTGGTACAGCCCCCAGGCCGTCGGGGCGAGTAGACTGGTATTAGGTGACCAACACCCGGAACGGCAATGGATGTGGCTCGGTGGCTTTGATGGCAGAGAGAGGAGGTGTTCGAGCAGGGAGGTGCTGCATATCAGGGCTGACCTCACAGTCCGCCCCGCCGATTCGGGTTTGGCGCAGCAACAATATTTGTGGGCGTCCCACGGTTTGGAGGGTGAAACGGATGAGGAGTTCAGCGTTGAGAAGTCAGGCGTCACTGTTGGTGAGAGCGCTTCTGGTTGCCTCCATCTGCCTGCTATGGGCTTCCGCTGCGTTGGCGACCACCTACTATGTGGATTCGGTTGGCGGCAATGACAACTACAGCGGCACCAGTCCCAGCGCCGCCTGGCAGACCCTAACCAAGGTCAATGCCACGACCTTCCAGCCCGGCGACCAGATCCTGTTCAAAGCGGGCTGCACCTGGACCGGCCAGCTCTGGCCGAAGGGCTCCGGCGCAAGCGGCAGCCCCATCGTCATTGACATGTACAGCACCGGGGCCAAGCCGAGCATCAACGGCGCCGGTGTTCAGCAAAAGCAAACGGCTGTTCTCCTGTACAATCAGCAGTACTGGGAGATCAAGAACCTCGCCGTCACGAACACGAGCGGCACTGTCGCGCAGAGATTCGGGGTGTACATCCAGGGCGAGAATGCGGGCCAGCTGAATCACATCCACTTGCTTAATCTGGATGTGCACGACGTGAGCGGGGATCCCACTATCCCCCACTGCGGCGGCATCTTTCTGGAGGTATTGTCGCCAACGACAGTGTCGACGTGGTTCAACGATGTGTTGATTGAGGGATGCACCATCCACAATCTGGACAGTTCGGGCATAATTACCTGGTCGGGCCACAGTCGCTACAGCGACATCAACAACTGGGTGCCGACCACCAATCTCGTGATCCGGAACACCGTTGTCCATGACGTTTCCTGCGACGGCATCCGGGTCTGTCACGCCAACGCTCCGTTGGTGGAATACAATGTCGTGCACCACGCCGCGTACGGGAACTTGAGATGCGGCATCTGGAACTATGACACCGACAACGCGGTGTTCCAGTTCAATGAAGCCTACGCTTGCGGCGATACCTCCGGCGCGGATGGAAACGGGTTCGACATTGACGGGCTCACCCGCTGGACCATCATGCAGTACAACTACAGCCACGAATGCCCGGGGGGCTCCATACTGATATGCGATGACAACGGCGCTGTGCGCAACACCGAGTCGGTCGTCCGCTATCACATCAGCCAGAACGATGAAGCCCACCCTCGGAACATGCGCTTCGTGGGAGATTGCCGGGATCCCATGTTGTACAACAACACCTATTACACTCCTGTCGGCCAAGCGCAGCAGTTGATCTATATCAAGAACTGGAATGGAGCTGCCAAGAACGTGCGGTTCTGGAACAACATCTTCCAGCACAACGGGACTGGATACTGGATCTCCGTGGAAAAGCCCGGCAAGGGGTACTATGTCGCCGACTATAACCTGTGCTACGCGCCGAACGGAACCGTCGGCAGCCCCTTCGTTGACCCTCACATCATCTACGCCGACCCGCTGTTCGTGAATCCGGGCAGCGGCGGTATCGGGATTGGCACCGTGAGCGGCTATCAGATCCAGTCCGGCTCGCCGGCTCGCGATTCCGGCATGACTGTGCCGAACAACGGCGGCCTGGACTACTGGGGCAACCCGGTTCCCTCCGGTTCCGCAACCGACCGCGGCGCGCACGAGTACCAGGGCGGCGGCGGCCAGCCGCCGGTGGCCAACTTCACCGGCAACCCGACCAGCGGCCCGGCGCCTTTGACGGTGATGTTTACCGACACCTCGACCAACAGCCCGACCTCCTGGTCGTGGAACTTCGGTGACGGCGGGACCTCGACGGCTCAGAACCCGAGCCATCAGTATGCGGCCGGCACCTACACGGTGAGCCTGAGGGCGACGAATGCTTATGGCTTCGACGACGAGGTGAAGACCAATTACATCACAGCCACCTCCGGCGGCCAGCCGCCCGTTGCACAGTTCGTGGGCGTCCCGACCAGCGGCACCGCCCCGCTGACGGTGAACTTCACCGATCAGTCCACCAACACCCCGACCTCCTGGTCGTGGAACTTCGGCGACAGCGGCACCTCGACGGCTCAGAATCCGAGCCATCAGTATGCGGCCGGCACCTACACAGTGAGCCTGAGGGCGACGAATGCTTATGGCTTCGACGACGAGGTGAAGACCAACTACATCACAGCCACCTCCGGCGGCAATAGCTGCCACGTCGGCTCGATCTTTCTGCGGCCCCTGGTCCCCCCGTACAAGGTCATGGCGGACATCTACGTGCATGATCAGAACTGCGCGAACTTGGCCGGGGTCACGGTCGACGTCACATGGTCGGGCTGCGTGTCCGGCACGAGCTCTGGTGTGACCGACGGCAACGGCGAGGTAAGCCTCCAGTCGCCGAGAAACACCACCGGCGGCGGCCTGTTCACCTGCTGCGTGACCAACCTCACCAAGACCGGCTACTCGTACAACTCGTCAGCGAACCACGAGACGTGCGACAGCCTTCAGAACCCATAAGGTTCTGAGTGGCGACGCCGGCGTCTCATTAGTAGGACCGACCCGACCCGCCCTCCGGGGCGGGTCGGGCGCAACAGGTCAGGTCACCCAGGCGTCAAAGAAGGATGGGCTCTAGCCGTCTTGGGAGAGTGTGCACGAAGGAGGTGCCTGTATGTGGCTTGCACGATGCAGCGCAATGCTATTCATCTGGGCGTTGTGGCTGGCGGCCGCACCAGGCGTGCGGGCGGCAGGTGAATTCGAAACGGAAGCGGCTGACACCGTTGTTGCGACGGTCAACGGCGAGGAGATCTCCGCCAGGCTGTTCCACCGAAGGCTCATCGGGAAGAGCTCATCAGCCTATAGCTATTTCCGTGAGAGGTACGGCGTGTCCGACAGCGCTGACTTTTGGACGACGCGGCACGACGGCGTGACCCCGCTCGAATGGCTGAAGAAGCATACGCTGGATGAGTGTGTCCGGATCGTCATCGAGCAGACCCTCGCCCGCCAGAAGGGGGTGATCGCTGACATCAGCTACTCCGCCTTCCTTCAGAGCCTGGATCGCGAGAACGAGAGACGGCGAAAGGCCCTGGCGGCCGGCGAACCCATCTACGGCCCCCAGCAGTATCGCGAGGACGATTACTTCGACTATGTGTTCACCAATATGGTGATCGAACTGAAGCGACGCCTGGGGGCCGATGAGTTGAATGCTTCCGAGGAAACGCTGAGGCAGTGGTACGAGTTGCGGAAGCATGAGCTGTACTCGCGCGATGACTCGGTGGTGGCCCAGGTGATTGCCATCCCGTATGGTCGCAGAGACGACCTCAGCCGTGAGGCGGCAAGAGCGAGGATCGAAGAGGCCGAGCTTAAGATCAAGGGAGGCGCACTCTTCGAGGAGGTGGCGAACGAGTATAGCGAGAACCAGTCGGGGTTGGAGCGGAAGTTCGACGAAGAGAGCGGCCACGCTGATGATCGGCAGCGGTCGCTGATGAGAGCCATGGCGATGAAGCTGGCTCCGGGCGAAATAAGCCCCGTGTTTGAGGAGGCCATGACGTTCTATCTCCTCAAGTGCATTGAGAGGGAATCGCTTGGCTACCGGCCGTTCGAAGAGATGGTGCAGGGCGTCCGCCATGACTACGTGAACGAGAAGTACGAAGAGCACATCGCTAACCTGCTGACGAAGGCGAGCATCGAGATAAACCGACCCGTCTATGACGCAATTCAGCCGCGCTGAGGAGAGTGTCTGCCAGCCATTGCCTCGGCAGGCGCTGACCGAGCGGCGCCCGGATATCGTGCATGGCTTACTGATTCAGAAAGGGTGATTAGCACGACATGACACAAACGAGTGGTGCAACCGACCGCATGAGCTGGTTCCTTCACGACCGCTTCGGCCTGTTCATTCACTGGGGGCTCTATGCCCTGCCGGCGCGGCACGAGTGGATCAGGAACTTCGAGCAGATTTCGAACGAGGATTATGAGAAGTACTTCCAGCGATTCGACCCGGATCTCTACAACCCGGAGGCGTGGGCTGAGATGGCGGCCGCCGCTGGCATGAAGTACATGGTCATCACCAGCAAGCATCATGAGGGGTTCTGCCTGTGGGATTCGAAGCTTACCGACTACAAGGCAACGAACACGCCCGCGGGGCGCGATCTGCTGCGTCCGATGCTCGATGCATTCCGGGCGCGGGGGCTGAAGGTCGGCCTTTATCATTCGCTGATTGACTGGCATCATCCGGACTTTCTGATTGATGATCGCCATCCACTTCGCAACCACCCCGACAGGCAGAAGCTCAACCAGGGCCGCGACCCAAAGAAGTACGCGCAGTACCTGCACGGCCAGGTGCGCGAGCTGCTCACCGAATATGGCCGCATTGACGTGCTTTTCTACGACTTCAGCTATCCGAAGCGAGACGAGAAAGGCAACCCGCAACCGTGGCTCGGCAAGGGCCGGGAGGAGTGGGAGAGCGAGAAGCTGCTGGCGATGACGCGGGAGCTTCAGCCCCACATCGTGGTCAACGATCGGCTCGACCTGATCGAGCAGGGCGGGTGGGATTACCGCACGCCGGAGCAGTACGTGCCCAAAGAGGGCGTGACGATGGAGGGGAATGCGGTGGCGTGGGAGGCGTGCCACACCTTCTCGGGGTCGTGGGGGTACCACCGGGACGAGACGAGTTGGAAGAGCGTGGAGCAGTTGGTGCAGATGCTCATTGACCATGTGAGTAAGGGCGGCAATGTTCTGCTGAATGTCGGCCCGACCGCGCGGGGCGAGTTCGACTATCGCGCGGTGGAGCGG